>Ga0164242_10007689_pt1 | contig 11774 bp, 5 predicted proteins | sample OricomgcompostMG_FD_108783 | JGI IMG/M metagenome (GOLD analysis project Ga0164242, IMG submission 108783) | Miracle-Growth compost microbial communities from Emeryville, California, USA - Original compost - Miracle growth compost (MG) ... | reverse complement strand
TGCCGCTCGCCGCGCCCGTGATGAGGATGCGGGCGCCGCGTACCGTTCGTGCCATGGCTCTATTGTCGCGGGTCGGCGCGGGGCGCTTCGCGTGCGCACAATTCAGGACGCGACCGGCAGCCCGCGCGGTGCACTGCGCGTCGCCCGCGCATAACTCAGGACGAGACACGCATCCGGCGGCGCAAGCCCCACGCCGCCGGGACTTGGGCCGAGAAGCAGCCATGCGCAGCCTGAATTGTGCACGCGGCTCAGGGCGAGGCCGCTCGTCCGGGCAGCGCTCAGTCTGAATCGTGCGCGGCTGCTGCCTACGCCAAGGCGCCGAACACGTCGTTGAGCGCCTCGGTCATCGACGGATGCGTGTAGATCCCGTCGCGCAGTTGTTCGGCGGTCGCGCCCAGCCGCATTGCGACGGCCACGGTGTTGATCATCTCGTGGGCGTCGTGCGCGAGCAGGGTGACGCCGAGGATCTCGCCGGTGGAGGCATCCGTCACCGCTTTCATCACGCCACGGGTGTCGCCGACGATGCGGGCGCGTGGCACCGTGGCCATCGCCTCGACCTCGCGCTCGGCCGTGCGCAGCGGCCGCCCGGTCGCCCGCGCCTCACGTTCGGTGAACCCGACCCGGGCGAGCGGCGGTGTCGTGAACACGACGTGCGGAACGGCGGCCCGGTCGGCCGTCGAGCGGGTGCCGTCTCCCGTCAGTTGGTCGAGCACGATGCGGTAGTCGTCCAGTGAGACGTAGGTGAACTGCGGGCCGCCGTTGACGTCGCCGACCGCGAAGACGTGCGGAAGACTCGTGCGCAGGTGCTCATCGACGAGGACCGCGCCGCGGGCATCCGTTCGTATTCCGACCGCGTCGAGCCCGAGCCCGTCGGTCAGGGGTCGCCGGCCGAGCGCTGCCAGCACGAGGTCGCCCTCCACCGTGTCGACCGTGCCTTCGGTGCGCGTGAAGCTCACGAGCGCGGCCCCTTCGATGTCGCGCACCCCGCTCACTGTGGCGCCGGTGACGACCCGCACGCCGCTCGCGGTGAGGAGCGCGGCGACGCGGTCGCAGATGTCCGGGTCCTCGGCCGGCAGGATGCGGTTGCCTCGCTGCAGCAGCGTGACATCCGCGCCGAAGGATGCCTGCATCGATGCGAACTCGACGCCCACGTATCCGCCGCCCAGCACGACGAGCCGGTCGGGTCGGGCCGGCAGGGCGAGCAGTTCCGTGCTGGTGACGACGCGGGAGCTCACGCGAAGACCCGGGATATCGGGCATCGCCGGCACCGCTCCGGTATTGATGACGATGGTGTCTGCGCGCACGGTGAGGCGGTCGTCGCCCGCCGCGACGAGCAGGGTGTGAGCGTCGACGAACGACGCCCGACCCGTCACGACGATCGACGTGTCGGGGGTGTCGAGCATGGCGAAGTTCTTGCCGCGCAGCAGGCTCGTCAGCTCGCTCGTCGCGCCGACGGCCGCCGCCCACCGTGCGCCGCCCTCGGCGGTGTCGGCGTCGCCACCCAGCAGTTCCGCATGCTCACCGCGATAGATCACCGCCTTGGTCGGAACGCAGCCGATGTTGATGCAGGTGCCGCCGTACATCTGGGCGGACTGCTCGATCATCACGACGCGCCTGCCGGCCTTGGCCAGCGTCGCCGCGAGCGTCTTGCCACCCTTGCCGAAGCCGATCACGGCGAGGTCGGCTACAAGCGCGGGCGTTTCGGTGCCGGTGTCTGTTCCGGACTCGAGATCTGCGGATGCCATGGGCTCAGTCTCGTGCTGCGGCCGGCGTTTCGGGGGAGAGAGCGATCTCTACTACCCGGCCGCTCGCCGTCGCCCGTCGTTCGCTTTCACGGCGAACATCTCCGGCTTGAGCCCGTCCAACAGGTCCCCGGGACGCACCCCGAGCGCCTCCGCCATCCGCACCAGCGATTGGATGTTCGGCATCGAACGTCCGGTCTCGTAAGCGCGCACATTCGACGAGTCGATGCCGCTGAGTACGGCGACCTGATCCTGCGTGAAGCCTTGCCGTTTGCGCTGCTCCGCGATCAGTCCGCCGATGTGAGCGGCGGCTTCGGACGGGACGCGGGGCATCCATTCAGAATCACGTCACCCCAAGACTGGTGCCAGGGCGCATGTCACCGGGTACTTGTACGCTCACTATGTGTCAGCAGCTCTCAGTGCAGTGACGGAACTGGACGCGTCGGACTCGGTTCTGAGGGCGTCCGCTTGTGAAAGAGCGGCAGGTGAAGCCGCATGACGTCGCATCGCGCTGGGCTCGGGCTTCACGGATCGGCTGAGGTCGCGTGGACCGGCCTGCCGGCGAGTGCCGCCGACGGCACCGTCGTCTTCGGGAACGACAACACCGGCGCCGGCGCGATCCAGATCGGTGTCACGAGCGTCTCCGCCCGACCGACGAAGGCGTTGCTGGACGAGCTCTGGAAGACACGCGCGAAACGAGCTCCGATCGGGTTCGTCGTCGCGGCAGTCGCGCCCGACGGCGTGTGGGTTTACTACCCCACGACAGATGCTGACCCGGCCGGCCCTGTTGCCCCGGATCTCGCCGCCCGCCAACTGCAGTCGGTTCTGGACGAAGAGAACGGCCTCGCCGCCCACGGAAAGATGCGTTCGGTCCAGGAACGCCTGTCCTCGACCGACGGGCGCGGTTTTTCGAACCACTTCCTTTTCGCGACGTATTATCTCAACCGGGACGTGCCGAACCGAGCTGACTGGCCGGAGGAAAGCCGCAAGGCGGCGTCGATTCTCTCCAGTCGAGGCTCCGCGCTCATCAGCGCGCTCGGGTTCTCGACCGAGACTGCCGGATCGGACCGCGTCCTCGTGTTGCGCACGGCCAGCGGCCCACGTCGTGCGGTCGCGGTGCTGCTGCGAGACGACGAGAACTTCGACCACAAGTCCGCGGCGTACCAACTCACTCCCGTTGCCAAGGCGCTCGAGGTCGCAGGCCGCGAAGAGGTCCCCTGGGTAATCGCGCTTCGCAAGTCGACTCTGCGACTGTATCCAGGCCGGGATGGCGTCGGCGTCGGCCAGCGCGGTCAATCCGAGACCTACTTCGAGTTGGAACTCGATGAGCTCTCATCGGAGCAAGCCGGATTCCTCACGCTGATCTTCTCTGCAGAAGCACTCGATGCGGGAGGCTCGGCCCAGCAGATCCTCGACGGGTCCGGCAAGTATGCGGCGGATCTGGGCATCCGTCTCCGTGACCGCGTCTACGAGGGCGTCGTGCCTCGCGTTGCCCTCGCCATCGCCGATCGGCTTCCATCGCTCGGCCTGGAACTCGACGCGTATGGCCTTCAGATGGCCCACCGCCTCACCATGCGCATCCTCTTCAGGCTGCTCTTCCAGGCGTACGGCGAGGCCGCCGAACTGCTGCCGACCGGCAGGAACACGAACTACGACAACAACTCCCTGCAGAACTTCATCACGGGTGCGATGAACGTGCCCGAAGACGAGTTCTCCACGGAGTCGACCGCCGCATGGGCCGACCTTGCCCAGGTGTGGGGCGTGATCTTCCACGGCAATCCGCTGTGGGAGGTACCCCCATACGGCGGGAGCCTCTTCGACCCCGCCACCGAGGAGGGCCGGCTTCTCAAGCGGCTCGAACTGCCCGACAGCGTCATCGGGCCTGCGCTCCAGGCGCTGCTCAGCGAGGACACAGTGGATGGCACGCGCGGGCAGGTCGACTTCCGCAGCCTGCAGGTGCGCGAGTTCGGCACCATCTACGAGGGTCTGCTGGAGTCGAGCCTCTCGCTCGCAGATGAAAACCTCACGGAGGATCGCAACGGCGCCTATCTCCCCGCGAAGGACGGGGACGAGATCGTGGCGCCGAAGGGGCGTCCCTACTTCCATTCGGCGTCCGGTGAGCGAAAGGCCACTGGCTCGTACTACACGCCGAAGGTCGTCGTCGATCACCTCACCGAGCGATCGGTCAAGCCGGCACTCGATGCGCATCTCGCCCGCATCAGGGACCTTATGGAGGAGGGCAAGGAGCGGCAGGCCGCGGATGCCTTCTTCGACTTCCGCGTCGCCGACCTCGCGATGGGCTCCGCGCACTTTCTCGTCGCAGCGGTCGACAAGATCGAGCGCGGCATGCGCGATTTCCTCACCGCCACCGAGGTGCCCGGAGTTCGAGCTGAGCTCTCTCGACTGGCCGAGAAGGCGCGGGACGCGCTCGGACACGACACCGACGGCGCGAAGACGATCACCGACGGACAGTTGCTTCGCCGACAGATCGCGCGCCGCTGCATCTACGGGCTCGACATCAACCCTCTGGCTGTGGAGCTCGCGCAGCTCGCGCTGTGGATCCACACCTTCGTGCCCGGATTGCCGATGTCCAGCCTTGATCACGGGCTGGTGCTTGGAAACTCTCTGACCGGAATTGGCACGATCGATGAGGCAGTTCAAGCACTCAACGTCGGCCCGATACTGGAGCCGTTGATCCGGGAACCGATCCATGCGGCCAGCGTGTTACTCGACGACTACTCAGCTGCTTCAGAAGCGGATAAGGCCGAGGTCGCTGCCGGAGCGGAAGTTCTTGTCGCAGCGAAGATCGCCGCAGCACCAGCCAAGGCGATCTTCGACGTAGCCGTCGCCAAGCGGCTCGGCGTGAACGTGGGCGAGGCCTGGACCATCGAACAATTTGAGATACTCGCAGCGACGCCTCAAGTACGAGATGCCGTCGACCCGCTTAACCCCGCTCATATGCCATACCTGTTCCCCGAGGTTTTTGAGCACGACCGCGGCTTCGACGCACTTGTGGGCAACCCTCCATGGGAAGAAGTGATGGTCGAGGAGCCGAAATTTTGGCTCCGCGTGCGGCCAGGACTCCTCGGTCTCAAACCGGCCGCGCTCAAGGCGGAAATCAGTCGGCTTCGTTCCGAGCGCGCAGATCTCTTGCCGGAGTTGGAGCACGAGATCGAGCGGGTTGCTTCGCTTCGCAAGGTTTTGCTCTCGGGCCCATATCCGGGCTTAGGCACAGGCGACATCGACCTGTACCAGGCGTTCGCATGGCGCTTCTGGCAACTGCTCCGGGACGGTGGTGCGCTGGCATTTATCGCCCCGCGTTCATTGATGAATGCTGCCGGCAATGGTCGATGGCGTTCGACAGTTATGCGAAGAGCCTCGACAGAAGTTGTCACGCTCACGAACAGCTCGAACTGGGTGTTCGAGAACGTCGACGGCCGGTACTCATTCGCGTTGTGTGCGATCATCCGAGAAGCAGATGATCGCGGAAGTGTTCAATTGGCCGGGCCCTTCTACAACGAACGAGAATTCCTTGCAGGACGAGACGACCTTGGCACGCTCGACTTCTCCACACTCACCCTCGCAAGCGACACCGCAGCACTCCCGAACCTGCCCGACCCTAGAAGCGTTGAGATCTTCGCCCAGCTTCGCAAAGCCAGCCGCCTCGACACGAAAAGCGATGGCTGGGACTTCCGCCCAATGACGGAGTTCCATGCGACCAACGACCGCCCCATCTTCGACAATGGCCCGCAGAGCCCTGACAGGCTTCCTGTAAGGGGTGGCGCCGGGTTCGATATTTGGACACCAGAGACTGCGGAAGTGTACGCATGGGCTGACCCGGCCGAAATTGAGGCGGCCCTGCAAGCCAGACGTCAGCGCCAGATCGGACTGAAATCATCAGCATTCTTCGGAAAGCAGCGTGCCTGGGCCGATGATCCAACAACTCTGCCGCTACACCATGCTCGCGTCGCTTTTCGTGATGTAACGAACGCCACAAACACCCGAACTACTATCGCCGCACTTGTACCGCCGCAAACTATCCTCATCAACAGCGCCCCATATGTTTTCCGTGCAGCCGGAGATGCCAGGTCAGAAGCATATTTGCTGGGGGTTCTGTCATCAATTCCACTCGACTGGTACGCCCGCAAATACGTGGAGCTTCACATGAATCTTCACATTTTCAACGGCCTTCCGATTCCGGAATACAAGCGCGGAAGAGCCACCGTAGATCGTGTTGTCTCTGTCGCTGGCCAACTCGCGGCCATTGATTCTCGGTATGGCTCCTGGGCTGACGAGGTGGGTATCGATATCGGGAAGGCGAAGGGGGCGGCGACGTCGACGGAGCTAATCGCCGAACTCGATGCCCTCGTCTCCCTGCTCTACGAGCTGACATCCGAGCAGGTCCAGCACATCTTCGCAACCTTCCACCGCGGGTGGGACTACTCGGCGAGGCTCGAGCGAGTCCTCCACTACTACGAGCAGTGGAAGGACGCCGCCTGATCGGCGGGCACGACTATGGCTCCATTGAACGCGGATCAAAGCCTTCTCGCCAAGCTCTGCGCCGAAACGACCGAACAGCCATGGCTCGAATTCAAAGAGAACAACGGTGATCCGCGGGAAGTTGGCGAATATATCTCGGCCCTTTCCAATGGGGCTGTGCTGGCGGACCGCACACATGCCTACATAGTCTGGGGAGTCCGCGACAACGATCACGCAATCGTCGGCACAAAGTTCAATCCGTGGACCGCAAAGGGCGCTGGAGGTGAAGATCTGATCGCCTGGCTGACGCGGAACCTCGACCCACACGTCTTTTTCCAGTTTCGTCATGTGGACACTGGCGGCGGCGTAGCGGCAGTGATCCTCGAGATCGATGCGGCAAGGTCTCTTCCCGTGGCGTTTCGCTCGGAGCGCTATATCCGAATCGGCAGCTACAAGAAGAACCTCAAAGGCTATCCGGAGTATGAAGCCCGTCTCTGGGATGCGTTCCGCAGCACAACCTTCGAAACCGGCACTGCCCGATCCGGGCTTAGCGACGAGCAAGCAATCAGCCTCTTAGCACAGGGTGTCTACTTCGATTTGCTCAACATCCAGTTGCCGGCAACCAGACGTGAGGTTGCAAGTGAGCTGGTCACAGATGGGCTTCTCGTTCGCTCAGAGACGGGCACGGCAATTACGAATCTTGGGGCATTGCTATTCGCAAAGGATCTGGGCCAGTTCCAGACGGTGAAGCGCAAAGCCGTGCGCGTCACGGAGTATCGCACCCCATCGCGCGCGGAAGCCCTCCGTGAACAGGACGGGCAGCGAGGCTACGCCGCAGGCTTTGAAGGGCTCATGGAGTTCCTCTCGGCACTGCTGCCGCGAGAGGAAATCGTTAAGGGAGGCCTTCGGCGGGTCGAGTCCAGGTACCCAGACCTGGTCATCCGCGAGTTGACGGCCAACATGATGATCCACCAAGACCTCACCATCGGTGGCAGCGGCCCCATGATCGAGATTTTCCCGAACCGAATCGAGTTCACAAACCCTGGCGAACCGCTGATCAGCGTGCGGCGATTCGTGGGGGCTCGTCCACCATCGCGGAATGAAGCGCTTGCGTCGTTCATGACCCGGGCACGCATCTCCGAGGAGCGGGGCTCAGGGTGGGAGAAGATCGCCACCCAAGTCGAACTGCACCAACTGCCGGCTCCGAGGATCACTGTCGAAGCCCAACACACGAGGGTCACAGTGTTCGGCCCGCGGAGCTTCGCCGAGATGACACGCGATGAGCGTGTAGATGCGGTCTATCTCCATGCTCAACTGCGGAAGGCCTCCGGCGAGCCGACCACGAATTCATCGGTGCGCGAACGATTCCGCATACCGGATAGCAACAGCGCACAGGTCTCTCGAGTCCTTCGCGACGCGCTCGACAGCGGACTCCTCGTGCTCGAAGACGAGACGGTCGGGGCCAAGAGCCGCCGCTATCTCCCCTTCTGGGCGAAGGAGGACGCAGATGGTTGACCCTTACTTGACTCTTCGGCGTCGTCGGCCCTCTACTTGGCACGATGCGGAGTATTTAGAAGCCATGATCAGGGATTTTTCTGCCATCAAACGGCCTCGCTTGTTTGACCCATGTTTGATCGACATCCCAGCCATGGCGCTGAATCTTGGGAGAACGCCTCGATGAACGACCAGCTCCCCGTCTTCGCGACCAACCGCGTGGCACCCCCCATGACGGTGCGCGGGGAGGTCCGGCGCCTCTTCCGGGTGAACCGCGAGGCACTCGCCGTTGCCCCTAGCGCGGCGATCGCGACGGCCTACATCAACCCGGCAGGCTTTCTTCTGCTCGCCGATGAACTGGAGAAGCTGCCGCGCATCCGAATCCTGCTCGGTGCCGACCCCGTGCCCGATCCGCTGTTGCCGCCGGGTGCCGATGAGGTGTCGCAGAGCCGTCTCGACGCGGCGTTGACCGATCACATCAGGTGGCTGAAGGCAGAGCGGGATGCGCTCGGCTTCGAGTTGAAGGCGACGCAATCGGCGAGGCGGCTGGTCGAGTGGCTTCGTGCCGCCGACGAACGCGGCGAGCCGATCGTCGAGATCCGTCGATATACGGGCGGCTTTCTGCATGGCAAGGCGTTCATCAGCCAGCATCCGACCCACCCGGCCTACCTGGCCGGTTCGTCGAACCTCACCTACGCGGGGCTGACGAGGAACGCCGAGCTGAACGTCGGCGCGTCCGGGCAGCACGGCTCGACGCCGCAGGTGCTCGAGTGGTTCGAAGAGTGCTGGAATGACTCGGAGGAGTTCGACCTCGCCGCGCTCTATGAACCGCTCTGGCAAGAACACACGCCGTGGACCGTGTTCCTCCGCATGCTCCTCGCCCGATACGGCGAACATCTCGACGACGAGAAGGCGGAAGCCACGAGGTTCGAGCTCACCCGGTTCCAGGCAGACGGCGTCAAGCGCATGCGCCGGCTGCTCGACGAGATCGGCGGAGTGCTCGTCGCCGACGAGGTCGGTCTAGGCAAGACCTTCCTCGCGCTCGAGGTCATCGCGGCCACGACCGAGCAGCAACGCCAGCGCGTACTCATCGCGGCTCCCGCCGCGTTGAAGGCCTCCGTGTGGGATCCGGTACTCGATCGATACGACATCTCACGCCGCGTCTCGGTCCATTCCTACGAAGAGATCCGCAACAGGATGGACCCGGCGCACCTCGAGCACAACGCCTTCTACGAGACGGCCGAAGATGCGGCCCTCGTCATCGTGGACGAAGCGCACAATCTCCGGAACGCGAGTACGGCGCGTTCTGACGCACTCGATCGGATCATCCTCGCCGGCCGCCACCCGAAGAAGGTCGTGCTGCTCACTGCGACGCCGGTGAATAACTCGCTCATCGACCTCGAGACGCTGGTCAAGTACTTCATTCGCGACGATGCGCGGTTCGCCTCCATCGGCATCCCGTCGATCCGCAAATATATTCGGGATGCCCAGGCGCTCGATCCCGAGGCACTCACGCCGGCTCACCTGTTCGACCTCATGGATCAGGTGGCTGTTCGACGCACCCGGCGGTTCGTGAAGGAGAACTATCGCGGGGAGACCATCGCCGGGCCGGGCGGCAAGATGATCCCCGTTGAGTTTCCGGACGCCGACGTGCGTCGCGTCGACTATCGGCTCGATGAGCCCGGCGAACGTTTGGTCGACGCGGTGACCTACGCGCTCGATATTCCGGAGGCCGAGGCCCACGTCGCATCCTTCAGCGTCAGGCGCAGCGACCCCGACCGCCTCCTGTTGGCGCGATACGTTCCGAGCCGGTACCTGAAGACCGAGGATCTCAACAAGACCGAGGTCTCCAACATGGGGCTGCTGCGATCGGCCCTGCTGAAGCGTCTCGAGTCGTCACCGACAGCACTGGCCGAGACGCTCGGTGTGCTGATCAACACGCACAGGGCATTCCTCTCCGCCCTGGACAAGGGAACAGTGCTCATCGGTGGCGCACTTCGCGACTACGTCAATTCGGAGTCCGAAGACCTTGACGAGATCGTGGCGAGTCTTGATGCGGAGTCGGAACACCAGGCAACCCCGGCCAGCTTGTACGACGTCGAGTTGTTGCGGTCCGATATCGAGCGCGATCTCGCGCTGATCGAGTACCTCCAGTCCCTTGCGCGCGACGCAGCGCACGATGGTGAACCGAAGGTTGCAGCAGTGCTCGCGGAGCTCGAGCGGATAGCCGCTGAGGCAGCCAAGCCTGCCGTCACAGTCGCGCCACCGGAGGACCGGCGCAAAGTCATCGTCTTCTCGACCTATGCCGACACCATTCGCGACCTTCACGCAAGGGTCACTCATGCTCTAGAGACAGCCCCAGACGACTCGCCCCTGGCGATCTACCGGGGGCGGGTCGCTCCCGCGATCATCGGCGAGTTCGCATCCGGAAAACGCGGAGGCATCGACCAGCCGACGCGAGCCAAGGCCGTCGCCAACTTCGCACCGCGCACCGCAGGGCAGCTTCGCAATGACGGAACGCCCGTCGAACACAACCTTTACGACATCCTGCTGACCACCGACGTGCTCGCCGAAGGCGTCAACCTGCAGCAAGCGGCGCACATCGTCAACTACGACCTGCCGTGGAACCCCATGCGCATCGTGCAGCGCCACGGACGGGTGGACCGCATCGGCAGCCAGCACAAGACCATCGAGCTGGGCGTCTTCTTCCCCGCAAAGCACCTCGACGAGTTCCTCGGACTGGAACAGACCCTCATTCGCAAACTCAAGCAGGCGGATGCCGCCGTCGGCGCCGGCAAGGTGCTACCGGGCATCTCCTACTACCCACCGCAGGAGCATTACGACGCGGATGCCATCGTCGATGAGATCGGCGACCTCATCGAGCAGGGCGGCGGTTCGGCGGCCGGATCCGGTGAAGAGTACCGACGGCGTCTGGCACGGGCCCTGGACGCGGATCCCGCGCTTCGTGGTTACCTCGAAGATCTTCCCTTCGGCATCGGCAGCGGGTTCGTGAATTCCGCGATCGGCGGACGCGCCTTCGTCTTCTGCATGAAGATGGGAGAAACCGGTCAGGTCTGGTTCCGCAACGTCAATGTGGATGAGTCCTGGCAGCCGGCAGAGGATGAGAACGGCAAGGTCGTGACCGATGACTCGCTTATCTCGCTGGTGACAGCCGACCCGGGCAAATCTGACCGCCCGCGAGAGCTTCCCGACGAAGCGTTCCGCGCCGCCTACGAGGCCTGGGCGATCGCACAAGAGAACGCCCACGCAGAGTGGATGCGCTCGACAGACCCCAATACCCTCGCAGCGGAGATTCCCGCGTCGTTCCGTGAAGCGCGCGAAATCATCATGAATACCGGGGGCCAGCTTGGCTCGGCCCAAATTGAGACGATCAGGCGCCTCAACACGGTGCCCAGTACCAAGGCACGAAGGGCCATGCGCGCAGCCGTCCGCAATCCCGGCAAGCCTGCGACCGTAATCCAAGAGATCATCACCGTGCTCGATGACTTCGGAATCCAGCCGGCCGAAAAGGTCGAGCCGCTGCCACCCATCGCGGTAAGCGATGTTCGACTGATTGCCTGGATGGCAGTCGAGGGGACCAAGCCAACCGCCTCTTCCGTGTGAGCTATGAGGAGGGGCGTTCCCTCGGCACGCGATCGCGCACCACTTCCACGTGCTCACCCCATCGGCACCAACACGCCGCAGACACCGCCACACTAGGTAACCGGCATCGGGGGTGACCGGTGATGCCACGGGCGCGTGCTCCGCGAACTCGCGCTCCAGAAGCCGCACATTGGCCACGATCTGGTGCGCCGCGGCATCGGATCCCCGTGGTCACCTTGCGCGTCGTACCTTTACGTGGAGGCCGGCCACCCGCACGTCCTCGCCCGTCACACCCTTCGCAACGCGAACTAATTCAGGCTGAGGAGAATCACACGTCGGATATATCGATGTGATGTCTCAGGACATCGGTGACAGTTCTGTATCAGGACATCGGTGACAGTTCGTGTGTCAGGACATCGGTGACGGTTGGTTGGTGGTGGGGCGTCCTTTGCGGAT
>Ga0164242_10007688_pt1 | contig 11774 bp, 9 predicted proteins | sample OricomgcompostMG_FD_108783 | JGI IMG/M metagenome (GOLD analysis project Ga0164242, IMG submission 108783) | Miracle-Growth compost microbial communities from Emeryville, California, USA - Original compost - Miracle growth compost (MG) ... | reverse complement strand
TGTCGGCCTCGGAGAGCCGACCCTTGCCCCGGAGGTTCTTGAAGGTGTCGGCGAGCCGGTCGGAGAGGGTGGCGAACATCAGGTCCTTCTCAAGCAGGTGGATCGTCGGGGGCCAAGCCTAACCGGCACCTGGTGCTACTCCCCCGTCAGCGCCGCCCTGACCGCGACGGCGGCGGCCGCCGCCCGCTCCTCGCCGAGCTCCCCGGCCGAGGCCTCTTGGAGGTAGAACACGTCCACCGCCTGCGGACCGAGGGTGTCCACGTGTGCGCTGCGCACGGTGATGTCGAGGCCGGCCAACGCGGTGGCGACGAGGTAGACGACACCGGGCCGGTCGGCAGTGCGCACCTCGAGCACTGTCGCGCGGGTGCCGGCATCGGGCCGGACGACCACCGAGGGCGCCAGCGTGCCTCCGGCGCCGGCCCGCAGCCGGGCCGCGGGGTCGATCCGGCCGTCGCTGATCGCCTCGAACCGCTCGCGCAGCACCCGCGGGTCGAGATCCTGCTCGGCGACCTCCCAGACGGTGACGCCGTAGGGCTCCTGCGGCCACACCCGTGCCGAGCGGACCCGGACGCGCTGGAGGCCGAAGGCGGCCGCCATGTCGGCGAGCAGGCCGACCCGGTCGGGCGCGATCACCGTCACCCGTGAGCCGTCGGGCAGCGGTTCCACCCGGATCGACAGTCGGCGCTCGCGCACCTCCGCCGGGATCTCGATCTGCTCGTGCGCCAGGTCGCTGCCGCCGAGGAAGGCGCCCTCCTCCAGTCGGTAGTGGGCGCGCGCGGCCAGACCCAGGATCAGCCGCGATCGCCACGACGTCCAGGCCTTCGGGCTGGTCGCCCGGGCGTCGGCCTCGGTGAGCGCGGCCAGCAGGCCGAGTGCCTCCGGGTCGTTCACCCGCTCCAGGAGTACGTCGACGGTCGCCGGGTCCTCCGGATCGCGCGTCGTGGCTGTGGTCGCCAGCAGGAGGTGCCAGCGCACCAGCGTGGCGACCAGGTCGGTGCAGCGCTCGTCGAACCCCATCCGCTCGGCGATCGCCCGCGCGATCGGCGCACCGGCCACGGAGTGCTCGGTGAGCTCGCCCTTGCCGATGTCGTGCAGCAGTGCCGTCACCAGCAGCACGTCGGGACGGCGTACCGACCGGATGAGATCGGCCGCCTCGATGCAGGTCTCCACCGAGTGCCGGTCGACGGTGAACCGGTGGATCACCGAGGCATGCGGCAGCAGCCTGATCCGGTCCCATTCGGGCAGGATCCGGGCCAGGGCGCCGGTCTCCTCCAGCGTCTCCCACACGTCGCGCAGGCCGCGGCCTGCCGCCAGCAGCCGGACGAACCAGCGGCGGGCCTCGTCGTTCCAGGGTGTGGGCAGCGGGGCGCCCTCGCGGGTCAGCCGGGCGGCGGTCGCCGGCGCCAGGACCACGTCGTGCTCGGCGGCGACGGCGGCCGCACGGAGCAGGAGCAGCGGGTCACGGTCGGGGTGGGCGGTGCGATCGAGGACCACCTCGTCGTAGGCCAGCGCCACCCCGGGCGCCAGCGGGGTCAGCTGGGGACGGCGCGGCGAGACGACCCGGCGGCGACGGAAGTAGGCGTCGACGCGGCGCCAGGTCAGCCGGGACAGGTGGGTGATGCGGCGGCCGAGCTCGCGGACGTACCGCTGCGCGGCCCGGGCGTCGGGCAGCTCCAGCCGGGCCGCCAGCTCGCCCCACATCTCGGGGGCGACCCGGTCCACCGGACGACCGGCCAGCTCCTGAACCACGTCTCGCACGTCCAGGAGGGAGAGCCGACAGCGCTCGAGGTCCACGTGCGGTACGTCGACCAGCCAGGTCGCCACCACCGCGTTGAGCACGGTGGCGTCCCGCAGACCGCCGGCCATCTCCTTCAGGTCCGGGACGCTGGCGTGGGCGAGCTCGCCGAGCAGCTCGTGCCGGCTGAAGGTCAGCTCCCGGAGCGCCGGCAGCTGCCGGACCGCGTTCTTGCGCCAGTGCGCCAGCATCGTCGTCTTCAGCCGCAGCGTCAGGTTGGGGTCGCCGGCGAGGTGGCGGACGTCCAGCAGACCGAGCGCGACCCGGGGGTCCGCGTCCGCGGCGGCGACCATCTCCGGCAGCGAGCGCACCGAGTGGTCGATCCGGGCGCCGCTGTCCCACAGCGGGTACCAGATCTTGACGGCGGTCTCCCCCAGGTCGACGTCCTCGTCCTGCACGAGCACGACGTCCCAGTCCGAGTACGGCGCCAGCTCACCGCGGCCGTAGCCGCCGACGGCGACCAGCGCCGCACCGCTCTCGGGGCCGCCCGCCTCGGTGTAGGAGCGGGCACAGACCTCGTCGGCCTCCGCCGTACGCCTGCTGCGGTCGGCGGCGGTCACCGAGCCGTCCTCCGTCGCCGAGTCCCCGACTCGCGCCCGGGCAGCCAACGCCTGTTCATGGGGCTACCTTGCGCGAGCCGGGTTACGGCGGTGTAACGGCGCTCAGGGAGCGACCGGATACCCGCTGGTGATCGCGATCCGGTTCCAGCCGTTGATCGCGATCGCGACCGCGGTGACCGCGGCGACCTGCTTCTCGTCGAGCGCGGCGGCGACGTCGACGGCCGGCTTCGGTGCGGTGTGTCCCTCCCCGATCCGGGTGACCTGCTCGGCGATGGTCAGCGCAGCCTCCTCCTGCGGGGTGAAGTACTGCGACTCCCACCAGGCGGCCACGACGGCCAGGCGGTCGGTGGTCTCGCCGTTCTTCAGGGCGTCCTGGGTGTGCATCCGCAGGCAGAACGCGCAGCCGTTGAGCTGCGAGGCACGCAACCGCACCAGGTCGACCAACAGCGGGTCGAGACCGGCGGCGTCGGCCGCCGCCTGGGCTGCGGCCTCCACCTGCATCTGCGCCTCGTAGACAGCCGGGAAGACCTTGGTGATGTTGACCTGATGCGACATGCTTTCGACTCCTCCGTCGGACGCGGCCGGCACCGCGCCGGCGTACACCTTCTTGACGAGGTGGCGTCGGCGGTTGTGAGGTCATCACAACGACGGCGTCTGGATCGTCATCCTGTCATGCACGCGGAGGATGGAGCCTTGGGCGATCTCGACACGGTGATGGCCGAGCGGCGTCGGCTGATCACGCTTGCCTACCGCCTGCTCGGCACCCTGGACGAGGCCGAGGATGCGGTCCAGGAGACCTATCTGCGGTGGTACCGGCTGAGCCCGGAGGAACGGGCCGCCGTCGCGAACCCGCAGGGCTGGCTCACGCGCGTCGCCAGCCGGGTGTGTCTGGACGTGCTGAAGTCGGCGCGCGCCCGCCGGGAGCGGTACGTCGGCCCGTGGCTCCCCGAGCCGGTCCCATCGCACCACTTCGAGCCGCCCGCGGGGTCGGTGGATCCCGCCGACCGGGTCACACTCGACGACACGATCAGCAGCGCACTGCTGGTGGTGCTCGACGCCATGACGCCCGCCGAGCGGGTGGCGTTCGTGCTGCACGACGTCTTCACCCTCCCCTTCACCGAGATCGCCGACGTGGTGGGACGCACGCCGGCCGCGGTCCGCCAGCTCGCCACGTCGGCGCGCCGCAAGGTGTCGACGCACCGCGACTCGGTCGCAGCGCTGCCCGAGCACGACGCAGTGGTCCGTGCCTTCGGGGCAGCGACCGCGGGCGGCGATCTCGGCGCCCTCACGTCCCTGCTCGACTCGTCGGTCGTGCTGCGCTCCGACGGCGGCGGCGTGGTCAGTGCCGCGCGCAAGCCCGTGGCGGGAGCGGACAACGTCGCCCGCTTCATGATCGGCGTGATGGCCAAGCGGCCGACCTGGCGGGTCGAGGAGCGCCCCACCACCGACGGCCTCGGCCTGGTCTACGTCGAGGGCGAGGAGGTCCTCGGCGTCGTCAACCTGCGGGTGGCCGGGGGTCTGGCCACCGACGTGTGGATGGTCGTCAACCCCGCCAAGCTGGCGGCGTGGAAGGGGTGATCGCGCCGAGGCGCCGGCGCACGCCGCCCGGCGGCATCGGGCCTGGCGGCTTCGGACCGGCCCTGTGGTCGCGATGGATCAGATCGCGGCGTCGTCGCGGTCGCCGGTGCGGACGCGCACGACCGTCTCCAGCGGCGAGACCCAGATCTTGCCGTCGCCGATCCGCTCGGTGCGGGCCGCCTTCTCGATCGTGCCGACGACGACCTCGACGTCTCCGTCGGGGATGGCGATCTCGAGGCGGATCTTCGGGACGAGGGCCACGTCGTACTCCGCTCCGCGGTAGACCTCGGTGTGGCCCTTCTGCCGGCCGTAGCCGCTGACCTCGGAGACGGTCATCCCGGTGACGCCGATCGCCTCCAGGGCGACGCGGACGTCCTCCCACTTGTGCGGCTTGATGACTGCAGTGACGAGCTTCATTTCTCTCCTCCGACGAGTGGGTGCGACCCATCATGCCTGGACGCGGTGACAATGGTGCCGGCGTGGCTCAGGCGAGCACGCCCTTCGCCTGCGGCAGGTCGTAGGCCGACTCACCGTGCTGGTCGGCGTCGATGCCCTCGACCTCGGCCTCCGGGCTGATCCGCCAGCCGATGGTGTGCTTGATCGCCAGCGCGATCGCGGTGGTCAGCACGCCTGTCCACACGATCGTGAACAGCGCCGCCAACGACTGGTGGCCCAGCGATCCGAAGCCGCCGCCGTAGAAGAGGCCGTCGATGCCGCCCGGAGCCGACGAGGTCGAGAGCAGACCGATCAGCAGGGTGCCGACCAGGCCACCGACCAGGTGGACGCCGACCACGTCGAGGGAGTCGTCGAGGCCGAGCTTGTACTTCAGCCCCACCGCGACCGCGCACAGGCCGCCGGCCACGATGCCGACGATGATGGCGCCGGTCAGGCTGACCGCACCGCAGGCGGGCGTGATCGCGACCAGGCCGGCCACGATGCCCGACGCGGCACCCAGCGAGGTGGCCTTGCCGTGCACGATCCGCTCGACGACGAGCCAGGCGAGCATCGCCGCCGCGGTGGCGACGGTGGTGTTCATGAACGTCACGCCGGTCTCGGTGATGAACTGGGTGGCGTTCTGGGCCGCGGTGCTGCCGGTGAAGACGATCGACCCGACGTTGAAGCCGTACCAGCCGAACCACAGCAGCCCGGCGCCGATCATGGTGAGCGTCAGGTTGTGCGGACGGCCGGCGTCGCGCGGCCAGCCCACGCGCCGGCCGACGACCAGGGCCAGGACGCCGCCGGCCACTCCGGCGTTGATGTGTACGACGGTGCCGCCGGCGTAGTCCTGCGCGGCCCAGTGCGTGCCGAGCCAGCCGCCGCCCCACACGTTGTGCGCGATCGGGAAGTAGCACAGCGTCAGCCAGATCGGGACGAACACCACCCAGGACGAGAGCTTGACCCGGTCGGCGATCGATCCGCTGGCGAGCGCGACCGTGATCGCGGCAAAGGTCAGCTGGAAGAGGACGAAGACGTAATTGCGCCAGCTGACGCCGTGCAGGCCCCACATGTGGAACGGGTTGGCGATCAGCTTGCCGTTGCCATTGCCCGCGCCGTCGGCGCCCCAGCCCTCGGACCAGCCCCACAGCACGAAGACCAGGGTCGCGATGCCGAACGCGACGAAGGACAGCATCATCATGTTCAGCACCGACTTCGACCGCGTCATACCGCCGTAGAACAGCGCCAGCGCCGGCACCGTCATCACCAGGACGAAGGCCGTCGCCACCAACATGAAGGCGTAGTAGCCGTCCACGGAACCTCCAAGGGACTCGCATCGTGGCAGGGACCCGGCGCGGCGACGACGCTGTCGCGGCACGCGATCCCTGCGGAACTGGAGTAACCATGGGGCCGCCAGATTTCGGCGTCCGACCTCGGACGTTGCGGACAGGTAACAGGTCGGCCCCGCGTGTTACGCGGAGCCGACCTGTGCTGTTCTCAGTCGACCTGTCTCGTCAGTCGATGTGGTGCGCGTCGAGCGGTGGGATCAGCCGAGCAGGGCGTCCACGAAGGCTTCGGGGCTGAACGGCGCCAGGTCGTCGGGGCCCTCGCCGAGACCGACGAGCTTGACCGGCACGCCGAGCTCGCGCTGGACCTGGACCACGATGCCGCCCTTGGCGGACCCGTCCAGCTTGGTCAGCACGATGCCGGTGACGTCGACGGCCTCGCTGAACACCCGGGCCTGGATCAGGCCGTTCTGCCCGGTCGTGGCGTCGAGGACCAGCAGCACCTCGGTGACCGGCGCCTGCTTCTCGATGACCCGCTTGACCTTGCCGAGCTCGTCCATGAGGCCCTGCTTGTTCTGCAGCCGGCCGGCCGTGTCGACGATGACGGTGTCGGCGTCCCTGTCGGTACCGGCCTTCACCGCGTCGAATGCGACGCTGGCCGGGTCGCCGCCCTCCGGACCTCGCACCACGTCGACGCCCACGCGCTCGCCCCAGGTCGTCAGCTGCTCGGTGGCGGCTGCGCGGAACGTGTCGGCCGCGCCCAGTACGACGCTGCGGTCCTCGGCGACCAGGATGCGCGCGATCTTGCCGACGGTGGTGGTCTTGCCGGCGCCGTTCACGCCGACCACCAGCACGATGCCCGGGTTGCCGTCCGCTCCGCTGACCTGCAGGCGGCGGTCCATCGTCGGGTCGACCAGCTTGACCAGCTCCTCCCGGAGGACGGAGCGAGCGTCGCCGCTGCCCTCCACCCGCAGCCGGGTGCGGAGGCTGTCGACCAGCTCCTGGGTCGGCGCGACCCCGATGTCGGAGGTGAGCAGGACGTCCTCGATGCCCTCCCAGGTGTCCTCGTCGAGCTGGTCGCGCGAGATCAGGGCCAGCAGGCCACGGCCGAGCGCGTTGCTGGAGCCAGCCAGGCGCTGCCGCAGGCGGACCAGTCGCGAAGCCGTCGACTCCGGCTTCTCGAGGGTCGGTGCGGCCGGAGTCTCCGGCTCGGCCACCAGGGCCTCGGGCGCCGGCGCAGGCTCGACAGCAGTCTCATCGCGCGGTTTGGGCGGCGCGGGGATCGGGGCCGATGGCGCGGACGGCGGAGGCGCCTGCTTCGTACGGCGGCCGAGCAGGCCGACCGTCCCGACGACGACGATCAGCGCGACAACGAGGATCGCGACGATGATGAGGAACAGCGTCATGGCCTCATCCAATCAGAGCCAGCCGGAGGCGACCGAGTCGACGCGGACCGGCCGGCAACCTCTCACCGGCGCAGCGAGTAGTCCTGCTCCTGCTCGGCCTCGAGGGTCGGCATCGCGTCGACGGCCTTCTCCATCGCGTCCCCGAGCCACGGCGCGTACGGCGTCTTGTGCCCGCGGGCGGGAAAGGCGGCGTACACCACGATCAGGCCTGCGACGAGCAGGATCACGAGCATCGCGATGACGATCATCAGCATGGGCGGGCCTCCCTCGAGTAGGTGCTCACGTCCCCACCCTGCCATCGCGGCCAAGCGGAGCCGGGGACCTCAGCGCAGGAGCTTGGTCACAGCTTCGCGGATCACGTCCGGGATCGGCGCGACCCTGCGATCCGGGGCGCCGTCCCGATCGCGCTCGGCGTCGACGTAGACGTGGACGAACCGCCCTTCGGCCGCGGCCTCCTCGCCCGGTCCTTGGAACAGGCCGATCCGGTAGACGATCGAGGAGGTGCCGACCTTGTCCACGACCAAGCCGGCCTCGACCGGCTCCGGGAAGCCGATCTCGCGCAGATAGCGGCAGGAGGTCTCCGCGACCACACCGATCTGCGGGAGGTGTCGCACGTTCTGGCCGGTGGCCTCGAAGAGGTAGGCGTTGACGGCGGTGTCGAAGTATTCGTAGTACGTCGCGTTGTTGAGGTGGCCGTAGGCGTCGTCGTCGCGCCACCTGGTGGTGATCGTGCGCCAGTGGACGTAGTCGGCACGGGTCGGCACGGATCGGTCGGGCCGCTCGGGGGCAGGGTTAGGCACTCTCCGCCTCTCGGAGTCGTTGGGAGATGACGGTGGAGACGCCGTCGCCACGCATTGTCACACCGTAGAGGGCATCGCCCACCTCCATCGTGCGCTTCTGGTGGGTGATCACCAGCAGCTGCGAGGTCTCTCGAAGCTCCTCGTAGATCTCCAGCAGACGACCGAGATTGGTGTCGTCCAGGGCCGCCTCTACCTCGTCGAGGATGTAGAAGGGGCTGGGCCGTGCCTTGAAGAGCGCAACCAGGAAGGCCACCGCCACCAGCGACCGCTCTCCCCCGGAGAGCAGGGAGAGCCGCTTGACCTTCTTGCCCGGCGGCCGGGCCTCGACCTCGATGCCGGTGGTCAGCATGTCGTCGGGGTCGGTCAGGACCAGCCGGCCCTCGCCGCCCGGGAAGAGCCGGGAGAAGACGTGGTCGAAGGCGACCCGGACGTCCTCCCATGCGTCGGTGAAGACCTGCTCGACCCGGGCGTCGACCTCCTTGACGATGTCGAGCAGGTCCTTGCGCGTGGAGCGCAGGTCCTCGAGCTGCTCGGTGAGGAACTTGTGCCGCTCCTCCATCGCGCTGAACTCCTCCAGCGCGAGCGGGTTGACCCGGCCGAGCTGGCTGAGCGCGCGCTCGGCCGAGCGGAGCCGCTTGGTCTGCTCGTCGCGGTCGAACGCGATCGCCTCCTGCTCGGTGCCGTCCTCGGCCGGCGGCTGCGGCACCGGGACCTGCGGACCGTACTCGGCGATCAGGGCGCCCGGCTCGATGCCGAGCTCTTCCAGCGCGCGGTCCTCGAGCTGCTCGATCCGCATCCGCTGCTGGGCACGGGCCAGCTCGTCGCGGTGGACCGAGCTGACCAGCTCCTCGAGCTCCTTGGCCCGGTCCCGGAGCGAGGCCCGTACGGCGACGAGCTGCTCCTCGCGACCTCGACGAGCCTGCTCGATCTCGCTGCGGGCGGCCGCGGCCTGCTCGATCGAGGACTCCAGCCGGGTGAGAACGCGTGCTGCCGCCACGGTGACCGCCTCCGCGGCACGCGCCTCGCGCTGGAGCCTCTCCCGCCGGGCGGCGGCCTTCTGCCGTGCCTCGCGCTCCTGCTGCGCCGCGCGTCGCAGCGAGTCGGCGCGGCCGTGCAACGCCCGGGAGCGCTCCTCGGCGGTGCGCAGCGACAGCCGTGCCTCCATCTCGGCCTGACGGGCCTGACGAGCGGCGTCGGCGAGTCGCTCCCGTACGCCGACGTCGGGCTCCTCCTCTGGCGCGTCCTCGGCGCGGGCGAGCCGCTCCTCGAGCTCGGCGAGGCCGGCCACTGCCTGGTGTCTCGCCTCCTCGGCCTTGACGATCGCGGCGGTGAGTCGCTCCGCCTCGCCGCGCGCCGCCCGGGCCTGGGCGCCGTACTGCCCCAGCTCCTCGGCCACCGCCGCGAGGGTGGCGTCGGACTCGTGCAACTTGGCCAGCGCGACGTCGACCCGCTTCTGCGCCTCGAGCCGCTCGGCCTCGAGGCGGGAGGTCTCGAAGGTGGCCCGCTCGGAGGCGGCGATCGCCTCGGCGAGCTGGTCGGCGGCCTCGTCGGCAGCTGCTTGGATCTCGATCAGGCTCGGTGCGCTCGAGGAGCCGCCGGAGGCCAGGTGAGCACCGAGGACGTCACCGTCGTGGGTGACCGCGGTGAGCGTCGGGTGATCGGCCAGCAGTGCCTTCGCGGCCGTCAGGTCGTCGACCACGACCATGCCGCCGAGGAGACGGCGCACCGCGGGCTGCAGTGCCCCCGGGCAGTCGACGACGTCGACGGCGTAGACGCCGGCGGCCAGGGTCGGCGGCGGGGTCGGGTCGCTGGGCGCGCCGCCCAGCACCAGCCCGGCGCGGCCGAGGTCGTCGGCCTTGAGGTGGCCGATCGCGGCGATCGCGGCGTCGGCATCGGTCACCGCCACCGCATCCGCCACGCTGCCCAGTGCTGCGGCGATCGCTGCCTCGAAGCCCTGGCGCACGGCCAGCAGCGCGGCGACCGATCCCATCACCCCGTCGAGCGAGCCGGCGAGGAGGGCACCGGCACCGTCCTTGCGGTTGAGGCCGATTTCGAGGGCCTCCTTCCGGGCGGCGAGCGCGGAGCGGTCACGGTCGGTCTGCGCGCTCTGCGCCTGCAGCTTGGCGAGCCGCTCCTCGATGTCGTCCAGCGCGGCAGAAGCGGCCTCGTGCTCGGCGTCGAGACCCTCCTCCCCCGCATCCAGACCGGCGACCTTGGTCTCCAGCGCGGTGAAGTCGCGCTGGGCCCGCTCGGCTCGGGTGACCGCCTCCTCGCGGGCCTGGGTCAGTCGGCCGACCTCGTCGTCGGCCGCGGCGGCACGCGACTTGAGCGCGTTGACCTGGCCGGCGAGTCGGGCGACCCCCTCGCGGCGGTCCGCCGCGGCGCGCTGAAGCGCGTTGATCCGGCGCTCCTCCTCCGCGGCCGCGTCCTCGGCGCTCTTCCGGGCGTTGACGGCGTCCTCGAGCGCGGTGCGCTGCGCCTCGACCTCGGCCTCGATCGCCCGCTCCTGCTCCTGGGCCCGAGCGGCCTCGGCCTCGAGGTGCTCGGGATCGCGGCCGCTGCGCTCCTCGACATTGCCGCCGGCGCGGGCGTTGCGCAGCCGCTCGGCAGCCAACGACTGGGTGCCACGGAAGCGCTCCTTGAGCCCGGAGAGCGCGAACCAGGTCTCCTGCGCCCGGGTCAGCGCAGGCAGGTCCTCCCGCAGCGCCGCCTCGAGCGCACCCTCCTGCTCGCGCCCGGCCGCGACGAGCCGCTCGACCTCGGCGCGACGGTTGAGCAGCACCGACTCGTCCGCAAGCTCCTGCTCCAGGTGCGAGCGGGCGCTGACCAGCTCGTCGGCCAACAACCGCGCCCGTGCGTCACGGACATCGGCCTGGACGGTCGCCGCCCGCCGGGCCACCTCGGCCTGCCGCCCGAGCGGCTTGAGCTGGCGGCGGATCTCCACGAGCAGGTCGTTGAGTCGGGTGAGGTTGCCCTCGGTCGAATCGAGCTTGCGGAGAGCCTTCTCCTTCCGCTTGCGGTGCTTGAGGACACCGGCCGCCTCCTCGATGAAGCCGCGCCGATCCTCCGGGGTCGCGTGCAGGATGGTGTCGAGCTGCCCCTGACCGACGATGACGTGCATCTCGCGGCCGATGCCGGAGTCGGAGAGCAGCTCCTGCACGTCGAGGAGCCGGCAGGTCTGACCGTTGATCGCGTACTCCGAGCCCCCGGTCCGGAACATGGTGCGCGAGATGGTCACCTCGGCGTACTCGATCGGGAGCGCGCCGTCGCTGTTGTCGATCGTCAGCAGCACCTCGGCGCGGCCGAGCGGAGCGCGGCCCGACGTCCCGGCGAAGATGACATCGTCCATCTTGCCGCCGCGCAGGCTCTTCGCGCTGGCCTCGCCCATCACCCAGGCGAGGGCGTCGACGACGTTGGACTTCCCGGAGCCGTTGGGCCCCACGATGCAGGTGATGCCGGGCTCGAGCTGGAGCGTCGTGGCGGACGCGAAGGACTTGAACCCCTTGAGGGTCAGGCTCTTCAGGTACAACGCAGGCTCCCTTGGTCCGTTGATGGGACGCGCCGATCCTGTCAGAAGGCACTGACAACGCTGGGTCGACCAACGCTGGGTCCACGCGGGGGAAGTCCGGTGCGCTCACCCTAACAACTCGCGCGCGCGATCCCCGGGAGACACGAGAGCCGCCTCCGACCGGGTCGGGGGCGGCTCTGTCCTGGGGACGACAGAAACCCGTCAGACGGGCTGCATCTCCTTGATCGAGGACTCGAGCAGGCCGGCATGCGCCTGCATCAGAGAGTCGTTCTCGGTCTTGAGGTTGAGCACGAGCTGCTCGAGCTCCTGCACGCGCGCACGCAGCCGAGCGTTCTCGGCGGTGAGGTGGTGCGGCGTCCGGAGGTCGCTGTGCATGTAGCCGATC
>Ga0164242_10007687_pt1 | contig 11774 bp, 11 predicted proteins | sample OricomgcompostMG_FD_108783 | JGI IMG/M metagenome (GOLD analysis project Ga0164242, IMG submission 108783) | Miracle-Growth compost microbial communities from Emeryville, California, USA - Original compost - Miracle growth compost (MG) ... | reverse complement strand
TGGCTATGGCCGCAGGCGCACGACCTGATCTTCCCCGGCGATCCCAAGATCAAGAATCTGCTCAAGGGCATCTCCGACATGGGCGTGATGATGCTCCTGCTCCTCACCGGCATGGAAACCGATCTCAAGCTGGTGCGGAAAGTCGGCATGCCGGCGATCCTGGTGACGGTGGCAGGCGTGGCCGTGCCGTTCGCCTGCGGCTTCGCGGCGGCCTGGTTCCTGCCGCAATCGGTTTTGCCCACGCAGGGCAGCAAGCTTGTCGCGGCGCTCTTCATCGGCACGGCGCTTTCGATCTCTTCGATCAAGATCGTGGCGATGGTCGTGCGCGAGATGAACTTCATGCGCCGCAATCTGGGGCAGATCATCGTGGCCTCCGCCATCATGGAAGACACGACGGGTTGGGTGATCGTCTCCATCACGCTCGGCATCGCAGGCGCGGGCGCGGTCGCACTCGGTCCCCTGGCCAAGACAGTGATCGGGACCGCCGTTTTCCTCGCCCTGTCCTACACGGTGGGACGCAAGCTCGTGTTCTGGCTCATCCGCTGGGTGAACGATACGTTCGTCAGCGAATATGCCGTCGTCACGGCCATTCTGATCGTGATGCTTCTGATGGCGCTCATCACGCAGGCCATCGGCGTCAACACGGTCTTGGGCGCGTTCGTGGCCGGTGTGCTGGTCGGCGAGTCGCCGATCCTGTCGCAGCATATCGAGGATCAGATCCGGGGCTTCATCACCGCTTTCATGATGCCGATCTTCTTCGGCATTTCCGGGTTGTCGGCCGATCTGACGATCCTGAAGGATCCCACGCTCGCATGGATGACCGCGGGGCTGGTTCTCATCGCCAGCGTCGGAAAGTTCAGCGGCGCCTTTGCGGGCGGCATGGCGAGCGGACTGACGGCCGCGGAATCCACCGCGCTCGGCTGCGGCATGAATGCGCGCGGTTCGACGGAAGTGATCGTCGCCTCCATCGGCCTGACGATGGGCGCGCTCACCCAGAATCTCTACACCATGATCGTGACCATGGCCGTTCTCACCACCATGGCGATGCCGCCCATGTTGCGCTGGGGCCTGCGCCGTCTGCCCATGCGCAAGGAAGAGAAGGAACGGCTGGAAAAAGAGGAGCTCGACGAGAAGGGCTTCGTCAGCCAGTTCGAGCGGTTGCTCGTCACCGCCGACGAAAGCGCGAACGGCGCGTTCGCCACGCGGCTGGCAGGCTTCATCGCGGGCCAGCGCGGCATGCCGGTAACGGTGGTGCAACTGGAAAAGCGCAGGCCCCGGAACAAGGACGAGGAAAAGAAGATCGAAGCGCCGCTCAAGGATGTGGCGACGGAAGGCGCGAAGGAGGGGCATCGCGCCGCCAGCGAAGACCAGAAGGACGACAAGCCCGAGAAGGTGGAAATATCCGCACGCATCGAGAAGCGGCCGGAAGAAGCCGTGAAAAAGGAAGGCGAGAAGGGCTACGACATGCTCTTTCTCGGACTTGAGAAGATGCACCTGAAGGATGGCGGCTTCACAACGCAGGTCGATAAAGCCGTGAACGGGTTCGAAGGGTCGCTCGCGCTCGTGATGGTGGGCGACGACGCGGCCATACTGGAAAGCAAGGGATTCAACATCCTCGTGCCGGTGAACGGCACCGATGCCTCGCGCAACGGCGCGGAGATCGCGTTCGCATTGTCCTCGCCCAGGCAGAGCAGCGTCACCGCGCTGCATGTCGGCGAACGCCCGGCCAGCAACGGCACCCGGCGCCGCACGCGTTTCAACAAACAGGCGCAGAAGCGCAACGAGAAGGCGGTGCTGGACGATGCCGTGAAGCTCGCCCGGCGCTATGGGCATGACCGCATCAAGACGGCGGTGCATACCGACATCGCCCCGGACGAGGCGATCCTGGAGGAAGCCGAGAAGTCGGGGGCCGATCTGATCGTGATCGGCGCCAGCCGCCGGGTAGGGGACCATCTATTCCTTGGGCAGACGGTGGCCTGCACCCTCAAGAACTGGAAGGGCGCGGTCGTTCTGGTTGTTTCTTAACCGGTCCTGCCCTATGCAACGCAAGGTTCCATCGGGCATTATCCTCCCAGGGGTCCACCGCAATTCCGAAGGATGACGACATGGCCGCGCGCAAGAAATCGAACTCGCTGGAAAACCGCCTCGAAGCGCTGCGCGACGATCTGGAAGCGCTGCAGTCCGACATGAAGGGCCTCGCCGGCGGCGTGGGCGACGCGGCGACCGCGCGCCTCAACGAGATGCTGCGCAACACCGAAGACATGGCCGACCAGCTCACCTCGCAGGTCGAAGAGTGGACCAACGATAATGCGGAGCAGCTTCGCGAAACCGTGCGCGAGCAGCCGCTCGTGGCCTGCGCCGTGGCGATGGGCATCGGCGCGTTGCTCGGCGTCATTCTGCTGCGCCGGTAATTGCCGATGATCGCGAAGGTGGCCGCGGCTCTCCTGGGGCTTTTGTTTCTTGCATCGCTGATCTTCATCGGCGTGTTCTGCGCCGCCTATGCGATCGATCAGGCGTTCGTGAACGTGGCGGGTGTCGCGGGCGCGGCGGCCATCACAGCCATCCTCCTGTTGGCCGGCCCGGTGATCGCGCTTCTGATTTTCGCGGTGCGCCGCCCGCGGGAGTCTCCGTTCATCTCGCTGCTCACCTCCGGCTCCAGCCCGTTGGCCGCGCTTCTGGGCGCGGGCGCGTTGGGACTGGCCGAGGTTTTCCTGAAAAAACGCCGCCGCCGCGACTGACGCTTCGTCAGGCTGGAACTTTTGAGTGGTCTCGCCGGTTCTCCTTCGGTTGAACGAAGGAACTTCTCCATGCTCGGTTGGGCGCTGATCTTCTTTCTGCTGGCTTTGCTGGCGGCCTATCTCGGCTTCTTCGGACTGGCGGGGTTGGCCGCCACCATCGCCAAAGTTCTGCTTGTCGTTTTTGTGATCCTGCTGATCGTCGCGGGTATCTCCAACGCGGTTCGGGGACGTCCTCCTGTCTAGCGAAAATCTTTGGAACGGATTTGGGGGTCACACATTGTTAAGGCGAGAGGACGTCCGATCCGGTACGCCCCAGCCCCTTCGACACCCCGCATCGGGTGTCCTCTCACTTCCTGAAAATCGAAGCCTTTCCAAGGACCTCGGGCGCGCGTCCGGGCAGCACCGATGAACCCGCTCGACCGACTGGCCGCCATGACCTCGATCCTGGAGGATGTGGGCGGGCCGTTCTCCATGCGCCGTGACCTGCAGGTCATGCGGATCTGCATGGTGCTTCTGGCCACGGCGGCCTTGCTCGCCATCGGGGTTGCGGCGGCAGACATTCTGGCGCCGACGGCGGTCGCGGTGGTGCTGGCGCTGGTGCTGGCGCCCGCCAGCGCCGCGCTGGAGCGCCTGCGGCTGCCGGCGGGGCTTGCGGCCCTCGTGGTGGTGGTGGCGACTGTTTCGGTTCTCGTCTTCGCCGGTTTGAAGTTCGCGCCGTCGGTCGCCGATGTCGTCAAGCGCGGACCGACGATCATGCATTCGGTGGAGATGAAGCTGAGCCCGATCCGCAAGCAGTTGGCGGCGGTGGAGAAGGCGTCGCAGCAAATCTCGCACGGCACAACGGCGGCGCAGGGCGGCAGGGTGGTGCCGGTCGTCGAAAGCGATGGGGTGCTTTATGCGCTGGCCAGCACGGCGCCCGGCATCCTCGCCAAGATCGTCTATGTGACGGTGCTCACCATCTTCCTGCTATCCACGCGGCGGCACTACACCGGCCAGCTTATTCTCCTACCGCGCACGGTGGCCGGGCGGTTGCGCATGGCGCGCATCTGCCGGGACGTGAAATCACGCGTGTCCGGCTATCTCTTCACGCTGGCCATGATCAATGTCGGCCTGACGGTGGTGACGACCATCGCATTTCGCCTCGCGGGGATTCCGCATGGGCTGTTGTGGGGCGTGGCCTACGGCCTTCTCAATTTCGTGCCGATCATCGGGCCGACAACCGTGATCGTCGCCTCGGCGATCTACGGGCTCATCAACGGACACACGATCTGGCAGATGGCGCTGCCGCCCGTGCTGCTGCTGTCCATCGACACGATCGAAGCCTATCTCGTGCAGCCCTGGCTGTTGTCGCGGCGCATCGTGGTCAGCCCGGTTGCGATCTTCCTGGTGGTGGCGACGCTGGTGTGGATGTGGGGCGCCTATGCCGCGATCACGGCGATTCCGGCGCTGATCCTGCTGCACACCATATCCATGCATGTGCCGGCGATGCGGCCGTTCGGGATGCTGCTGGCAACGGAACAGGTGGAAGACCGCGGCTAATCCGCTTCGCTGAGATCGTCCATGATCGCGTGCCAGCGCTCGCGGATTTCCGCGCGGCCGTCGAGATAGCCCCAAAGATAGGACGCCACCGCGGCAATCAGCCCGGTAATGCCTTCGGCGATCAACCATGTCCGCATTTGCCGACGCGCTCCCACGCGACGGCATGGAGAATGCGCGCGCACGTCGCCGCTCTCCAGTGACGAATGCGACATGACATTCCGGAAATAAAGGCGGCCGGAAGCAATAAAGGCGGCGCCTGTGAGCGCCGCCTTTTCCCATTGCAGCACCGTGAGGATTACGCCGCCACCATGGAGCGGTGGAAGAACAGGGCCTGGCCGAGAGTCGCGCGGACCGTATCGCGGCTGAACGGCTTGGTGATGAGATAGGTCGGTTCGGGGCGCTCGCCGGTGAGCAGACGTTCCGGGTAGGCGGTGATGAAGATCACCGGGATATCGAAATCCTTCAGGATCGCGACCGCCGCATCGATGCCCGAACTGCCATCAGCCAACTGGATGTCGGTGAGGATGATGTCCGGCTTCTGCTCCTTCGCCATGCGGATGGCATCGTCGCGCGTGGTGGCGATGCCGGTGACCTTGTGGCCCATCTCGGCGACGAGATTTTCGATGTCGAGCGCGATGATCGTCTCGTCCTCGATGATGAGGACGCGCGATTCCAGATCGCGGTCGATCGATTTGAGAGCCGCTGCGATTGCCTGTTCGACGTCGCTTTCGCTCCAGTCGAGGATGGTGGCGACTTCCGGGACGCTGAAACCCTCCACGGCGGTCAGAAGAAGCGCTTCGCGGTTGGTGGGCAGAAGCGATTGCAGCCGGCCTTCCACGCCACCCTTCGAAGACGGCCCGGTGGGCTCATATTTGCCCGAGGACGACCACAGGACATGGAACAGCTTGTAGAGCGCGATGCGGGGAGGAACATCTTTCGCCAGTTCCGCGTTTCCCTCCAGAAGCGCTTCCAGTGAGGCCCGCACGTAGGCGTCTCCACTGGCCTGCGACCCGGTCAGGGCCCGCGCATAGCGGCGGAGATAAGGAAGATGGGGTCCGAGTGTGGCGGTCATGCTCATAAGGCGCGGCCTTCTTTTGATCCAAGGTGTCTCGATAGAGGCATAACGCGGCGGACAAAAAGAAAGTTCCTTGGAGGGAACAAAAAAGCCCCCGCCCGGTTATTCTCGTGGACGGGGCGAGGCGGCAGGAAATGGCGACCTCTAACCGATTGATATGACGCATGATTCCGTTCTGGAGTACGAAATGGCCGACAAAATGCGCGAAGGTGGCGTGGTGACTGCCGGCGATCCCAACGCGACCGCTGCGGGCCGGACGGGCACGCGCGGTCACAAGCCCCAGACTCACAGGGCCCAACAAAAGGCGATCACCCAGGGACTGCGCCGCTTCTTCGATTCTGTCGCTTCCGAGCCCGTCCCCGACGAGTTCATGGCGATCCTGCAGAAGATCGACGGCAAGAAGGATGCGGATGCATGAACCGGCCCCTTTCCGCACATGAACATCACGAAGCGCCTCGTCCGATGACGAAGGAAGAAGAACGCGATTTCCGCAACGGTCTGGTCGAGATGGTGCCGGTGCTGCGCGCTTTCGCCCGCTCGCTGTGTGGCAAGCGCGATCTCGCCGACGATCTGGCGCAGGAGACGCTCGCCAAGGCGCTGCAGGCCCGCGACAAATTCCGTCCGGGCACGAATCTGAAGGCGTGGCTGTTCGTGATCCTTCGCAACGAGTTCTATTCCAACCATCGCCGCGCGAAGACCGTTGCGAATTACGCGGCGGCGGAAGGCATGCATTCGGAAAGCATGGAGCCGGAGCAGCACGCTTCGCTCGATCTGTCCGATCTGATGCGCGCCTTCAACCAGCTTCCGTTCGAGCAGAAGGAAGCGCTTATTCTCACCGCGGGGGAATTCAGTTACGACGAAGCGGCCGCGATCTGCGGATGCGCGGTCGGAACGATCAAGAGCCGCGTGTCGCGGGCACGCAAGCGGCTCGAAAGTCTCGTCGAAGGCAAAGATGGCGTATTACCGAGCCGGTCGGAACAGCCGGAAGATCCCACCGATGCGTTTTTCAAATTCGGAAGGTCCGTTACCGAGAAGGCTCACGGATAAGGACCGCCATGCGGGGGGCGCTGGCGTGTGCTGAAGGCGAGATCGCTTCGCTCCCAATTGATGTTGATTGTGGTGCTGGCGCTGGCGCCGCTCGCGGTGGCGAGCATCGCGCAGGGCGTCATGCACATTCGCGCGCGCCAATCGGCGATCGACGATCTGCTGCGGCAGACGGCGACCTATGCCACGCATAACGAGCAGAACATCTTCATCGGTGCGGGGCATCTGCTGAAAGGCCTTGCCGCCCGGCCGGAATTGCATGCCGGTTCGAAAGACTGCGGCGACATGCTGAAGGTATCCCTGCTCGGGCTGCCCAGCGTTCTCAACATCTCCTATATCGACGCCGCCGGCAAACCCATGTGTTCGGCCACGGGCAAGTTCGATGTCGCCGATTATTCCAAATTCGAATGGTGGAAGCGTGTTTCCGCGCGCAGGACCGCGGGCATTCCGCCGGTGCTCTATAGCGGTGCGTCTCAACGGAAGATTCTGCCCTATCTGCAACCGCTGCACGATGCCTCGGGCGCATTCCAGGGCGCGCTCATCGCTTCACTCGATCTGCGCTGGGTGAGCCAGACCGAGCCTTACGGGCGCCTGCCGTCCACCGCGCTGATGCTGATCGCCGACCGCAACGGGACGATCATCGCCGCGAACACAGCGGTGCCGGCGGGACTGAGCCGCGCCGTTTCCAAGTCCTACGCCGATCACAAGCAGCACACCTTCAAGGCCGAAGACGGCAAGGACGGCCGCTGGCGGTGGACGGCGGAAGAGATTCCCGGGAGCCGCCGGCTGATCGCCTTCGCCATGCCGGAGCCGATGCCGTTCGGCGTCACGCGCATCTATCTTCTGGGCAATATCCTGCTGCCGATCCTGATGGTGATCCTGGCGTCGGTCGCCATGTGGCTCGGCACCGAGCGTTTCGTGATCCGTTGGACGACCTATCTCAAGCGCGTATCCGCGGCCTATGCGCAGAACCATTTCGCGCTGGAGTTGAACGAGCTGGAAGAAGACGCGCCGGAGGAATTCAAGATTCTCGGCCGCGAAATGAAGCAGATGGCCGGCTCGATCCGCGACCGCGACCGGACGCTCAATTCCGCGCTGGCGCAGAAATCCGCCATGGCGCGCGAGATCCATCACCGCATCAAGAACAATCTGCAGATCGTGGCGAGCCTCATCAGTCTTTATTCGCAGAATATCGCCGACCGCACGAGCCAGCTCGCCTTCGCGCAGATCCTGGCGCGCCTCGGCGCGCTGACGTTGATCCAGCGCCTGATGGAGATGAACGAGACGACGCCGATCGTGGACATGCGCCGCCTGTTCACCGAGCTCGCCGATCAGATGCGCACCATCGCGGTGGAGAGCGGCATCCGCTACAGGCTTGTCGTCAATTCCGAGGACTGGCTCCTGCCGCCGGACATGGCGACGCCGGTTTCATTTTTTGCGGTCGAGGCGCTGACCGTCGAACTGTTTTCTCCGCAGAAGGTGGAGGCCACGCGCAACGTCGAGATGTTCTTCGGCGGCGATGGGCCGGACCACCTCATCCTGTGGATCGAGGACGGCGTCTTCGACAGGACGAGCATGAGCATGGGGCGTCCGACGCCGCAACGCATTCTGGGCGCGCTCGCCGAACAATTGAAGGGCGAGTTCTGGATCGAGAAGACGCCGGAAGGCAAGGCCCGGCTGTCGCTTCGCCTTCCCGTTCATTCGGGAACGCAAGGGCCCGCCATACGCGCATTCCAACCGCCGCCGGAATTGCCGCCGCCGGCGAAAAGCACAGACGGCCAATCGATTCACTAGTTTGTGTGATCTTTTGGAACGTCGAAAGCGATCGTGCAGCGCAGGCCGGCCGGAAGATAATCGAGCGCGATACGGCCATTGGCTTCGTGCGCGACGGCGTGGCGGATCACCTTGCCGCCAAACCCGTCTGCCTTGGGCTGCGCAACGGACGGGCCGCCGGTTTCATTCCATTCCAATGCGAAATGTTGCGCGTCGCCGTCATCCGTCAGTGACCATTGCACCGAAATCGCGCCGGTGGGCGCGGAAAGCGCGCCATATTTCATGGCGTTGGTTGCAAGCTCATGGAAGGCAAGCGCCAGACTGCCCGCAGTGCGCTCGGACAGCGCCACGGGTGGCCCTTCCAATACGATCCGCGCGGGGGAATCCTCGCTCCGGAAAGGTGCCGTCGCGGTTTCGATGACCGCGCGCAGATCCGCGGTGCGCGCGTCCGATGACAGTACGATGTCGCCGGTTCTCAGGATCGCTTTCAGGCGTTCCATGTAAGCGTTGACGAAGTCGTCCACATCCGGGCGGTTGCGCGGGCGCGACAGGCGGCCGATCGCCTCCACCAGCGAAACCAGGTTTTTCGCCCGATGGCGCATTTCACCGAACAGGATCTCCTTATGCTCCTCCGCGCTCTTCTGCTCGGTGATGTCCGTGGCGTTGCCGACAATGAGATGCGGCTTGCCCGCCGCATCGGCGGAGAGAAGCACGTCGCGGCTCATAAACCAGCGCCACTGCCCATTGGCCGCGCGCATGCGGAATTCCCAGAACAGCGTTTCGCCGGGTTTGATCGTTTTCAGGCTTTGGCGATGCTCGCCGAAGCGCAACACATCGTCCGTATGGATGAAATGGTTCCAGTCTTCGCCGGGCGCCGCGGGCGGCTGGCCCAGAAGCTCGCTGAAGCGGCGGTTCTGGAACGTGCTGCGTTCGGTCTTGATGTCATAGATATAAATGATGGTGGGCGCGGCTTCGAGAACGCGCTGCGCCATCCCGGCATCGAGATGTTCGTGCGCGCTATCGGCCCCAATACCAACGTGGCCTTCTGAAAACAGAAGCGAACTCAAGCAGCCCCATTCCTTTCAGGGCTGTGGCGCCCACCGCGCGCTTACTCAGGCATATCCCAATGGCGCGATTGCGCCCCAGCACATGGCGATAGCTTCGCCCTTTCTTTCTGCCGAGTCCAGTATTGCGGGTGGTTAGCTATTCCTTTCAACTTGAAGGAATTTTCACGGAGTTTGTACGGCACCGCACAGAAATTGCGCCCCGGAACCGGCAGGAATTGCGCCCGTTATTTCATGTAACAGCCGCAGGTTCCCCAAAATGAAAATCGCGCAAATCGCCCCTTTGGTGGAAAGCGTTCCGCCCAAGCTTTATGGCGGCACGGAACGGGTTGTTTCGTGGCTGACCGAAGAGCTTGTCCGGCAGGGTCATGACGTGACGCTGTTCGCCAGTGGCGATTCCATTACCAATGCCGAACTCGATCCGGTGGTGCCGCGCGCATTGCGGCTGGACGGACAGATGCACAATTCCGTCTGGTACAACCTGTTGATGCTCGAACGGGTGGCCCAGCGCGCGCACGCGTTCGACATGCTGCACTTCCATATCGATTTCTTCCAGTTTCCCGTCTTCCGCGACATCACGCACCGCACCTTGACGACGCTGCATGGGCGGCTCGATCTTCCCGAGATTCAGCCGCTCTATCGGGTGTTCAACCGCGCGCCGCTGGTGTCGATCTCCAACAGTCAGCGCGCGCCGATGCCGCCGGTGAACTGGCGCGGCACCGTCTATCACGGCCTGCCTGCGGACCAGTTCCATCTGATCGAGAAGCCGAAGGAGTATCTCGCGTTCCTGGGACGCATCTCGCCGGAGAAAAACCCCGTCGGCGCCATCCAGATTGCCGAGCGCGCGGGCCTGCCGCTCAAGATCGCCGCGAAGGTGGATGCTGTGGACAAGGTGTATTACGACAATGTGGTCGCGCCCCTGATCGCGGAGAGCCCGCATGTGGAATTCATCGGCGAAATCAACGAAGCGCAGAAGCAGCTTTTCCTCGGTAACGCGCGCGCGCTGTTGTTCCCTATCGACTGGCCGGAACCTTTCGGCATCGTCATGATCGAGGCAATGGCCTGCGGTACGCCGGTCATTGCTTTCAACCGCGGCTCGGTTCCCGAGGTTATCGAGGATGGCCGAAGCGGGTTCATTGTCACGAATGTGGAGGAAGCGGTGGCTGCCGTCGACCGGATCGACGCGCTCTCCCGAAAGACCGTGCGCGCATGTTTCGACCTGCGTTATTGTTCCGCCGTCATGGCTGCGCGATATGTGGATATCTACACCGCATTGTTGACCGACAACCCGGTTCCGGCGCGCAAGGCCGCCTGATATCCTGCCGACTCGTCGACGAGGCGCAGCGATGAATGTTCACGCGAGCGGCGCTAGCAAAAGCGAAACGCCTTCCTTCTATATCCAGGCGACAGCTTCCATCCAGGAATTGTGGCCGCGCACGCTCAAGCATGGCGATACCTTCGCGCTGTTCGATCAACTTGGCGATGTTACCGATCCCGGCCTGACGCCGGGCGGGATCTTCCACAACGACATGCGCTATCTCTCGCAGCTCGAACTGCTCCTGTTCGGGCAGCGGCCGCTTCTTCTCAGTTCCGCGATCGACGACGACAACGTGGTTCTGACGGTCGATCTCTCCAATCCCGACATCTATCAGGACGATCGCATTGTGCTGCCGCGCGAGACGCTGCATATCCGGCGCTCGCGGTTCATCTGGCGCAGCACGGTGTATGAGCGCATCGCCGTACGGAATTTCAACACCCAGAAGCAGCAATGCCTGTTGGAGATCCGCACAGGGACGGATTTCGCGGATATTTTCGAGGTGCGCGGCGCGCAGCGCTCCCGGCGCGGAACGATCGCGATGCGCCAGCCCGATGCCTGCAGCGTGCATTACGACTATAGCGGGCTGGATAAAAAAGACCGGTCGATGTGCATCCGCTTCGATCCGGCGCCGCGAGAACTCGCGAAGGGTGTCGCTTATTACGATTTCGAGCTGGAGGCGGATGCCGAAACCTCGATCATCATGACGATGCATTGCGGCGCTTCGGATTCGATGCCCGACGATCCCTATTCCATTCCCTACCGCGCGGCGCGGCGCGATGCGCGCAAGGCGCATGAAGGCGGCGTGGTGATCGAGTGCTCGCACCGGCTGGTGACGCGGCTCTTCAAGCGTTCCAAATCCGACCTGCAGATGCTGACGACCATGACGCCGCAAGGGCCTTATCCATGCGCCGGCACGCCATGGTTCAGCACGCCGTTCGGGCGCGACGGACTGATCACCGCGTTGCAGACGCTGTGGGCCTCGCCGGTCTTCGCGAAGGGCGTGCTGGGATTTCTCGCTGCCACGCAAGCGACCGAGGACGATCCGGCCATGGATGCGCAGCCGGGAAAAATCCTGCACGAGATACGGCACAGCGAAATGGCGGAACTGAAGGAGGTGCCGTTCGGGCGTTACTACGGCAGTGCCGATTCCACGCCGCTTTTCGTTCAGCTTGCCGCGGCTTACCATGAGCGCACGGGCGATCTGGAAACAATGCGCGCGCTTT
>Ga0164242_10007686_pt1 | contig 11774 bp, 10 predicted proteins | sample OricomgcompostMG_FD_108783 | JGI IMG/M metagenome (GOLD analysis project Ga0164242, IMG submission 108783) | Miracle-Growth compost microbial communities from Emeryville, California, USA - Original compost - Miracle growth compost (MG) ... | reverse complement strand
GCCTCGGCGTCCCACCGTCTACCACCCCTTCCTGCTGGTGTCGGCTGATCCCATTATGTCATAGTAAATGGGATTTCTGTGAGAGGAGCTTCATGGACGCCGAAGTCGTTATCGTTGGTGGCGGGATTGCCGGATGCACGCTTGCAATCCGGTTGGCCAACGCGGGTATCGCCGTGACGGTCCTCGAGCGCGAGCAGCACTACCGGGACATTGTTCGGGGAGAAGCCATGGTGCCGTGGGGTTTTCGGGAGGCTGTCCAACTGGGCATCGCCGAAACCATCCTGCAGACTGAAGGTGTCTCGGTCATGACCAAAATGGTCCCCTACGACGAGGGTTTCAGTGTCGAGCAGGCCCGCCGTCGTTCCCGGGACTTGTCCACCGCTGTCCCGGGTGCGCCCGGCGTGGTCGGCGTGGGCCACCCCGAGTTGCGTGAGTCACTGGCTACCGCGGCAGTCAAAGCCGGCGCGAAAGTGGTGCGTGGTGCCCGCCGGACCTCAGTGACGGCCGGTGCAACTCCCTCGGTCAGCTACGAATCCGATGACAGCATGCGAACAGTGCAGTGCCGCTTGGTGATCGGTGCCGACGGTAAAACGTCGGCCACCCGTTCAGCGCTTGGCATGACGATGTTCAGCACGCAGGCCCGGGTTCGGTTGTCCGGGATGCTCGTCGATGACGGGGGAGTGTGGGACCGCACGGAGACGGCCATCGCGGCGGATGGCCGAAATCAATACATTGTGCTGCCGCGGGCCGATCACCGATTGCGGCTCTACGTCGGCCGTAGCGTCGATGATCCCACGCCGCTCAAAGGGATTACCGCGGTCGAGGAGTTCATGAACGCATTCCGGACTCCGATTTTCCCGGACTCCGATCGGCTGGCCGAGTCGACCCCGATCGGTCCGTGCGCGACCTTTCCGATGAATGACGCCTGGGTTGACGAGCCCGTGGTGCCGGGCGCGGCACTGATCGGCGACGCGGCCGGCTGGAGCAATCCGGTGACCGCTCAGGGTCTCAGCATCAGCATGCGTGATGCACGGATGCTGTCGGAATCGCTTCTGGAAAGCGCTGATTGGACTCCACAAGGACTTGCCGGGTATGTCGAGGAGCGGCGCAAACGGATGGCCCGGCTGCGTTTCGCCAGTGCGTTGACCGACCTGCTCACCGGCTTCGGCATGACGGACCGAGCGGCTCGCCGATCGCGGATGTTCGCGCTGCTGCACCGCCGGCCCGAACTGGGTGCGGCGCTGGAGGCGGTACACGCCGGGCCGTGGGCCGCCCCGGACGAGGCGTACACACCGGACATCCTGACCACGCTGGCACTGGCCTGACCGTCGCGCTACAGCTCCCGCAGGTACTGCTCGACCAGGTCGACGGCGGACTGCGGGTAGCTACGCGCGGTCGCCGCATCCAGGCCGTCGCGCACCAACAGCAGTGCGAGTCGATTGTTGATCAGTGACAGCACGAACGCGGCCACCAGCTGGTAGTAGATGATGTCCCCGGTCAAGGTCCCGCCGAATTCCTGGTATCGGCGTACGAATTCATCATCGGTCGGAACGCCCGGAAGCCGGGTGAATCCCAGCGATTCGCACAGGAACGTCTCGAACATCAGCCACCAGCCGAGGTCGATATCGGCTGGGCCGGTGCTGGCCGTCTCCCAGTCGAACAGTGCGGCCACCGAGAGATCGTCGGCAAAGGACATATTGCCGACCCGTGCGTCGCCCCACACCACCGTCTCGGCGTCGGTACTCGGGGCTTGTTCGAGGATCACCTGCAGCGCGCGGGCCAGCGTGTCGGCGCCGACTTTGAGGTCGTCGTGGCACCAGTCATACCAGCCCTGCAAGGTCAGCAGGTAGCGCTGCAGCGCGGTGGAGCCATCGGGACCGTCGGCGCGCAGGAATGCCAGATCGGCGGGATCGTTGATCTGGTGGACGGCGGCCAGTTCACGTAGTCCGTTGTGGCACAGAAGTTCGCGATCGTCAGCGGATAGTTCTGCGGTCCATCCGCGTTTGTGCCAACTGGGGACGTCCGACGGGGTGCGGCCGGACACTCGGTGCATGACATAGAACGGCGCACCTAACAGTGACACATCGGTCTCAACGCCGACGATCCGCGGCACGGCAATGCCGTGCCGGCCGAGGCGGCGCATCACCTCGGCTTGCCGGGGCGCATCGGGCGTGGTGAACAGCTGGTGATCTTTGGCCTGCAGTCGCAGCACCAGATCCGCGGAATGATCTCGGCGCTGCGGATCGGTCCACGATGCGGTGAAGAAGGCGGTCTTTCCGGAGTAGCCGGCATCTGGGGCGCTCAGATCGGAGATGCCCATCGGTGTGGATGTTGCCGGTGTCAGCCGCGGCGGCAACCAGTCGCGCATGATGCCATCGATGCCCGTACCGACGTTCCCGCGCGTTGATGTGTAGGCCACTATTTACCCCTTCGCACCCGTGCAAGTGAACACCAGTGTCAGAATAGGGCGATGAACACCGAAATATCCAGTGGCATAGCGCTTGGCGCGTATACGCTGCCCGGCCGGGTATCTGATCCGCGGGCGGCGATCGGCCAGGCGGAAGCGGCGGAGCGGTTGGGTCTGAGAACCTTGTGGCTCAGTGAACGATGGGGTACCAAGGATCTCGGTGTGCTCGCCGGCGCGCTCAGCCAGGTGACGTCCACGGTGCAGATCGCCTCAGGTATTACGCACTTCCAGGCCCGCCATCCGGCGCTGCTGGCGTCGCTGGCGATGACGGCCCAGTCTTTGTCGGACGGCCGCTTCGTCCTGGGCATCGGTCGTTCAGTCGACGCGATGTGGGATGCGGTCGGATTGCCCCGGTCTACGAACGCCTCGATTGCCGACCACGCCGACATTTTCCGTCGGCTGTGTCGCGGCGAGAAGGTGCGCTATGACGGCCCGGCCGGTAAGTATCCGTCGTTGCGGCTCAACGATGTTCCCGATCAGCCGGTGCCACCGCTGGTGTTCGCCGCGATCGGACCGAAAGGGCTGGCGCTGGCCGGTCGACATTTTGACGGTGTATTGCTGCACCCGTTCCTGACGCCGGACGCGGTGGCCCGCTCGGTCACGGCGGTCCGGGACGCCGAGCGGTCCGCCGGCCGGCCGGCCGGCAGTGTCCGGGTATACGCCACGGTGGTGGTTGCCTGTGATCTGCCGGCGGAAGACGAGGTGGCGGTGGTCGGGGCCAGGGCGGTCACCTATTACCAAATACCGGGGTTCGGCGAAAGCCTGGCCGCGGTCAACGGATGGGAACCGGAACCGTTGCAGTGTTTGCGTTCTCACCCCCTTCTTGCCGATATCCGGGGTTCGGTGGACTCGGTGCTCACCCGCGAGCAGTTGGTCGAGGTGGCATCGGTGCTGCCCGCCGCGTGGACCACCGGTGCCGCGGCCATCGGCTCAGCACGAGGGTGCCATGAGGCCTTCGAGCGCTATCGGCAGGCCGGCGCCGACGAACTCGTTTTGCATGGCAGCACACCCGATCAGCTGGGGCCGCTGTTCCCGACAACTGAGACAGGTTCCCAGCATGAGTGAAATCGATCTGATCAGGGGATGGGTCCGTACCGACTTGGACGGCGAGGTTATCGCCATCGAGCGACAGACCCGATGGCGGCCGAATTGGCTGGTCGATGCCGAGGTCGATGGTCGGCGCCTCGAACTCATGGTGCGTGGACATCGGATCGACTCGCCGCTGGTATTCCCACTGCACCATGAAATGACGTTCCAGGATCTCCTGTACCGCAACGGTATTCCGGTGCCGCGGGTATACGGCTGGCTCGATGAGTTGCCCGCCTATGTGATGGATCGGGTCGCGGGCCGGCCCGACTTCGCCGACAGTACGCTCGTCGAGCGTGACGCGGTGATGGCCGAATACATGCAGATCCTCGCGCGCATTCATGCGCTGGACGTCGATGAGTTCGAGGCAGCGGGCATCACTCGCGCGGCGTCTCCGTCAACCCCGAACTCGGTCGGCATGGCCTACTTCGAGAAGCTCTATCGGCAGACCAAACGCCGACCAGATCCGTTCGTCGAGTTTGCCTTGGGTTGGCTGCGACGAAACCCATTGCCCGCCAACGGCCGAGAGGCACCCATCGTGTGGGATTCCGGTCAGTTCCATCATCGGGAAGGCAAGATCACCGCGCTGCTGGACCTGGAGATCGGACACATCGGTGACCCGATGATGGATCTGGCCGCGTTCCGAATGCGGGACACGGTACTGAACTTCGGTAACTTCGATGAGCTCTACCGCATCTACGCCGAGGCAGCCGAGATCGATCTCGACATGGCGGCGATCCAGCACCACCACCTGGCCTTCACCCTGACCAACGAGCTGGCCTTCCATGGCGCGCTTGCCGAGCCGGCGCCCGGCTCGGCGTATATGACCAATTTGCAGTGGTGTACAGAAACCAACCTGCACTCGGTCGAAGCCTTCGCCGAGCTGCTGGGTTACGACCTCGACGAGACTATCGACTTACCCGAGCCGGCCCAATTCGCCAGTGACGTCGCCTTCCGTCACCTCGTCCAAACACTGGGGTCGGTCACAGTCGATGAGCCGTTCGCTCGCTACGAGATTCGCAATTCATTCCGACTGGCCCGACACCTGCTGCGTCGGCAGGAGATCGGTGCGCTACTCGACGAACAGGATCTCGATGATCTGGTGCCGCTACTCGGGCACCGACCGACCGATATCCCCACGGCTGACGCCGAATTGGAGAATTTCGTCCTTGCTGATAACGGGCGGCACGACGAGGCGCTGGTCCAGCTCTTCTACCGGCGTTTCCTGCGAGCCAACGCGGTGCTCGGCCCAGCCGGTTCAGCGATGACTGTCCACCATAAGGTGCAGCCTTTCGCGCGGTGATGCGTCAGCACGGCGGGCCGAGCCGCTGCAGTAGCCCGTCGATGACTTCAATGGCGTCGTCGCGGGCCTGGCGTGGATCTGCTGCGTTGGCCACGAACTGAGCCGCTTCATCGGCGGCGGCCAGCAGTACATGAGCTAGGACGTCGAGTGGTTGCGCGGTCACGGTCCCCTGCTCGACGGCCTTGTCCAGGAGCGCACGAATCGACCCGAGACCGAATTGAACCTGTAGCTCGCGCCACCGCTGCCAACCGAGCACGGCGGGGCCCTCGATCATGAGGATGCGCTGAACCTCGCCGGTGAGGGACGACTTCAGGTAGGCGCGTAAGCCGGCGCGCAATGCGTCCAAGGCGTCGTCGGCATCCTCGGGTCGGGGCGCCTGGCTGTCGACTTGTTCCTGGACGGCCAGGAAAACCGCAAGGAACAGTGCTTCCTTGTTCTCGAAATGGTGATAGAGCGCACCTCTGGTGCCTACGCCCGCGGCCGCAACGATCTCCTCAGTGCCGGTGGCGAAATACCCCTTCTCGACAAAGAGTCGACGCCCAGCCGTCACCAGAGCGGCGCGGGTGGCCTCGGCACGCTCGGCGATCTCCGCGGTGCGGACGGCACGTTTCTGCGCTTTCGGCGGTTGACCATTGGACATGCAGTTTGTATCCTCCACATACAGCCTGTATGTACCGCGTGCGGTGGCATCAGGTCGATCGGATCAAGTACTCGATGTGGCAAAGGTATCCCGCGCAGCGCCGGATGCCGTGGATGAGGAGCGAAACATGGGCGAGACGCAGAAAAAGGTGCTGATCTTCTCGGCCGACGGGCACGCCGGGGCGAAACGGATGGCGGACTATCTGCCATATTTCGACCCGGACATTCGCGACACTGTCAGGGACCTGCTGGCGGAGGAGGAGCAGGCGTATCGACGAATGCTGGCTCCCGATTTCAGTTCCGGGCCACGCGAGAAGCCGCCGGCCGAGTTGGATCCGCGCTGGGGTCCCGCCGTCCCCGAGCGCTTCGGCGGCTGGGACATCGGCGTACGCATGGAACAGCTCGATCGCGAGGGCGTCGCGGGAGAGATGTTGGTGCCGGGACACCAGTTCTCGTCACTGCCATTGTTCAGTGTGGTGAACAAGCCCTTCGAGGCGAATCTGCGCGACGCGGGCATGCGGGCGTACCACCGGTGGCTGGCCGACTTCATGTCCGGCGGCAACGGCCGACTCTACGCAATGGCCGACCCGGGCACCTGCCACGACATCGATGCCTCGGTTCGCGAACTGCACTGGGCACGTCAGAACGGCTACGTCAGCGTCGGGGTGCCCGGCATCATCGAGGACCCCGCCCTGCCGTCTATCGTCAGCGACCACTACGAACCATTCTGGAAGACGTGCGTGGACCTCGACTTCACACTCGCCGTGCATGCCGGGTGGGGATTCCCGCAAGGCCGCTATCAGGAGTTCATCTCTGCGTTCGTGGCCACCCATCTCGGCGGCGCGGAGGCAAGTCAGATGATGGCCGCGCAGCAGCGACTCGACGAGGAGGCCCGCCAGGCGCTGCAGAAGGAATTCGCGGAGTCCCCAGCATCGCCGTTCCGGTTGGATTACGGCCCGCGCCGGTTGCTATGGCAACTGATGATCGGCGGTGTGTTCGACCGGTACCCCCAGCTGCGGTTCGTCCTGACGGAGGTTCGTTCGGATTGGCTGCCGACAACGCTGAAGATCCTCGACTCCTGGTACGAGCAACGGGACACTCCGTTGACGATGCGTCCCAGTGAATATTGGGAGCATCACTGTTTCGCGACGCCGTCGTCGATTCACAAAGTCGAGGTCGAGGATCGCGATGAAATCGGCGTGGATCGGTTGATGCTGGGAATCGACTACCCGCATCCGGAAGGTATGTGGCCCGACACCTGGAACTGGATCAAGGTGGCGTTCGACGGTGTTCCCGAGGATGAGGCCCGAAAGATCCTGGGGGAGAATGCGCTACGTGCGTTCCCGGTGAACGGCGAGCACTTGCGCGCGGTCGCTGACCGCATCGGCCCAGATTCGAGCAACCTGTTGACTGGCGGTGACGCGGTGCCAACCGAACACGTCGAGCACTACCACCGGCGCGGCGGATTCCTGCGGGCCACCGAGCGCGTTGATCAAGACGCGGTTCTTCGGTTCGCCGACGAGGACCTTCAGCTCGCGCACTGAGTTCTGTGCCTGCCTCCGAGACGGCTATGTGGTGCAACAGAGGTCGGGGAATGTGAGATCACAGGTGATCTCACATTCCCCGATCGCACGACCGATCAGAGTGCGGTGCTGACACGACGCATCTCAACCGACGTCAGCTCCGCGACAAGATTTGCGCCGCCGCGCCGGCGTCAACTCGGTGCCACCGCCGCGATGTTTCTCGGCCAGAGGCGCCCCTGGAGTTCGGCATTGCACACCGGCGCGGCTCAGCCGCCGAGACGTAACCCGGTGTTTCGGGTACCGAACACGTCAGTGGCCATGATCGCACCCAGTTTGTCTGCGTCCCAGCGCTTCTGGCCATTGGAAACCGACGCTACCGGATGCCAACCCTTGAGTAGCTGGATGTTCTCGCCCATGGCGCGGATCACCTGACCGCTGATATGGCCGGCCTCGGGGCTGGCCAACCAGGCGACCACCGGCGAGCCCAGCGATGGATCTTTCGGATCGAATTCGTCTTCGGCGCGCTCATCGGGTTCGATCGGCGCCTGCGCGCCGGGCATCGAGGCAGACATCCGGGTGCGCCCGCCCGGACTGATCGCATTCACGGTGGCACCGATCGATGCCAGTTCCAAGCTCAGGGTCTGGGTCAGGCCCACGATGGCGGCCTTGGCGGCGCTGTAGTTGGTCTGCCCGAAGTGGCCGTGCAGACCCGCGCCTGAGGTGGTGTTGATAATTCGGCCGTATACCTTGCCGCCGTTGGTCTTTGATTCTTCCCGCCACTTGCGGGCCACCGCACGACTGGTGAGCCAACTGCCCCGTACATGCACCCGCAGTACCAGGTCGAAGTCATCGACGGTCATATTCCAGATCGCCTTGTCACGCACGATACCGGCATTGTTCACCACGATGTCCAACCGGCCCAGCTGCGAATAGGCACGCTCCACCGCGAGATCGACCTGCTGCTCGTCACCGACATCGCTGAAGTCGGAAACCGCCTTACCGCCCCGGCTTTCGATGATCTGCACGACTTCGTCGGCCACTTTTCCGGTGCCCTCGCCGGACAGGCTGGTGCCCAGGTCATTGATGATCACGGTGGCGCCGTGTTTGGCCAGTTCGAGGGCGTGGCCACGACCGATGCCGTGACCGGCACCGGTCACCAGGGCCACCTTGCCGTCGAGTAGTCCGGTCATGCGTTCTCCTTGCTGGGGGTGAAGATGGTCAGATAGGGACTGGCCGGGTCGCTGTCGTCGACGGGGCGGAACACCGCGGTGACCGGCATACCAACCCGAAGATCTTGGGGTTCAACGCCTTCGATGTTGGTCATCAGCCGCGGGCCCTCGTCGAGCTCGACGAGGGCGGCCACGTAGGGCAAGCGTTCCTTGAACGGTGCCAGGTCGTTCACGAACACCGTCGAATAGGTGTACAACGTGCCGGTCCCGGCGGCCTGCATCGGGTGCACGTCCTCGCTCCAACAGTGCGGGCAGAACGGCCGCGGATAGTGGTGCACGGTATTGCATGTCGCGCACTCGGCGATCAGTAACCGGCCCTGCCGCGCGGCTTCCCAGTAGGCTGCGCTGGCCGGGTCGATGACGGGGATGTCCGCACGTGCCATCGTCACCACCCGGTGAATTCGGTCGGCCGCTTCTCGACGAAGGCCTGCACGCCCTCTTTGGAGTCATGCGAATACGACTGAACTTCCTGGGCCATGGCTTCGGCGACGAACGCCCCAGCCCGGTCAGTATCGGGGGAGTCGTTGAGCAGCCGCTTGGTGAATGCGATCGCAGTGGTGGGCGCCGCCGCCAGCCGCGTGGCGAAATCCGCTACCGCTGAGTCCAGTGCATCGGCTGCCACTACGCGGTTCACCAGTCCGAGAGTCAATGCGTCAGCAGCGCTGAGCTTCTCACCGAAGAACGCCAACTCCTTAGCCTTCTGCATGCCGATCCGGCGGGGAAGCAGATAACAACCGCCCCCGTCGACCACCAGTCCGCGTTTGACGAAAGACTCTGCAAAATAGGCGTTTTCGGTAGCGATAACCAGGTCCGATGCATACGCGAGGTGTGCACCCACACCGGTGGCCGCACCCTGGACGGCGGCGATCACCGGCTTATTGCAGTCCAGCACGCTGGCCACCAGCTTCTGGGCGCCGTTCATGATGCGCCGCATCGGATCCATCACCCGCTTCTCCACGGTGGCGCGTCGCTGCGCGAGCGAACCGACGTCGGCACCGGCGCAGAAGTGCTTGCCGTTGGCGCGGAGCACTACGACGCGGACCTTTTCGTCGGCGTCGGCGGCGGCCAGCAACGCGATCAGTGTGTCGCGGTCATCGGGCCGGACCGCGTTGGCGGCCTCGGGACGGTTGAGGGTGATGGTCAGAATGCCGTCGGTGGTGTCGGACAGCACTGCCGGTTCGGTACTCATGGTGTGTAGGTCGCCTCGAGGTGTTTGATGCCGTTGACGAAATTCGACCTCAGCATGACTGGCTCGCCGACGGAGGTGATATCGGGGTAGCGGTCATAGAGCATCTTGAACGCGACGTTGAGCTCAAGGCGAGCCAGGTGTGCGCCCAGGCAGAAGTGCGGCCCGGGCCCGCCGAAGGCGATGTGGTTGTTCGGTTTTCGCGTGAGATCGAATATTTCTGGATCGGTGAAGACGGCCGGGTCGCGGTTGGCGGCGGGATACCACACCACGACCTTGTCACCCGCATTGAAGGTGTGGGTGATCTCGCCCTGTTCGTCGGTCAGTGTCACACCGTCGCGGGTTACCGTGCGGCGCATGTGGATCACCGGGCTCGCGTATCGCAGGATCTCTTCGATGGCGGTCGGTGCCAGGTTTTCGTAGTCGGCCAGTAGCCGGTCCCGCTGCTCGGGGTGCGTGGACAGGATCAGCAGGCCGTGGGTGAGCGCATTGCGGGTGGTCTCGTTGCCCGCACCGATCAGCAGGATGAAGAACTTGGCGAGTTCTTGGGGGGTCAGGTTCTCCTCATCGGAGGTGACCAGCTTGCTGATGACATCGTTGCGAGGATTGGCGATGCGGTCTTCGGCAATGCTTTTCAGCAAGTCGATGAGCCGTTCACTGGTTTCGGTGACAGCGGTCTCGATGCCCTTGATGCTCTGATCGGGTACGTACTCGGGGTCGGATGCACCCAGCACCACATTGGTGGCCTGCAGGATGAACTGCTCGTGCTCGCGCGGGACGCCCAGCATGTCGTCGATGATGCGCAACGGCAGGAGGGTGGCGAACGACGACACGAAGTCGCACTCACCCGAGCGCGGCATCTCCCCGAGGATTTCTGCCGTCGTCTCTTGAACCAGCCCGCGCATCTCGGAGAGGATGCGGGGGGTGAACCCGCGGGAGACGATCTTGCGTAACCGCATGTGTTCGGGGTCGTCCATATCGATGATCGAGCCGCGGTATTCGCGCATATCGGCGGTCTGATCGAAAATCTGGGTACCCTGCCCCGAGCAGAAATCTTCCGGTCGTCGGCTGATCTGGGCGACGTCGCGGTGCGTGCCGACCGCCCAGAACCCGCGCACCCGCGGGGACTCGGGTCGGCTGGTACGGACGAATACCGGACTGCCCGCCTCGCGTAGGCGCCGGTAAAGGTCGGTGCGGTCCGCCGGACGTTCCTGCCACCACTGCAGGTCGATCAGCGGTGCGAACTGCTGCTCATCGATGTCGATCGCGTTCACGGGACATGATTCTGGCATTAGTGTCACTTTTTGGCAATGGTGGGTACTGGCTAAGCGAGGCGATTGTGCCGAAATGGCCCCAACTTCTGACGGTACTTATCTAACATTGGTGTCACATACAAATGATGCAAGGAGAACCATGGCGGACCAGACGGCGAAGCGGGTCGGAATCATCGGCGTGGGTTGGGGCGCTCACGTGCAGGTACCCGGTTTCCGGGCGGCGAAGGGCTTCGAGCCGGTCGCCCTTTGCGCGCGGACACCCGACCGGCTGGAACGCGTCGCCGCCAAGCTGGGTATCGAAGAGACCTCGATCGACTGGCAGTCGTTCGTCACCCGTGACGATCTCGACGTCATCTCAGTGGCGACGCCTACCGTATTGCATCGCGACATGACACTGGCTGCGCTGGCGGCGGGTAAGCCCGTGCTGTGCGAGAAGCCGCTCGCCGGGGACATCGACTCGGCCCGTGAGCTGGTCCGCGCGGCCGCGGCGTCGAATGTGCCCACCGCCTGCTGTTTCGAGAACCGATGGAATCCGGACTGGCTGGCTGTCGCGGATAAGGTGCGATCGGGATTTCTGGGCACCCAATACCTGGCGCGGGTCAGCCGCAGTGCGTCGTACTGGCATCCGAGTCATCCGCTGCAGGCCGGCTGGATGTACGACCGGGACCAAGGCGGGGGCTATCTGGCCGGAATGCTGGTGCACGATCTGGACTTCCTGTGCAGTCTGCTCGGTCGCCCGGTATCGGTCTGCGCCGAGGTGCGCACCAGCGACCCGGTGCGCGAGTTGCCCGACGGCACCACATTGCATATCACCGCGGACGACACAGCGGCGGTGTTGATGCGGATGGAGTCCGGGATGACCGCGGTGCTGACCGTGTCGGTGATGGGCGCGCATGCCGACCACTACCGGCTGGAGCTGTTCGGCTCCGATGGCACGATCATCGGTGATGGCGACCTGCGTTCCGCGGTATATTCGGCCGGTCTGGCCACGGACGAGGGCCTCAGCCAGTTGCGGGTCGATGACCGCGAACCAGCCCATCCGGAGAAGTTGCCGTCTGGTCTGGCCG
>Ga0164242_10007685_pt1 | contig 11774 bp, 11 predicted proteins | sample OricomgcompostMG_FD_108783 | JGI IMG/M metagenome (GOLD analysis project Ga0164242, IMG submission 108783) | Miracle-Growth compost microbial communities from Emeryville, California, USA - Original compost - Miracle growth compost (MG) ... | reverse complement strand
CGTCATCGACGAGGGCCTCCGGTCCTACATGCTCCGGGTCTACAATCTTATGGCTCTCGGTCTGGCGATCACCGGATTCGCAGCGCTCGGCACCATCATGATGACGGTCACCAGGGATCCGTCGTCGGCCGCCGCCACGCTGCAGAACGGCATGATGCTGACGCATGCGGGCGTCGTCCTTTACGGTTCGCCGCTGCGCTGGGTCGTGATGTTCGCGCCGCTGGCGCTGGTGTTCTACATGAGCTTCCGCATCCAGCACATGAGCGTTACGGCGGCTCAGACGACATTCGCGATCTATGCTGCGCTGATGGGTCTGTCGCTGTCTTCGATCTTCCTGGTCTTCACCGGGGCTTCGATCACGCAGACCTTCTTCGTCACCGCCGCTTCGTTCGGCGCCCTGTCGCTCTACGGCTACACGACCAAGCGCGACCTGTCGGCCATGGGCTCGTTCCTGATCATGGGCGTGTTCGGCCTGGTCATCGCGATGCTGGTCAATATCTTCCTGCAGTCGAGTGCGCTTTCCTTCGCGATCTCCGTCATCGGTGTGCTGATCTTCGCCGGCCTGACGGCCTGGGACACGCAGCAGATCAAGGAGATGTATTACGAGGGCGATTCGAACGTCGTCGCCGGCCAGAAGGCCATCATGGGCGCGCTCCGTCTCTATCTCGACTTCATCAACCTGTTCATGTTCCTGCTCCAGTTCCTCGGCAACCGCCGCTAGGGGCGAGATCGACAAGCAAGCGGAAGGCGGCCTTCGGGTCGCCTTTTTCTTTTTTGCGCGGCCGATGAGCCGACGCAGCAAAAACCGAGTGAATAAACGGCGTTGCAAATTCCATTGGCGGACCGATTGGCCTAACCTCCAGCGATCGACGCATACTGGACGAACACATGACCGCCGCCTTCCATCTGCGCGACGCGCAATCGGACGACCTTCCCGCCATTACCGAGATCTATGCCGAATCCGTCGCCAACGGGGTCGCGTCCTACGAATTGACGCCGCCGACGCTTGCCGAGATAAAGGCGCGCTTCTCCGCCATCACGGGCCAGGGCTATCCCTATATCGTCGCGGTCGATCGGGACGAAAAGGTGATCGGCTACGCCTACGCATCCGCGTTCCGCACCCGCCCGGCCTATCGCTGGCTGGTGGAGAACTCGATCTACCTGCCGCCGGAGGCGCGCGGGCGCGGTGTTGGCAAGGCGCTTCTCGCCGAACTGGTCCACCGCTGCACGACACTCGGCTTTCGCCAGATGATCGCCGTCATCGGCGGCGCGCATCCGGCGTCCATCGGCGTCCATCGGTCGGCGGGGTTCGTCGACTGCGGCCGGATGGCAGCCACGGGATTCAAGCACGGCCGCTGGCTCGACACCGTTCTCATGCAGATCGCGCTCGGCGACGGCGCGGAGACGCCGCCCGACCCTGAAGCCTATCCGGGAACGCTCTTCGAGGCTTGAGTGGCGCCGGTCGGGATCAGTTGCGAACGAGCTTCGGAGCCTTGTCCAGAACCTTGAGCACCTGCTCCAGATCCTGCCCGCGCTTGAGGATCAGGCCGGAAGCGGCGATCACGGCGAAAGCGCCCTGCTTGCGCGCAAGCTTCGGGTTTTTCTCGATGCGATAGAGCGGCACCTCGCTGGTCCGCCTGAACACCGAAAAGACAGCCCTGTCCTTCAGATGGTCGATGGCGTAGTCGCGCCACTCGCCATCCGCCACCATGCGGCTGTAAAGGCGCAGGATCGCATCCAGCTCACGTCGATGAAACGTGACGGGCGGAGCGTTCTTCTGCTGTCGGAAAGTGCCGAGGTCGATGAGAACCTGCCGGGAAGAATCTTCGGAGGACCCTCCGGCGGCCGATTGATCGGAATTGTCCGTCATCCCTGCTCCATTTTGCTTGAGCAAGGGAGTCTGCCTGATCCGGAACGAATTGCAAGGCGGGATCCGGTTAAATAACTGTCGTCTAATCAAGCAGATGGCGAACAGGTCACATCCTGAAAGAAAGTGTTGCGGGAGTTGACCAAACTGTCGCACCCCCCATCTTTCTGCCGTAATTGAGTCAAACGCGCGCCCGAATTGAAAGAGAAATTACCCTCGTTGCCTCAGACGGTTCGGTTCGGCACTTTCGAATCGAAAGCCCCCCAGCCCCTCGGAGGTGTTGGACCGAACCAATTTCTGGCCGGTATGGTCGGATGAGGCGCATTGAAAGGCCGGTGATCCGGTCTTTTTTTGTGCCCGGTTTCCAGCGTGGTCCTGGGTTATCCGCCCGTTGCGGAAACCACCGTCGCGCCGAGGATCGCGCCGGGCGCATTGCTGGCCGACATCTCCTGCAGGAGAATGGCGCAGCCGCCGCTCGAACTGCCCTTGATGACCGAAGCTGGCATGACGACGCTCATCGTCTTGCCGTCCCACATGCCCACCGTCTGCACGTCGCGCACCACGTGCCAGTAGGTTATCGTCTTTCCGCTGTTCTCTCCCTTGCCGATCGCCACGGTCGCCTTCTTGTCGAAATAGACGAGCAGCAGATCGGCATTGCCGCCGCCGGCCCCGACCTTGATCGTGATCTTGCCGGCGGATTGAGTGGCGGTGATCGGCACGGCCGGCCCCTTGCCGCCGTCGGCGAGCGCCTTAAGCTTTTCTTCGACCACCGCTTCGTCCGAGCCGATGGCCGCGTCCCGGCCGTCGATCACCATTTGCGGCGTGTAGACGCTGCCGCGGCCGAAGGTCTTGGCGTAGCCATATTGCCGGTCGGTGAACTTCTTGGCGCTGAACGTGTCGCGCCACCCGAGATAGTTCCAATAGTCGACATGGTAGGAAAGCGCGATGACGTCGTCGCGCGCGGCAAGCCGGGCCAGCACCGCGTCCGCCGGCGGGCAGGATGAGCAGGACTGGCTGGTGAAGAGCTCGACGACGCCCTTCGGATGGGCGGGACCTGCCAAGGCAGGCGGGATCGCCAGAAGGCTCACGACGAAGAATATCGAGAAACGCTTCATAGATGTGCCTCGCAGGCGCCATGGACCGGTATCGGCCACCGTTCTACCGCCGGAGAATTTCAACAGGAAGTCACGAAGCGGTTACGCCGCCGACGGCGCGGCCGACCCCGCCGAAACGAAAAAAGCCGCCGGGGCGCAAACCCCGGCGGCCTCGATCACCGGCTTGCGGGTCAGGCCGCGAGGTCGCGCAACACCGTCTGCAGGATGCCGCCATTGTTGACGTAGCCGAGCTCGTCGAGCGTATCGATGCGGCAGAGGATCGGAACTTCCTTCACCGTGCCGTCGGCATAGGTGACCTTGGCGACCGTCTTCTGGCGCGGCTTGATGCCGGCGAGCCCGTCGATCTCGACGGTCTCGTCGCCCTTCAGGTCCAGGCTTTCCCAGCTCGTTCCGTCGTCGGCGAAGACGAAGGGGATGACGCCCATGCCGACGAGATTGGAGCGGTGGATACGCTCGTAGGACTCGGCGATGACGGCGCGAACGCCGAGCAGGTTGGTGCCCTTCGCCGCCCAGTCGCGCGACGAGCCGTTGCCGTATTCCGCACCGGCGAAGATCACCAGCGGAACGCCTTCGGCCTTATATTGCATCGCCGCGTCGTAGATCGACATCTCCTCGCGCGAAGGATAGTGGATCGTATAGCCGCCCTCACGCCCGTTCGGCCCCATCATGTGGTTGCGGATACGGATATTGGCGAAGGTGCCGCGCATCATCACTTCGTGATTGCCGCGCCGCGTGCCGTACTGGTTGAAGTCGACGACGCCGACGCCGTGGTCCATGAGGTATTCGCCGGCGGGCGACTGCGCCTTGATCGAACCGGCCGGCGAGATGTGGTCGGTCGTGATCTTGTCGCCGAACAGCCCGAGAATGCGCGCGCCCTTGATGTCCTCGACCGGCTTGGGCGTCTTGCCCATGCCGGTGAAGTAGGGCGGGTTCTGCACATAGGTGGAGTTCTGGTCCCAGGCATAGGTCTGGCCGGAAGGCGCCTGCACCGCCTGCCAGTTCTCGTCGCCCTTGAAGACGTCGGCGTATTTTTCCTCGAAGAGATCGCGGGTCACGTATTTCAGGATGAACTCCTGGATCTCCTGCGTGGTGGGCCAGATATCCTTGAGATAGACGGGGTTTCCGTCGCCGTCCTCGCCGATCGGCTCCTTCGTCAGGTCCTTGCGCACCGTGCCGGCGAGCGCGTGGGCGACGACGAGCGGCGGCGAGGCGAGATAGTTCGCCTGCACGTCCGGCGAGATGCGGCCCTCGAAGTTGCGGTTGCCGGAAAGCACGCCGGAAACGATCAGGCCCTTGTCGTTGATCGTCTTGGAGATCGGGGCGTCGAGCGGCCCGGAATTGCCGATGCAGGTGGTGCAGCCGAAACCGACGAGGTTGAAGCCGAGGGCGTCGAGGTCCTTCTGCAGGCCGGATTTCGAGAGGTACTCGGCAACGACCTGGGAGCCGGGCGCCAGCGACGTCTTCACCCACGGCTTGGTCTTGAGGCCCTTCTTCAGCGCATTGCGCGCAAGCAGGCCGGCACCGATCAGGACCGAGGGGTTGGAGGTGTTGGTGCACGAGGTGATCGCCGCGATGCAGACGTCGCCATGGCCGAGATCGAACTCCTCGCCCTCGACCTTGTAACGGCGGTCGATGTCGGCGGCCTTCTTGTAGTCGCTTTCCATCGCGCTCGCGAAACCTGCGCCGATGCCTTCCAGCGGGATGCGGCCTTCCGGGCGCTTCGGTCCTGCCATCGACGGCACGACGGCGCCGAGGTCGAGTTCCAGCGTATCGGTAAAGATCGGCTCGGCCGTATCGGCGTCGCGCCACATGCCCTGGTCGCGGCAATAGGCCTCGACCAGCGCGATGCGCGCCTTCTCGCGGCCGGTCATCGTCATGTAGTTCAGCGTTTCGGAATCGACCGGGAAGAAGCCGCAGGTCGCGCCGTATTCAGGCGCCATGTTGCCGATCGTGGCGCGGTCGGCAAGCGTCATATTGGCAAGGCCGGGACCGAAGAACTCGACGAACTTGCCGACGACGCCCTTCTTGCGCAGCATCTGCGTGACCGTGAGCACGAGGTCGGTCGCGGTCAGGCCTTCCTTGAGCTTGCCGGTGAGGCGGAAGCCGATCACCTCGGGCAGCAGCATGGAAATCGGCTGGCCGAGCATCGCGGCTTCGGCCTCGATGCCGCCCACGCCCCAGCCGAGCACGCCGAGGCCGTTGATCATCGTCGTGTGGCTGTCGGTGCCCACGCATGTGTCGGGGAAGGCGACGGTGTTGCCGTCCTCGTCCTTCGTCCACACGGCTTGACCGAGATATTCGAGGTTGACCTGGTGGCAGATGCCGGTGCCGGGCGGCACGACGCGGAAGTTCTTGAACGCCTGTTGGCCCCATTTCAGGAAGCGATAGCGCTCGCCGTTGCGCTCGTATTCCTTCTCGACATTGTGGGCGAAGGCGACGGGCGTGCCGTATTCGTCGACGATGACCGAATGGTCGATGACGAGATCGACCGGCACCAGCGGATTGATCTTCTCCGGATCGCCGCCGAGCGAGACCATCGCGTCGCGCATCGCGGCGAGGTCGACGACGGCCGGAACGCCGGTGAAATCCTGCATCAGCACGCGCGCCGGGCGATAGGCTATCTCCTTGCCGGCCGAACCCTTGTCGACCAGCCAGTCGCGCACGGCCTCGATGTCTTCCCTGGAGACGGTCTGGCCGTCCTCGTTGCGCAGGAGGTTCTCGAGCAGCACCTTCATGGAAAACGGAAGCTTCGACACGCCCGTCAGGCCGTTCTTCTCGGCTTCCGTCAGGCTGAAATAGGTGTATTCCGCATCGCCCACCTTCATGGACTTACGGCAATTGAAGCTGTCAACGGACTTGGTCACAGGGAACCCCGCTTTCGTCATGTCAGCCGATACTGACGGGCGAACGCCTTCGCGCAGAGCGCTGGAGGATGCGGGTACGGCCATTTCCGCTGTCCGCCCGTGGTCCGGAGACCCGGACCATGTTCGGCACAAGGATGTGGAGCGCGCCGACCGCTGGCGCGCTTGCCGGCCTTATAGATAATTTCGTATGAGCATACCAGTAGATGGGCAGGGCAAATGCGGAGATTTTTCCGCCGCATGGAAAGGGCGCGATCATTGGCCGCAAAACGAGGGAAACGGGCGGCATGCGGCTGATCGCGGACGAGTTGCGCGCGCGCCGCGGCGGTGAGGTCGTCTTTGCCGGTGTTTCCTTCGCGCTCGATGCCGGCGAGGCCCTCGTCGTCACCGGTCCCAACGGCATCGGCAAATCGACACTCTTGCGTGTCGTCGCCGGCCTGCTGCCTGCCGAATCCGGCACCTTGTCGCTTCAGGGCGGCGACCCGCAGGCCCGGCCTGCCGAACAGATGCACTATCTCGGCCACCACAACGCCATGAAACGCGAACTGACGGTTCGCGAGAACCTCGAATTCTGGCAGCGTTTGATGAGCGGAGCGACGACCGGAGGGACCCCGACGGTTCCCGAAGCCGCCGATGCCGTCGGCCTTTCAGCGATCACTCACCTTCCCTTCGGCGTGCTTTCCGCCGGCCAGCAACGCCGCATCGCCATGGCGCGCCTCCTCCTCGTCCATCGCCCGGTCTGGCTCCTCGACGAGCCGACCGCCGCGCTCGACACCGCGTCGGAAGCCCTCTTTGCCAACCTCGTCGCCGATCACTGCGCCAAGGGCGGCCTCCTGATCGCCGCCACCCACCGGCCCCTCGGCCTTTCCAGGCCGAAACGCCTCGAACTGGAAGCATTCCGCCCCGCCTTTGCGGAGGATGCGGAATGAAGGCCCCACCCCACGCCGATCTCCCTCCTTGCGGGGGAGATGCCCGGCAGGGCAGAGGGGGGTGGTGCGGCTTCGCCTGTTTCGACGGCGCCCGAATGTCTTGCAGCCGCCCATACCCCCTTCTGTCAGCTGCGCTGACATTTCCCCCGCAAGGGGGGAGATTGGAGGTTGTCCATGCCGCATGCTGACGTGCCAAGCCGGTTGCGCTCCAATGCCCGGGCGATGCGGCGCAAGCTGACCGATGCGGAGTTGAAATTCTGGAACGCGGTGCGTGCACATCGCCTGGATGGTCTCGGATTTCGAAGGCAGATGCCTATCCTCGGCTACATCGCCGACTTCGCCTGTACCGAGCATCGGTTGATCATCGAGATCGACGGCAGCCAACATGGCGAACGGGTGGCCGCCAACGACCTGAAACGCACGAAAGAACTCGCCGAGGCGGGCTGGACGGTCCTGCGCTTCTGGAACGACGAGGTGCTGAAGGACATCGACAATGTCTGCCTCCACATTCTGAAGGTAGTCGATCTCGACCAACAGGAATCGGCCTCATGAGGCCCCCGCCCCACGCTGATCTCCCCCCTTGCGGGGGAGATGCCCGGCAGGGCAGAGGGGGGTGGTCCGGCCTCGCCTGTTTCGCCGGCGCCCGAATTTGCGACAATCGCCCATACCCCCCTCTGTCAGCTGCGCTGACATCTCCCCCTCAAGGGGGGAGATTGGGGGAAGCGTTTGCCGCCTGTGACAATATCGGCGCTGCAAAGAGATGCTTCGAAGAATTCCCATCGCGGACCAGCACCGACATGGCAGGGCCCCCGCCCCACGCTGATCTCCCCCCCTGCGGGGGAGATGCCCGGCAGGGCAGAGGGGGGTGGTGCGGCCACGCGGACATCGCCGGCGTCAGAGTATCTTGCAGCCGCCCATACCCCCCTCTGTCAGCTACGCTGACATCTCCCCCGCAAGGGGGGAGATGGGGAGGGGCGGCATGATGGGTCTTTTTTGGCGTGACCTGAAGCTGTCGGTCCGGGCTGGCGGGGGGGCGGTGGTCGCGGTGCTGTTCTTCCTGACGGTGGTCGCGGTGATCCCCTTCGGGGTCGGGCCGGATCTCAAGCTTCTTGCGCGCATCGGTCCGGCCATGCTGTGGATCGGGGCGCTGCTCGCCTGCCTGCTGGGGCTCGACAGGCTGTTCCAGGCCGATCGCGACGACGGTTCGCTCGACCTTCTGATGATGCAGGAGACGCCGCTCTCCCTGATCGTCTTCGTGAAGTGCGTCGCGCACTGGGTCGGGACCTCGCTGCCGCTCGTCGTGGTCTCGCCGTTGCTGGCGTTGTTCATGAACATGGCGCCGGCAGCCACCGGCGCGGTGATGCTGACGCTTCTCGTCGGCTCGCCCGCGATCACATTCATCGGCGCGGTCGGCGCGGCGGTGGCGGTGGTACTGCCGCGCGGCGGGTTGCTGGTCTCGATCCTGATCCTGCCGTTCACGGTGCCGGTGCTGATCTTCGGCGTCTCGGCAGCCTATGCCGCCACGACCGGTGTCGGGGCGGGCGCCGCGGCGGGATTCTGGCCGCCTTTCCTAATTCTTAGCGCAATTACCCTATTCTTTGCGGTGATCGGCCCGCTTGCGGCGGCGTTCGCGCTTGCGGCTGCGTCCGATTGATGCGGCGAATTGCGGCCGCGCCGGGCAGGGGTTAGAAACGGAACCATGAGCGACGCGGTCAACACCATGGCAAGGCTCGGCGGTCTCGCCAATCCGACGCGCTTCCTCGCGCTCGCCGGGCGCGCCCTGCCGTGGCTCTGGGCGGCGACGATCATCCTCCTCGCGGTCGGTCTCGCGATGAGCATGACCGCGCCGGACGACTACCAGCAGGGATCGACCGTGCACATCATGTATATCCATGTGCCGTCGGCGTGGCTGGCGATGATGTGCTACACGCTGATGACGCTGTCGTCGATCGGCACGCTGGTCTGGCGCCATCCGCTGGCCGACGTCGCGGCGAAGGCGGCAGCCCCTCTCGGTGCCGTCTTCACCTTCACGGCGCTCGTTACCGGCTCGCTCTGGGGCCGGCCGACATGGGGCACCTATTGGGTGTGGGACGCGCGGCTGACCTCCTTCCTCGTCCTCTTCATCATGTATCTCGGCCTGATCGCGCTCGTCCGCGCCATCGACGACCCGTCGAAATCGGCACGGGTCGCAGCCATCCTGACGCTCGTCGGCTTCGTCAACATTCCGATCATCAAGTTCTCGGTCGACTGGTGGAACACGCTGCATCAGGGATCAAGCCTCTTTGCCGACGGCGGTTCGGCGATCGCGCCGTCCCTGTTGTGGCCGCTGCTGGTCATGGCGCTCGCCTTCACATGCCTGTTCTTCACCCTGCACATCATGGCGATGCGCAACGAGATCTGGCGCCGGCGCGTAGCGTCGCTAAGGCGCCAGGCCGCCCGCCAGGCGCGCTGAAGGAGATGGGCCGATGATGAGCGACAGCGCCTTCGTTTTTGCCGCCTATAGCGTCACCGCCGTGGCGATCGCCGCGCTCGCGGCATGGATATTCCTCGACCAGCACGGCCGCAGACGCGAGCTGGCGGAGCTTGAGGCGATGGGCATCCGCCGCCGCTCGGAGCCGGGCGGCAAAGCCGGCAAAGAGCGATCATGACGACGAACGACGAAACACACACGGCGCCTTCCGGCCACGCTGCCGCGCCTCGCCGCCGCAGCGCGCTGCGCATCCTCCTGGCACTCCTGCCGCTCGCCGTCTTCGCCGCGCTCGCCGTCACCTTCTACGTCCAGCTCCAATCGGGCGAGGACGCGAGCGACCTGCCCTCCGCGCTGATCGGCAAACCGGCGCCGTCCTTCGACCTTCCGCCGGTCGCCGGCCTGACGAGAGACGACGCGCCGGTGAGGGGGTTGGCGAGCGGCGATCTGAAAGGCCACGTCTCGCTGGTCAATGTCTGGGCGTCGTGGTGCGTGCCGTGCCGCGAGGAGCAGCCGCTGCTCATGCAGCTTGCAAAGGACAGGCGCTACCGCATGGTCGGCATCAACTACAAGGACAAACCAGCCAACGCCAAGGCCTTCCTGGACGAGATGGGCGATCCGTTCCAGGCCGTCGGCGCCGATCGCTCCGGCGACGTCGGCATCGAATGGGGCGTCTATGGCGTGCCGGAAACCTACCTTGTCGGGGCGGACGGCACGATCCTCTACAAGCGCGTCGGCCCGTTTACCGACGAAGCGATCCGAAAGGACCTGATGCCGAAGGTCGAGAAGGCGCTGAAGGACGCCGCGGGCAGCGTCACGTCTTCAGCCGGTAACCCGTCTTGAAGATCAGCCAGACGATCGCAAGGCAGATCGCCAGGAAGACGCCGATCATCGCCACCGATACGCCGACGCTGACATCCGATATCTCGAAGAAGCTCCAGCGGAAGCCGCTGATCAGGTAGACGACGGGATTGAACAGCGTCACCGTCTGCCAGAAGGGCGGCAGCATGTGGATCGAGTAGAAGCTGCCGCCGAGGAAGACGAGCGGCGTGATGACGAGCAGCGGGATCAGTTGCAGCTTCTCGAAATTGTCCGCCCATATGCCGATGATGAAACCGAACAGGCTGAAGGTCAGCGCGGTCAGCGCGAAGAACAGGATCATCCAGAACGGATGCGCGATGTGCAGGTGTACGAAGAAGGTCGCCGTCACTAGGATGATGAGGCCGATGATTATCGATTTCGTCGCGGCCGCGCCGACATAGCCGAGCACGATCTCGAAGAAGGAGACGGGCGCGGACAGGACCTCGTAGATCGTGCCGATGAATTTCGGGAAATAGATGCCGAAGGCGGCGTTCGACACGCTCTGCTGAAGAAGTGTCAGCATGATCAGGCCGGGGACGATGAAAGCGCCGTAGCTCACCCCCTCGACCGTGTTGATGCGCGAGCCGATCGCCGCGCCGAAGACGACGAAATAGAGCGAGGTCGAGATCACCGGCGAGACGACGCTCTGCAGGATCGTGCGCCCCATGCGGCTCATTTCGTAGAGATAGATCGCTCTTACCGCGTGGAGGTTCATTGGCCTTCCCTCACCAGTCGCACAAAGATGTCTTCGAGCGAGCTTTGTTTCGTCTGCAGGTCCCGTACGCGGATTTCGGCGCGGTTGAGATCGGAGATCAACTGGCCGATTCCGGTGCGGTCGCTATGGGCATCGTAGCGGTAGACGAGGCGACAACCGTCGTCGCTGAGCGTCAGCCCGTCCTTGGCAAGCGTATCCGGCAATTGCGCGAGCGGCTGCTGCAACTCGATGACGAGCTGCTTCTCGCCGAGCCGCTCCATCAGGCTCGCCTTCTCGTCGACATGGATCAACTGGCCGTTGGAAATGACGCCGACGCGATCGGCGATCTCCTCGGCTTCCTCGATATAGTGCGTCGTCAGGATGATGGTCACGCCCTCCTCGCGCAGCCGGCGGACGACATCCCACATGCCCTTGCGCAATTCCACGTCGACGCCTGCCGTCGGCTCGTCGAGGAAAAGCACCTGCGGCTCGTGCGCCAGCGCCTTGGCGATCATCACGCGCCGCTTCATGCCGCCCGAAAGCGTCATGATCCGGCTGTCCCTCCGGTCGATCAGCGACAATTCCGTCAGCACCTTCTCGACGATGGCGGGATCGTTCGGCTTGCCAAACAGCCCGCGGCTGAGCTTGGTGGTTGCCCAGACCGTCTCGAAAGTGTCCGTCGTCAGTTCCTGCGGCACCAGGCCGATCATCGACCGGGTCCGGCGATAGTCGCGGACGATATCGTAGCCGCCGACCGTGACGCTGCCGCCGGTCGGTGCGACGAGGCCGCAGACGATCGAGATCATCGTCGTCTTGCCGGCCCCGTTGGGACCGAGAAGCGCGAAGATCTCGCCCTTGCGGATGTCGAGGTCGATGTTCTTGAGGGCCTGGAAGCCGCTTTCATAGGTCTTGGAAAGATTGGAGATCGAAATGACGGGATCCATGCGGCCCTGCTGCTGACAATCGGAGAGTTGCGCCGG
>Ga0164242_10007684_pt1 | contig 11775 bp, 8 predicted proteins | sample OricomgcompostMG_FD_108783 | JGI IMG/M metagenome (GOLD analysis project Ga0164242, IMG submission 108783) | Miracle-Growth compost microbial communities from Emeryville, California, USA - Original compost - Miracle growth compost (MG) ... | reverse complement strand
TCCACCGATCCAGCTATCTCATTGCTCTCTTCCACCACTATTGAGTGCAGTGACACAATCGAAGGGTCCGAAGGCTTTACTCCTGCTTACTCAATCTCATCGGCACCTACGCCTGTCCCTGCCCTGGGCAACAGACATTGTCAAGACATAAAGCAAGTTATGCACTGCGAACTAGAGCCAGCACAACTAGCTTCTCAAATCGAGAGCAAAGTGGCCCCCCTTTACGAGTTCGTTGCATTGCGTGAGATAGAATTTTTGGAGACAGACACCTCCCAAAACGGCTTTGGAGTATTTCAAGAGAGTATCCACACGGATCAAACCGATGTTTCATTGAAGCAAGTCAATCCGCTTCCCTTCGGAAGCCATATTATGGATACACAAACGCCAGTCGCCGCCAACCCGGAGGTGATAAATAATGCGACACACATGGCATCTCGTCCTTTCGAACCTGAAAGACCGAAAGATATGACATTCGACCAGAGAAAGAGAAAGCGAGCGCCCCCTCCAGGAGGGTTTTTGATTCCTGATCTTCTCGGGTGCAGCCCTTGGCTTGGGCAACGCCGCACGGAACAAGAACAAACAGAAAGACATGAGGTGATTAAAGCCGGAGGCTCGTGCCTCTTATGTACGTTTCGCCACAAGAAGGTAAGCAAGGTTATACTTGAGATACATGATACTGTTTAAGCGGCTAACATTTTATGCAAAGTGCTCGGGAAAACGACCCTGTAAAAATTGCTACTTGTTCTGGGGCAAGAGAATTCTACAAACGTCCAGTCCACAATGGACATGTAATGTTTACGATAAATTTTCTGATGTCGAGTTTCTGAACTTCCATTTTGGTATTTGGTCCTTTTCGTTCTGTTCAGCTGCTGCTGTTTCTGCCGCTAATCTTGGACTTACTACTAGACAATGCTGTGGCCAGACAGGAATTCGATTCACATATGTCTCATCATCAACCAATGATCACGAAACTTCTCGAATTCATCAAATGCCGTGATCCTGTACGCGGCATAGGATACGAAATTATTCGTGCATATCTTCCAGAAAAATTGACAACATTATTCTTAGCATGCTTTCTACCTCTTAGGGCATCCAAGTGGAAGGATGCCTTAACATACTTTGATCCAGGTTTGGAAAGATCATTAGCAGACGTGGAACAGCTCTCCAGGCCGCTTTTCCGCGAGATGTTCAAGCAATGCGATAATCTTTTTTCGGCCAAGCATCGAGATGTGGCAGTAGGCTTGTTAGGGGCTTTGCATAATGAGCTCGACTGCATCGATACCTTACAAGATGCAACATCGGATGGGGTGAAGCATATGAAGGACATGGTGGTCAGCCGCCTAAAGATACTATGTCCATTGCTCGTTGATGTTCGCGAGCGCCAGCATTTCGGTCGATCGACAATGAAGGCTTCGTCGGCAGCAATCGTCCGCCTTGATGAGGAATTGTCAGCATTTTTGTCAGAAGCGGATCTAATGCTTATTCATCAAATAGTTGAACTCTGGCACGATTGGCAACAAGATTCTCTGCAAAAGAAACTGAAATCAAGTATCGATGGTAGGAATCATCCTTGCCTAGGAATTCGTGCTTCCTCCGTCCGATTGAACGGTGGGATAGAAGCGCCTCGACAAACAACTTGCTACTGTCAGTACATATGGGAGATTATTAAGGACGACATTGCACACTTCTTTCAAATCACCGCAGAGTCACTGTCTGCATTATTGCATGCGAATATTGAAACTGTCGTTCCTATAATGCGAAAGGATGACGAGATTAAGTTGGAGAAACTTGGCGAAATATTGGCCGGAGTCTTTGGACTGATTAAAGAGGGGAGCGACACACCCTTTTTGCCATACAAGGTTACAATCTTTCTCAGGGCAATGAAATTCGTCCCCGAATTCATCTTTCAATCGCTGCCTTTGCTCTATAATATTGCAAAGGTGTCATTGGACGAAACCCAGCGTGGCCGTCAAGCCTCGACTTATCGCCATCTAGTACTTCTATCGCTGTTTGTGCAAGCGTGTACACTGGTGGACGAGTTTCTACGAGAAGAACCAGTGAATCCTTCTCGAGGAATCTTCAGGGTATTTGAATCATGGTTTTTCAAACGCGGAGAAGCGGACAGCTTGAATACTTTTTATGACGCCCTGAATATCCTTCAAGATATGCATCGCACAGTAGAGAGAGACTGGCATAGACCTTTCAAAGCTTTATACTTAGTGATTCCACAACAATTAGCTGTTGATCTGAAGTGGGCCGTTTGGCCTACCTAGTCAGGTTCGCTTGCGGGAAAGCGTGCAACTGGATTTCCTTTGTTACTAGCCCTGTAAGGCCTTAGATTCAACACAGGGACTTACGTAGCGAGTTCAACACGGAATACTACCTTTAATTTTAATCCCTCAATTTAATCAGTTTTACGATAAATAGCAAAGAATTCAAAAGTAGCTGTAGAGCTAGTGCAACGTAGTTACGCCCGTTGGGAGCCTCGGTCGACGGACCTCGGATTATAGTCAGGCCGGCCCGGGCCCAAATCAGTGGGGCCTACTGAGCCCGCAACGCAACAGGGCGATTGAACCCTCACCGCAGTAAGGGCGTCAGAGACTAAATCGAGCCGAGAGCTGACGAGCTCCCTAGCCCACCCACATTAGATTAAAGACGCACTAGAACCAATTAGTCCTAGTGCACACAACCTTATTAGCTTAATATGTGCTGTGGCATGTGACAGTATGCGTATGTAAGCAAATGGGCTGCGCGCGATGTCAGGGCCTGACAGTTACTACCTACTTACATTTATTTCATAAGCGATAATTAGTGTAGTTATGCATTATCTAATTGTTCGTCATTTACTTAGGTATGGTATGGTCTTTCGAGAGCAATATCTTGACCCTCCTAGGTGCATAGACTATAATCCCTAGAGGATAAGATTCTTTACTCCCAGGGGATAAGATTCTTTACCCCTGGGGGATAAGTCTCCTTACTTTTGGAGGATAAGATTCTTTACCCCCAGGGGACAAGATCTTCTAGCCCTAGTCGGTCCAAATTACCCTGGTTGTTAGCCTTAACCCTATAGCCAAACACTAAAAGCATTCCTACTATTGATTTCGAATACATCCTGTCTCTTAGTGCTTGGTCATGCGCAAATCAAACTTGTTGGGCGTCAGCGTGAACATCGGGTGGCCGAAGCTCGCCCTCTCGTTCGCCTGCGCCTGCGCCTCCCCAGGTAGCGGCACCACCTCCCAGCGGTAGTTGAGGGCGGTGTAGGCCAGGAAGCAGACCATCTCGACCTCGGCAAAGCGCTTGCCGATGCACACGCGCGGCCCTTGGCTGAACCCCATGTGATCCTTGCTGAAGGTGGCCGCCATCTTGCCCGGCTCGGTCTGGCTCGGGCGCAGGTGGCGGGTCGGGTCGAAGACATGCGGATCGCGCCACACAAACGGGTTGTGCCCGACGGCTAACACATCCATGTGGATGCGCGAACCGGCGGGAATGTTGATCGTGTGCTCGCAGACTACTGTTTGCTTTGTCGTCTTTGATGTTATTTTGCCGTCGGCATCTTTCTCAGCCACGTCTACGTCCTCCCATGTCGTGTAGGGCAAAGTGAAGTCCTTGACGACTGTTCTGGGGAGCTGAATGCCTTCGTTGCGCAGACGCAGCGTCTCGTAAAGGACCGCAAGCGTGAGCGGCAGTCGGTTCATGTCCTTGTAGGAGAGCGGTCTCGGCTTTGTCTCCGCAGGGCTACCCGCGGGTAGGACGAGCTCTCGGACCTCGGCGTGCATTTTCTCTTGCCATTCCGGATTTGCCGCGAGGAGCGCGAGAGCGAAAGTCGTGGTGTGCGAAGTTGTTTCGTGACCCGCTCTGCAAGGAATATATCATGAGCAAATACACAAAAAGGGAGTGCTGGATGCAGAACTTACACGAGCATAACGAAAGTGTTGCCTCGAATTTCCTTCTCGGAAAGTCCTGCCCCGACTAGTGCCCCGATGATGTCCTTGTACTTTGTCTTCTTGGTGGGCTGCGATTCGGCGGTTTGGAGCTCACCACCGACTAGTTTGCGCTCGGCCTCAACCTGGGCTGCTTCAAAGTGGGAATCAAGGGACCGGTGTGCCTTGCCGAGACGTCGCAGGTACGGGATGGGGCTGTACTCCATGAACCACTGGGGCAACCAGTACTGGGCGATCGCCGACTCCAGAAAAGTCCGCATCGCTTCCGCGGCCGGCATGACCGCCCCCCAATCTTTGGTTTTGGGCGACCTCCACTCCATGTCAAGGCCGAACCACGAGACTCCAATAGCGCCCAAGGTCAACTTGTACAGGACATCGGAGACACTATGCAGGACTGCCACGTCCCCGGCCCGCTCCATCGTCAAATATTCCTCGGCGACCATTCTCTGCCATAAGCTGGCCATGCCGTCCCAACCCTTTTCCATGAGGTTCTCGTCGAAACACGGACGTAGCACGTCCCGGTGCCGCTTGTGCTCGGCGCCGTTCTGTACCGTGCCGAGGGTGTGGCCGAAGATGTTGAAGAACGCATAGCGTATGTGGTCCTCCAGCGGCTTCAAGAAGACGTCGGTGCGGCCCGCGATGAGCCGCGCCGCCACGGCGTTGCTGGTGATGAACTCCAGACGCGACGGAGTCGAGGCGTGGCTTATGCACATCATGTCGGTCCGCGCCTTGGAGTACTTCTGGAAGGGCTTGTCGAAGGCGAACTTCTTCACGGGGAGCAGGAGAGGTATGTCCGGATAGAAGGCCCGTCCTAGCGACTCAAAGATCTCGATGAGACTGTGGATTGCGGGACAACCGGTGGCGCGGATCTTGAGCCGCGTTCGCGTGTACAAGACGGCCCATCTGGCAAGAATGGCAAGAGGTACGCCGATGGCTACGATGAATGGGAGTGGAAGAAGGCGAAGACCGGAAATGCCGGCAGAGGACGCCATTGTGATGGCTGTGGCTCGGGTTGGTAGGAGTTGAGGTCAGAGGTATGCGTCGCCGTTGACAATGTGTGATTGCTGGACTTGAGGGCCTATTCAAGGGTTGGCCAGGAGTGTATCGGTGATGGCCCCTAGAGGTACGTATTCAGCTCATTCCGTGGTTGCTTTTGTGTCAGGCGGAAAAGTGCTCAAACGGGCAATGTCCTTCCTCAGGCTTATCTCCAGCACGATAACTGCAGCGGAGTTTGACCTACCTAATGGAGAAGAAGCCGTGAGAATCGGCTTCACCACAGAAAGCCGGCATTCACACTACCGCAGAGAGCAGGAATTGACACACACACGCCAGACCTTGAAGTAGAAAAGTGCTCTGTTTCGTCTCGGCTAAGCAATTCATGCTAAGATATGACCGTAGTGTGCCTACATGTACTTAGACTGAATAATATAAGCCGAAGGCAGTCAAGAAGCACTTGCCATGCCCCTAAGATGATATTTACACACATCTATATCTTTCACAGCCCCATCAATGAAGACCGCAAAAGGATAACGAGAATAGAAGCTCATTAAACTTCCGCCGCAATCCCTGAGTTATCCTGCCGTGTGAGGGCCACCCGTTAGCGCTGACCGCACCCTCCGTCATGGCGAGCAAGTTGCCCAGCCTCGCCATGCGCGACTTGAGAAGGCTGATGACCAGTTCCAGCTCATCATCCTCAGGGTTAGGGTAAATTCCTCGGTGGGAATGGCGCTGCTGCTGCTGCTCCAGGACGATCTTGTCCAGACTGGCGAGAACACGTTCGCACATGGTGATCATGAGCATCACAAATTCAGACCGGGACCAGCAGGCGGCGCACCAGAGTAGGGGCTCGAAGCGGGCGAGGGCCGTCTTTTGGCGCTGCAGGAGCACCATCTGGTTGCTAAGTGGCTTCGGCGCCTCATGGATATTTTGCGACGAGCTTGCGAACGTCCCTCGATAAGTAGTAGTCGATGACTTGGACGGAGACGATCCAGGCGACGGAAAAGGGCCAGAGGCGTTTGCGGCCGCCTCGCTTGCCAAGGCAGCCGCAGATTCACCGCCGTTGAGATCGACCTGGATCGCCTCGTAGATGCTCACGGCGGTAATTATACAGGGACAAGTCGTAGTTCTAGAGCCGAGCTTGGGCCCTGACCCTGACAGCAGTGACGAACGAGCCATGGTGGTGTCCTTATTGCTCGGGGTGCCAGTCATGTGGATAGACTCAACAGAGAAGCTGGAAACGTCGCTGCCCGTCAGGAAATCGGCTTGATCTGCGGCAGATGTGAACGAGGGTAGGGACGAGGGTAGGGAGTTGTCATCGTCCTTGTTATCTGCCTCAGGTCCAAGGTCATGGCCATCAATGGAGAAAGGCGCAAGACTGGCCGGACTGCCGTAGAAGTCTCCCATCTCAAGCTCAAGCTCTGCTAAAGCGGCTGGGATTCCACCGATTCCACCCGGGGAGTCCGTAAGGAACCTCGGATCGATGACGGGTGGTTGGAAGACATCTTCTTCCTCTCCGTTCGCAGGAATCCCGTCGTCCTGGGACAGGAGCCCCATGCCTGCCAAGGTCATATCGTTCTCGGCAGATGATATCGATGATGGCTGCTTTCTAGGCCGGCTTCGGGAACGGCGCTTCCCCACATTCTCTTGCTGCTTTGGCTGCTTTCTTTCCCTGTTATTGTTGACGACTGGCGGTGGTCTGGCACCGGTAGCCATATCATCGCTTTCCACTGGTCTCTTCAAGCCATGCCCAGGACCCACGGAAGACCGCGTCGAGTACTCGCACTTGCGCTTCTTGGCCATACAGATCTGACAGCCGTCGGTGCCGCGGATACACTTTGTCTAGAAGCTCACCATCCAGAGTTAGCCGCGGGGTATATATCTCTATAATATCTTTCTTCTAGTCCCTTCTAGCCTCCTGACCCGGCACTAGGTAAAGGTTGACGAGGGCATTTGGGAGGAGATGGTCTGACAATCAGAAAATGTGGTGCAAGCCGACTCACCTTCAGCCTTCGGCATCTTTCACACGCCGCTCGCAGCTGCCCATGTCTGTTCTTGTTGAACGGTGGGACCGTTTCCACGCTGATGAGGCTATCCCCGATGTCTTCGTCGACTGTCCAGCGCAGGGTGCTAAACATGACATGCTAACATTGAAGTCTTAACAACTATGACTTGGTATCTGTGTGGTTTCCTTCTTGGCGTTGCGTAGCAGGGGTTATCCCATATCTATGTACCGTAGGTCTATAGTTGGGTTACCGTTATCACGGAGATAACGGTTGTAACTGCAGTTAGCTACCATTGCCATACGGTTGCGAATCTGACTGCCTTACGGTTGCTACCTAGATTTATTACGGTTGTTAAGTTCTGATCGGTCAGGAGGAGGAGGAAGGCGTGCCGTGACTGCCGTCCGCCCTCCACCCCCCAGAAAAGTACCGCGCCTTAGAAAAGCCAAAAATGGATCTCGATGAAGTGCACCTATGGTTATCTTGACTTTGATTGAAGCGTAATCAAGAAATAGTGGTAGCGAGGAGGTTCGAACAAGACCTTTAGATCTGTCACAAAAGCAATTGCCCAGTGTGCTGCAGCTAACCCCCCTTATACTCCGTATCCTGACATGACCCGTCAAGGCGCCCACTAACCGTTTTTAATTCCGGCCTATTTCCGCCTTGTAGGGTTGGATGACAGGGGTTATGACAGGCAGATTTTAAGTGGTTGACCACTTAAAGCCCCCGGTCATCTGCAATCCCTCCCCTCTTCAAGGGCTGGATGCCGCGTGGGGTTGACAGGATGGCCAGTGCAGCACAGTGTTTAATAAGTCCACTAATACCCGCTCTGCCACGCGCCTATTTACTGGGCGAGGGGCCCGGAGAAGAGATCGGATCTACGCTAGACTCCGGATCATCGCTTGGCGCTGGCCCATGCACTGGACTGCTGCACAAGAAGCAGGATACAAAGGCCACGGAAGGCGCTCCTTTGCAATCTTTTTTTCTTTTTCTTTTCAGTTCTTGGCAAAAACAGATTCAAGCACAATCTCGATCGACATCACTAAAAACCTGCGAGAAAATGGTGAAAGCCGCGCTCGTCCTCATGGACCTCCTGACCGGCTCCCTCAACATGTTGAAACCCCCCGAGTCCTACTTCCAACTTCTCAAATCCACCACGGCTGCCGCACGAACCGCCGGGCTCCCGATCATCTTTGTCAAGTCGTGTTTTCGTCCCGGGTACCCCGACGGAAACCCAGCCAACAAGACCGTGGCGAGTATACGGGCCATGGGCGAGGACCTCTTCGTGTGCGGCAGCGACTTTACCGAGTTCCACCCTGACATCCCCGCACGCGAGAAAACGGACGCGGTCGTCACCAAGAGGCGCATCTCGGCGCTTTCGGGTACCGATTTGGAGGTTGTGCTTAAAAGCTTGGGAGTGGGCCATATCGTGCTGGCGGGGGTGCTGACTAGCGGTGTCGTCCTCTCGACAGTGCGCGAGGCGGCGGATCTGGATTATGTGATCACTGTCTTGGAGGACCTCTGTTTGGATGTTGATGCCGAGGTCCAGGACGTGCTGATGAAGAAGTTATTTCCGCTTCAGGGAACTGTTGTCACAGCTGAGAAGTTCGTGGAGGGGCTAAATGCTTGAGGGGGCACTGGAGCGGGCACCGGCGAGTTTTTCCTATGCATTCCACTTTGGAGTCACTATTTTCCCGCCCACTGACGGATGGACATGTTGGCAAGTGGTCAGCGACTTCCCCTCTTCAACGTAATTAGTCCTAAGCCTCTATACGAATCCATACATCCCGAGGACCAGAAACTGTCTCCGGCGCCGAACGTAGCGCGTATACGACCGCCCCCTTAGGAAAGCGTAAACCCCGAGTACAAATGTTTGCCATATGTGTTTCAGCCCTGCATGCGACGTAGGAGGTCCCACATGACGCCATATAATGGGGACCGGAGCTTATTAGGGCCTCTTGTATCCACACAAGCAATCAACCCCCTCGTGCCAACTTGACAGTCGACCGGTGAGCGATGGCTGACGCAGATCCCATAATCAAATGTGCATAAGCCTGAATCTCCGCCTCGACTGGAGCCCAAAGACCCAACCGGAAGCTCCGCATTCATGTTGGCAAGCTGCCATCACTGGTTGTCCGCAACCTGCGTGTGCCATGCATCGCATGTGCATAACCTCACGATTTGCCTTATCAAACCAATTACAATATCGTTTGCTTACCACGGCTTTCGACTTTGTATACTTCGAAAAAATCCATCCAAACCGACTGAACTAATCATGGGTGGTGGCTCAGTCATACGCGCCCCGGTCTCTGACGATGGCATCGAAAACACAGCGCATCCCGGTCCTGCCAAAATCCGAGCCTTCCAAATCACCTCTTTTAACATTAGAATTCTTCTTCAGTATTATCAGACTAAGATAATAGTTTTGGACATCAAAACAATTGATTTGTTTTGATATATAGGATGGTGGCTATTACTAATTAGGTAATGTTTTTTTACGTAAGGCAGTTGAACCCTAACCCTCGTCCTGAAGTCTTACTGTGTGCTGTGGGGAAGGATACGTTGGGGACACTTGCCGAGTCTCGAGCCGTTCCGTCCGGCCTTAGTCTCGAAGCGGGAACACCGGTGGTATGGCATGGTACTACGGTTTCGGAAAGCTTCCGGTGTTTATCAAGACCATAACCGGCTTCTTTCCGCATTTAGAAATTGACTCTGACGGGACTCGCATGAGAGCTTGGAATGGTCTGATTGCGTGATAGAACTGCTCCCAAAAAGAGTCAGTCAGGGAGAGAACGTGGTGTTGCGATCAAACCAGGTAACCGTGGGGTTCCTACGTACTTTTTGAGCAATTCTCAAGTAAGGTCAATGGTCAATAAAAGAAGCGTATTTTCGCATATTTCGTCGTCACCAGGACAGGGCAGGTTAGGGTTAATCGCATTCATACGAACAAGAAACAGAATCGAATCATCATGACGCCAGCTGCAATCGAAGCTGACAAAAGGAACGGGACTGCTGCTCATGATGGCGATCCAGAACATGAGGGCATGGAAGTTGTCATAGTGCCCGATCTCTTCACTTCCATCATAGCGGCTCCGCCACGCGTGAATCCGGCCTTCGAGAGCGTCAAACGCGCGGCTGACCAGTGGATTGTCGAGTAAGCGAATGGGTTTCTTAACCCACGGAATTCCAACCTCATTGCCTTGAACTTGCTGACTTCTGTGGCGATATTCAAAGGGTGATGAAACCAGACGCCAAATGGGCCGAGAGGAATGTCAAGGTCAACCTCTCATTGCTGTCGGCCATGTGGGGACCGGACTGCAGCGCTTTCGCGCTGCGCACATCCTGCGACTGGAACTCGTGGGTCTTCCTCTTCGACGACCAGTTCGACGAGGGACCCCTGGTTACAGACCTGGATGCAGCTGAGAAAGAGATCGAGAAGACGCGCGAGATCATGAACGGCACAGGGCCGCGGTACACGCCTAAGACGGGTCCGCTTTATTACGTGTTTCAGACGGTGTGTGATCGCATCAAGGAAAGTCCAGAGGGCTACTTTACCGGCAAGCCGTCGTCGGAGAACCTCCTCCGCCGCTGGCGCTGGTCGCACGAGCTGTACTTTGACGGCCTGATCAAGCAAGTCCGGTCCAACGTCGAGGGCCGCGTCTTCACGCAGGACTTGGATCAGTCGCTCAACATCCGGCGCGCCAACATCGCCGCCTATCCGGCCATCGTGCTGCATGAGTGGGCCGACGGCATTGACCTGCCCGCGTCGGTAGCCGCCCACCCTTCAATCCTCACGTGCATGAACTTCGCCAGCGAGCACTGCTTCATCGCCAACGACGTCTACTCGTACAAGAAGGACCTGCGCCTGGGCGTCGACCACAACCTCATCAGCTTCCTCATCAAGTCGCAGAGGCTCTCGACCCAGCAGGCCATGGACAAGCTCGGCGAGCTCGCCGACGACTGCTACCGGAGCTGGTACCGGGCGCTCGCGGAGCTGCCGTCCTACGGCGAGGAGACGGACCGCGTCGTGCTCCGTTTTCTCGATATTTGCCGGAACGTGGCGCTGGGCAACGCGCACTGGGGCTTTGCGTCAGGACGATACCTGGGCAAGGAGGGCCCTGAGGTTAGGAAGACGCGGAAGATGTATCTTCCCAAGGATTTGACCACGCTAAGGGGCACCGAGGTTATAGATTAGATAGATCTTAAAGAACAACGTCTATAGCAATTACGTACCTAGCTGGGCCTAGGTAGTCCCTCTATACCGTTAATAAACGGTAGAACACTAGTTGCTGAAATTATACTACTTAATTTAAAGCTACTTTCTTTATACTGTTAAGTTATATTAATAGTATAAAAACAGTTGCTAAATAATTTATAGTTAATTAAAAGTAGTTTAATAAGAAAGTAGTTGAAAAATCTAAAAGAAAAGGTTTTTATTAACTAATACTTATCTACATTATACTTTAAAGGAAAAGTATACTTATTATTAATGAATATACCTATATGAACTATACCTTCTTCTAATTCTTTAGCTGCAGCAAAAGCTTATAAAGCTTATATAATTGAACTTAAAAAAGCAAATCAACCTAAATAGTACTAGTTTAGAAACTAATACTATTACTAGTGTAAGTAGGCTAAGAAGATTAGTTGAATTAGCTTAGAGATAGATAAGTATAAGTAAAGTTAAGGAAGAAAATCTAAATCTTAGTTAGTTTGTTATAACTAAGTCTTAACAAATACTATATAGGTAATTAGGGTATATATTGAGATTTGTTGGTTTACCCTACTGTAATTACAGTGGTGAGGCCTTGTAATACAGTGGCCTATACGCTATA
>Ga0164242_10007683_pt1 | contig 11776 bp, 10 predicted proteins | sample OricomgcompostMG_FD_108783 | JGI IMG/M metagenome (GOLD analysis project Ga0164242, IMG submission 108783) | Miracle-Growth compost microbial communities from Emeryville, California, USA - Original compost - Miracle growth compost (MG) ... | reverse complement strand
TGGAGCTATGCCGAACCGCCTCGCCGACGCCACCAGCCCGTACCTGCAGCAGCACAAGGACAACCCGGTCGATTGGTGGCAGTGGTCGCCCGAGGCGTTCGACGACGCGCGCCGCCGTGACGTGCCGGTGCTGCTGTCGATCGGCTACGCGGCCTGTCACTGGTGTCACGTGATGGCGCACGAGTCGTTCGAGGACGCCGACACCGCGCGCGTCATGAACGAACGGTTCGTCTGCGTCAAGGTCGATCGCGAGGAGCGGCCCGACATCGACGCGATCTACATGGACGCCACGCAGGCGTTGACCGGCCATGGCGGCTGGCCGATGACCTGCTTCCTCACGCCCGACGGGCAGCCCTTCTATTGCGGCACCTATTTTCCGAAGCAGCCGGTGCACGGCATGCCCGCCTTCGGCCAGGTGCTCGACGCCGTCTCGACCGCGTGGCAGCGTCGGCGCGACGAGCTCACGAGATCCGCAGCGGAGATCGTGCGCCTCCTCGGCGAGCGGTCGGTGGTGTCGCCCGAGCGAACTCCGCCGGACGCCGACACGCTCGAGACGGCGGTGGCCGCGTTGCGTTCCGACTACGACCATGTTCGTGGCGGGTTCGGCAACTCGCCGAAATTCCCGCCGTCCGCGGTGCTCGAATTCTTGTTGCGGCATGGCTCTTTGGGCGCGATAGAGATGGTCGATGGCACCTGCGAGGCGATGGCGCGTGGTGGCATCTACGACCAACTGGCCGGAGGCTTCGCGCGCTACAGCGTCGACGCCGAGTGGGTCGTGCCACATTTCGAGAAGATGCTTTACGACAACGCCCAGCTGGCGCGCGTCTACGCGCATTGGTGGCGTGCGACGGGCTCGCCGCTCGCCAAGCGCGTCGCGATCGAGACGATCGAATTCATGCTCAACGACTTGGGCACCGCCGAAGGCGGCTTCGCGTCTGCCCTCGACGCCGACGCGGCGGGCGTCGAAGGCTCGACATACGTCTGGACCCCCGCGCAGTTGCGCGAGGCGCTCGGCGACGCCGACGCCGCCTGGGTCGCCGCGATCTGTGGGGTGACCGAGGCGGGCACGTTCGAGCACGGCGCCTCGGTGCTCCAACGACGAACCGAGCCGGACGACGACCAGCGCTGGGAGCGCGTGCGTTCGCGGCTTCTCGACGCGAGGGCCATCCGCCCCCAGCCGGGCCGTGACGACAAGGTCGTCGCCGCCTGGAACGGGCAAGCGATCGCCGCTTTGGCCGACGCGGGCGTGCTTTTCGACCGGCCGGATTTCATCGACGCGGCGAGCTCGGCCGCGGGGCTGCTGGTCGGCGTCCACCTGGTCGAGGGGCGGCTGCGCCGGGTCTCGCGCGACGGCGTCGCAGGCCAGCCGGCTGGCGTTTTGGAGGATTACGCCGACGTCGCCGAGGGTTTGCTGGCGCTCGCCCAGGCCACCGGCTCCGCGCCTTTGCTGGAGACGTCGGGCCACCTGCTCGATATCGTGCTCGACCATTTCGCCGATGGCGACGGCGGTTTTCACGACACAGCCGACGACGCCGAAGCGCTGGTGCGGCGTCCGCGCAGCGCCACCGACGACGCGACGCCGTCGGGCCAGTCGGCCGCGGCGCAGGCGTTGCTCACCTACGCGGCGCTCACGGGCTCGGCCAGCCATCGGCGGGCGGCCGAAGCGGCGCTGGGCGCGACCCGCGTGCTCGGCGCGCGCTACCCGCGCGCGGCAGGGTGGGGCCTGGCGGCGGCGTCCGCCCTGCTGGCCGGACCGGTCGAGATCGCGATCGTCGGCGACTCGCCCGACTTGCTCCGCACAGCCCGCATGGCGACCTCGCCGGGCGCCGTGATCGCGACGGCGCCGGCAGGCGCGCCGCCCTGGGCGCCGCTGCTGCGCGACCGCGGCCTGGTGGATGGCGCGCCGGCCGCATATGTATGCCGTGATTTCGCCTGCCGGCGGCCGGTCACGACCGGCGCCGAGCTGAGGGCGCTGCTCGCCGAAGGTACGCCGTGAGCAGACAGCGGTTCGTCAGCATTGTGCTTGCTATGTAAGCGTGTAATCATCGAGTCATGACACAGCACAAGAGTGACGAGGTCGTCCGGGGTTGGTTCGCCGGGCGGCTGCCGTCGGATTGGTTCGTCGCGGCGCCCGAGATCACCATCGACCGTGAAGAGATCGTCGTCGTCGGCGAGGTCGCGGCGCCGACGCTCGCCGAGGGCGCGTCGGACGCCGAGCGCAAGGCGGCCGCGGCCGGCCGCATCAAAGCGTTTCGTGAAGACACTCGCGGCCGGCGGATGGACATCGCCGACGAGGCCGAGCACAGGTTCGGGCGCAAGGTCGCCTGGGGAGCGGCGTGCGGCGAGCGCCGCGAGCTGTTCACCAACCTGTCGATTCCCGTGATGACCCGGCTGCGGCAGCGTGATCGCATCGTGCTCGACACGTTGGTCGACGCGGGGGTCGCGCGCAGCCGAAGCGACGCGCTCGCGTGGTCGGTGCGGCTGGTCGGCAAGCACGCCGACGAGTGGCTCGGCCAGCTGCGCGACGCGATGCGCGCCGTCGAAGAAGTGAGAGAGGCCGGGCCCACGGCGTCCTGACGACCGCCGCGCCGCCCATGGCCCACCGACCACCGGGGGTAATGTTCGCCACGGTAGGCGAACACCGCCCGGCTGGGGCCGATGTGCGGGGCGACGCGGGATCGGAGGTCGGACGCCGAGCATGGACCTGCGCGGGCTGCTCTACGGCGCGTATGAGCGCCGGCTCGCGTCCGCCCTGCCCGCCGACCGGGTGCCCAAGCACGTCGGGGTGATCCTCGACGGCAACCGTCGCTGGGCGCGGGCCGCGGGCATCGGCCTGGCCTCGGGCCACCGCCGCGGCGCCGACAAGATCGACGAGTTCCTCGGGTGGTGCGCCGAGCTTCGCATCGAGGTGGTCACGCTGTGGCTGCTCTCCACCGACAATCTCGCCCGTGCCGACGCCGAGCTGGCGCCGCTGCTCCAGATCATCGAAGACGCGGTCGGCGAGCTGGCCGCCACCCGGCGTTGGCGGATCAACCCGGTCGGCGCCCTCGACCTGCTGCCCGACGTCACCGCGCTGTCGCTGAAAGAAGCGCAAGACGCCACCGCCGATGTGCAAGGCCTGATCGTGAATGTCGCCGTCGGTTATGGCGGACGCCGCGAAATCGCCGACGCCGTCAGAGCATTGCTACACGAACATGCGAGCCGCGGCACGAGTATCGAAGACCTCGCTAATCTGCTCGATATCGAGCATATTGCCGAGCACCTTTACACCAAAGGGCAGCCAGATCCAGATCTGGTGATTCGCACGTCCGGCGAGCAGCGGCTTTCCGGTTTTCTGCTCTGGCAGACAGCGCACTCGGAGCTGTTCTTCTGCGAGGCGTACTGGCCCGACTTCCGTCGCGTCGACTTCCTACGTGCGGTGCGCGCGTATGTGGTGCGCGAGCGCAGGTTTGGCTCGTAGCACGCAGGTTCAGCGCCTAGGTGTCTCGACATCGAGGCATATCGCTCGACATCGAGACACATCGCGGCACCTATCAATCTGTCGACAAAGTGCCTTGGGCAAGGATTGCGCATAGTCACGAGCCAGACGCGGAGCGTATGTCGATCAGCTATCTTGCGAGCAATGAATGTCTCCACCTGAAGTGAGATTTTGTTCTCATCAGTCACATGGTTCACACCTGATCACCACTGTGACATGCCTCACGCCGCCCCAATTGGCTTCATGGCGTTAGTTCGTGCATGCTGTCCGGGAAACCTGCGTACTAAGCGCCGGATAGTTCGGCGTGTGTATGGCGTACCGCTTTCCTACGCGCTCATTGCGCCTGCGGTACCGCCCTGACCGCGCGACTGGTTTGCGCTCAGGGTCTTTGTTCGGCACGCGTTCGCCCGTTTTCGCGTGTTTGTTTCCTGAAAGGACTTATCCATGAGTCGGACCCCTGCACGCGGGGCGATCATCGCCTCGGGCGCGGTCTCCGTCGTCGCCTCACTTTGCCTGCTCGGCGCGGTAGCAGGAGCGTCGGCCGCCCAGACGGCCGAAACCGCCGACAATTCACCCGTTCTGCAGCATTCAGGGGGCGCCGCTGACGATAACGGGTCAATGTCCGGATCCCACGACGGGTGGCTCGATGTCGAGGGAGCGGCCGTGTTCCGTTTGCTTCGTCCGGCGTCGCCCGCATCTCCTTCGCTGGCCGCGCAAGGGCTTTCGACGAGTGGTTCTGCCGAGGCAGAGCAGGTGTTGTTGCCCGCGAAGGCCGCGCAGCCGCCGGCGGTGTCAGGCCCAGCTCCCGCTGCGGCGCCCGCCGTTCGCGAGCAGTCGCGCTCGGCGGCGCTCTCCGCCGTTTCCGGACAACCTCGCGACATCGCGCAGGCGCTGGCCGCCACACGTGGCTGGACCGGCGCGCAGTGGACCTGCCTCGACAAATTGTGGGACCACGAAAGCAAGTTCGAGACCACGGTTCGCAACGCACGCTCCGGGGCGTATGGCATCCCGCAGGCGCTTCCCGCGTCGAAGATGGCGAGCGCGGGCGCCGATTGGCGCACGAATCCCGTGACGCAGGTCGTGTGGGGCCTGGGCTATATAGACGCCCGCTACGGCTCGCCGTGCGACGCCTGGTCGTACTGGCTGAAGCACAGCTCGTACTGAGCTGTCGACCGCGCGGATCGCCCTCAGCGGGCGGTCGAGCGCGTCATCGCGAGCACGTCGAGCGCTTCGTCGAGCTGCTGCTCGGTGAGCTTTCCATCGGCGACATAGCCGCTTTCGATCACAACTTGCCGGATCGTTTTCCCTTGCGCCAGCGAGAGTTTCGCGACTTTCGCCGCAGCCTCGTAGCCGATGTACTTGTTGAGCGGGGTGACGATCGACGGTGACGATTCGGCGAAGACGCGGCACCGGTCGGCGTCCGCTTCGATGCCGTCGACGCAGCGATCGGCGAGCAACCGGGAGATGTTCGCGAGCAGCCGGATCGATTCGAGCAGGTTGCGCGCGATGACGGGCAGCATCACGTTGAGCTCGAGGTTGCCGGCGGCGCCGCCGAACGCGATCGCGGCGTCGTTGCCGACGACCTGCGCGACCACCTGGCAGACCGCTTCGGGAATGACCGGATTCACCTTGCCCGGCATGATGGACGAGCCTGGCTGCAGATCGGGCAGGTGAATTTCCGCGAGGCCGGTGCGTGGGCCGGATGACATCCAGCGCACGTCGTTCGCCATCTTGTAAAGGCTGACGGCGATGACCCGCAACACGCCGCTCGCCTCGACCAGCGCGTCGCGAGAGCCCTGCGCCTCGAAGTGGTTGCGCGCTTCGGTGAGCGGCAGCCGCATCGAGTCGGCGAGCGCCGCGATCACCTTCGCAGCGAAGCCGGGAGGTGTGTTGATGCCCGTGCCCACGGCGGTTCCGCCGAGTGGCAGCTCGCCGATGCGCGGCAGTGCGGCTTCGAGCCGCTCGATGCCCAATCGCATGGACGCCGCGTAGCCGCCGAACTCCTGACCGAGCGTGACCGGTGTCGCGTCCATCAGGTGGGTGCGCCCGCTCTTCACCACGGTGGCGAACTCGTCGGCCTTGCGGGACAAGGATTCTTCGAGATGGCGTAGCGCCGGAATGAGATTCGCGATGATCGACCGGGTCGCCGCGATATGGATCGCGGACGGGAACGTGTCGTTCGACGACTGCGAGGCGTTCACGTGATCGTTCGGATGCACGGGCGCGCCCAGTCGCTCGCTGGCGAGCGTGGCGAGCACCTCGTTGGCGTTCATGTTGCTCGAGGTGCCCGAGCCGGTCTGGAAGACGTCGATCGGGAAGTGGGAATCCCAATCGCCACGAGCTACCTCGATCGAGGCTTCGCCGATGGCCTTGGCGATGTCGTCGGGAATCACGCCGAGCTCGGCGTTGACCGTCGCCGCCGCGCCCTTGACGGCGGCGAGCGCGCCGATCAGCTCGCGGTCGATCGTCAAACCCGAGACGGGGAAGTTCTCGACAGCGCGTTGGGTTTGCGCGCGCCACTTGGCGTCACGCGGCACGCGGACGTCGCCCATCGAGTCGTGTTCGATGCGGTACTCGGTGTTCGCCGCCGCTGTGTCTGGTGTCCTGTTCGTCATGCAGGACAGCCTAGGCGGCGGGCCTTGGCCTGGGTCACCGGCGTCCGGTCGAAAAGGCGCTGTCCTAGCGGTGCTTCTGGCGCGAAGTCACTACCTCGGGCACGAATCCCCTGTCCGGTGTCCCGTCGTGGGGAGCGGACGCCGGACGTCAGGAACGTCACATTTTTTGGGCGCGATCGGGCGGTCAGGGAATTTGGGTGCGATCGGGCGACGCGACCTGGTCGGGGTGCCGCCGGTCGTAGTCGACTATCGCGTAGCTGCGCAGTTTCGACAGCCGGTGCTCGCTTTCGATCGTGCGGATCGTGCCGCTCTTCGAGCGCATGACCAGCGAGCTGGTGACGGCGCCGCCGCCGCTGTATCGCACACCGCGCAGCAATTCGCCGTCCGTTATGCCGGTGGCGACGAAGAACACGTTGTCGGAGCGCACGAGGTCGTCGGTGGTGAGCACCCTGTCGAGGTTGTGCCCTGCCGCGATCGCCTTCTCTCGCTCCTCGTCGTCGCGAGGCCACAGCTTTCCCTGGATCACGCCGCCGAGGCATTTCACCGCGCACGCCGCGATGATTCCCTCGGGGGTGCCGCCGATCCCGAGCAGCAGGTCGATGCCGGTGCCTTCGCGGGCGGCCATGATGGCGCCGGCGACGTCGCCGTCGACGATGAATTTGATGCGCGCGCCGGCCTCGCGGATCTCGTGCACGAGGTCGTTGTGGCGTGGCCGGTCGAGCACGACGACGGTGACGTCTTCGTTCGCGCAGCCCTTCGCGGCGGCGACCGCACGGATGTTGGCCGACACCGGGGCGTCGATGTCGACGTAGGGCGCGGCGACCGGGCCGGTGACGAGCTTCGACATGTAGAACACCGCGGAGGGGTCGTACATCGAGCCGCGATCGGCGACCGCGAACACGGAGATCGCGTTGTTCATGCCCATCGCGGTGAGCCGGGTGCCATCGATCGGGTCGACCGCGACGTCGCATTCGGCGCCGGTGCCATCGCCTACGCGCTCGCCGTTGTAAAGCATCGGGGCGGCGTCCTTCTCGCCCTCGCCGATCACGACGACGCCGCGCATCGCCACCGTGCCGATGAGGCGGCGCATGGCGTCGACCGCCGCGCCGTCGGCGTCGTTCTTCTCGCCGAGACCGACCCACCGGCCTGCGGCCATCGCGGCCGCCTCGGTCACCCGCACCAGCTCAAGCGCGAGGTTGCGGTCTGGCGTTTCGATGCTGGTGGTCACGCGCGCTCCTCAGAATGCTCTGCTCCTGGTCGAACTCTCGCATACCCGTCGACCGTTGGGCAGGTGTGATCGGAGACGATAGAGGCGTGCCAGCTGGGAACACCGTCACCACGATGGATGACGTGCTGACGCCGGACGCGCGCCCCCCGGGGGCCGACGAAGCCTGGCGAGGCCCGTTGCGGCACGCGTTACGGCCGCGCTGGCGGGCGATCGCGATCTCGTCCGGGCTCGTGCTCGCCGTCGCGGTGGCGCTGCTGGCCGCGCTGCCGAGCCCGCACTCCGACGCCGTGCGGGCGATCGACCCCGAGCCCACCGTCGCGCAAGCCGCGAGCTACCCCGGATTCATCGCGCGCACGCCCTCGCCACTGCCTGCGGGGTGGACGCCGAACAGCGCCCGGTTCAGCACCGCATGGGTGGGCGCCGTGCTGCACCTGGGCTACCTGGCGCCCGACGGCGGCTACGTCGGCATCGAGCAGACCAACGGCGCCAATCGCAAGCTTTTCGTCGACACGATGGCCGCGGGTGCCGTCGACGACGACGTGGTGTCCGTCGACGGCGTGCCCTGGGTGCACCTGCGAAGCGATCGCAAGGTTCAAGATTCGCTGGTGTGGTACGGCCCGACGATGGTGATCGTCGTCACGGGGACGTCGAGCGTGGCGAATCTCGAACGGCTGGCCGCCAGCCTGCATGTCGAACTCACGTCGAGCTGACGCCGGACTGACGCCGGGCTGCCGTTGCGGGTGGCTCAGCTTTCGTCGGCGCTTTCGTCGGCGGGATTCTCGGGTGTCTCGGACCGCCTGGCGCGGGCGAGCCGCTCGCGCGCGCCGTCGAGCCAGCGCTGGCAGATCACCGCCAGCTCCTCGCCGCGCTCCCACAAGGCGAGCGACTTCTCCAGCGGCAGGCCCCCGGCCTCGAGCTGGCGCACCACCTCGAGCAGCTCGTCGCGCGCCGCCTCGTAAGAAATTTCCGCGGACGCCGATGTGCTGGCCATGCCGGTCAGCCTAATGGGCGTCGTGATGGACGGCGGTGACGCGCGCGGCGAGCTTGCCCGTCGCGAGCCTGATCGCCAGGTCGGCGTCAGGCGCGGTCTCGTCGGCACTTTGCAGCACGCGCCCGTCGGCGTCCTGCACGATCGCGTACCCGCGCTCGAGCGTCGCGGACGGCGACAGCGAGCGCACTCTGGCCAGCAGGTGCGTCACGTCGTCGCCGCCGCGGTCGAGGGCGGCGGCCAGACAGCGACGTGCCCGCGCGACGAGGTCGGCGACCTCGTCGTCGCGCCGGCCGATATCGCGTTCGGGGCGCGCGAGCACGGGTCGGGCGCGCAACGCCGCCAGCCCCTGCGCCTCACGATCGAGGCGCGCGACCACGCAACGCCGGGCGCGATCGCGAAGCTGGGCGATACGGCGTTGCTCTTCGCCGACGTCCGGCACGATCAGCTTGCCGGCGTCGGTGGGCGTGGAGGCTCGAACGTCGGCCACCAGATCGAGCAGCGGGTTGTCCTGCTCGTGGCCGATCGCGCTGACGATCGGGGTGAAGCAGTCGGCGACCGCGCGCAGCAACGCCTCGTCGGAGAACGGCAGCAGGTCTTCGACGCTGCCGCCGCCGCGCGCGATCACGATCACCTCGACGTCGCGGTCGGCCTCGAGCCGGCGCACCGCCTCGGTCACCTCCGCGGCGGCGTACGGCCCTTGCACCGCGACCGCCTCGATCCGGAACTCGACCGCGGGCCAGCGCCGGCGGGCGTTCTCGAGCACGTCGTGTTCGGCGGCGGACGCCCGGCCGCACACCAGACCGATCCGGCGCGGAAGGAACGGCAACGCGCGCTTGCGGTCGGCGGCGAAAAGGCCCTCGGCCGCGAGCATGCGTCGGAGCCGCTCGATCCGCGCGAGCAGTTCGCCCACCCCGACCGGCCGGATGTCGAGCGCGTTGAGCTGAAGCGTGCCCCGCCCGACGTAGAAGTCGGGTTTGGCCCACACCACGACGCGAGCGCCCTCGACGAACTGGACGTCGAGGCTCTCGACCAGCTGGCGTGATGCCATGGCCCGCAAGGAAACGTCGGCCGCCGGGTCGCGCAGCACGAAGAACACCCGGTTCGTGCCCGGACGCCGGACGATCTCGGTGAGCTGTCCGTCGATCCAGACGCGGCCGAGCCGGCCGACCCACTCGCCGATCTTCTGCGCGACCGTGCGCACCGGCACCGGCGACTCAGCCGACGATTCCATCGCCATAGCGGGTGAGCCTAGGCGACCTGAGGCGTCGGGCCAGCGGCCACGCCGTAGCCGGCGACGCTGTCGGGTCGGCTGTCGGGTTGGCTGTCGGGTCGGCTGTCGGGTTGGGCCCGGCCCTTGTGCGCGTTTCACCCCCGGGGAATGGCGTGCGGACCGCACAAGGGCGGTGGTAGTCGCATGAGAGGCCCGGGCGGGGCGGACGGCGCGGTGCTGATCGGCGTCCGAGCCGCAGGCGAAACCCTGCGCCACTTACGATGGAGGCATGACGCAGACCGAATCGCCCACCGGCACCGGCAAGCGTGTGCTGCTTGCGCAGCCCCGTGGCTACTGCGCCGGGGTCGAGCGAGCGGTCGATAGCGTCGAGAAGGCGCTTGAGGTGCACGGCGCGCCGGTCTACGTGCGCAAGCAGATCGTGCACAACAAGCACGTCGTGCACGACCTCGAGGCCAAGGGCGCGATCTTCGTCGACGAGACCGACGAAGTGCCCGAAGGTTCGATCGTCGTGCTCTCCGCGCACGGCGTCGCGCCGAGCGTCTACTCCGAAGCCGAGCAGCGAAACCTGCGCACGATCGACGCCACCTGCCCGCTCGTGACCAAAGTGCACCAGGAGGCGCGGCGGTTCGCCGACCAAGACCTCGAGATCTTGCTGATCGGCCACGCGAACCACGAGGAGGTCGTGGGCACGACGGGGGAGGCGCCCGAGCGGGTGCGTCTCGTCGACGGCCCCGAAGAGGCCGCCAAGGTCGTGGTCCAAAACCCGCAGCGGGTGGCCTGGCTGTCGCAAACCACGCTCTCGGTCGACGAGACGCTCGACACGGTGCGCGCGCTTCGCAAGCGGTTCCCCGATCTGATCGACCCGCCGAGCGACGACATCTGCTACGCGACGCAAAACCGGCAGGGCGCGGTGAAGCAGATCGCGTCGGCGTCCGACTTGGTGATCGTGGTGGGGTCACGCAACTCGTCGAACTCGGTGCGCCTGGTGGAGGTCGCGCTCGACTGCGGGGCGAAGGTCGCGCACCTGGTCGACGACGCGAGCGAGATCGACGAGTCCTGGCTCGACGGAGTGACGACGGTCGGCGTTTCGAGCGGCGCGTCGGTGCCGGACTCTTTGGTGACCGGTGTGCTCGCCTGGCTGGCGGAGCGCGGTTTCGACGACGTCGTCGAGATCGACGCCGTGCGCGAGACCCTCACGTTCGCGCTGCCGCCGGAGTTGCGGCGTGACATCAAAGCCCGCTCATAGCGGGAGCGGGAGGCGCTGGCGGCCGCTGAGGGCCTTGTGCTGAGGGCCCTGTGCTGAGGGTGCGGCCCGTCAGCGTGGGTTGCGGGCTCTCTTGCGGCGCCAGCCGATGACCGCCGCGAGCGCGGTGCCGGCCCAGATCGCGGGCGCGCCGGTGACGAAGGCGTTGCCGAGGTAGAACGTCTCGCGGGTGAGCAGGCCGCCGGTGAGGTCTCCTTGGTCGATGACGCTCATCACCACGATCATCACGCAATACAGCAGCGGCGGCGCGACCATCGCGGTGGTGAGATCGCGGCGTCGGACGACAAGCGCTCCGACCCCGCTCGCTACCGCGAACAGCACGCCGAAGAGGTGCCCGCGGTGGCCGCTGACCGCAAGATCGATGAGCCCGCCGGCCAGCGTCGCGAGCGCGATCAATGCGATCACGCCACGGCCGGTGACGCCGGTGGCGCGTGGTGGCCGCACGTGCGAAAGCCGCTCGGCGGTGGACTCAGCTGTTTCGGGCACGGCTCCACGCTAAGGCGCAAGTCGCGGCCGGCGCACGTCCGACTCGCCCGCGCTGCGCACCGGACTCGCCCTGGACTTGGCGCGCCCGTCGCGGGCCGGGAGGCCGGGGCCGGTGTCAGCCGGTGGCGGGTTCGGGGAGTGAGATCAACGTCTCGCTGACCGATGCGACCAGCTCGGGCGCCTGGAGCTGGCGGACAGCCCGTTCGACCTGTCGGGGCGAGTCGAGCTCGTCGGTGGCGACCTTGAGGTCGACGAGACGGCGGGCGCTCACCAGCACCCGGCTCTCGATCGAGGAGACGGTCTCGTTGTAGGTCTTCACCGCTGACTCGAGGCTGTTGCCGAGCTTGCTGACATGGCCACCCATGGTGGCGAGCCGGGCATAGAGCTCGCGACCGAGCTTGAGCACATCGTTTGCGCTCTCGGCCAGCGCGTCTTGGCGCCATGCGTAGGCGATCGTGCGCAGCATCAAGATCAGCGTCGCCG
>Ga0164242_10007682_pt1 | contig 11776 bp, 10 predicted proteins | sample OricomgcompostMG_FD_108783 | JGI IMG/M metagenome (GOLD analysis project Ga0164242, IMG submission 108783) | Miracle-Growth compost microbial communities from Emeryville, California, USA - Original compost - Miracle growth compost (MG) ... | reverse complement strand
GGATGACAGTCTTTCCGCCGCCTGCTTGGCCGCCCCTTCTGCGGCCAAATCGTCAGGCCGTGCCTTTGCCGGGCCACAAGCCATCGGAAAATAAAGGCATTCGTCGAAGAGCGCTTTACTTCCGGCGAAAGCCTTGCCAACAATCATCCCTATCTCAACTGGAATAGGTGAATATATCGAACTGTAATGCCGACAGCCACAGGGGGCTTATCGGCAGTCAAAAAGGGGGTAATCATGGCTGATAGAAACACGGTTTCGCGTGCGCTCCGTATCGGCACGTCGACGGCGGCGTTGCTCGTCGCACTGACCGCGGCGCCTGCTTTCGCGCAGGATACGACTACTCAACCATCCGCCGACGTTACTCAGGCCGATCAGACGGCCCAGTCGGGGTCTTCTCAGGACATCATCGTCACCGGCACCTTGTTCCGGCGCACCGATACGGAAACGCCGTCGCCGGTCACCGTCCTGACCAACGAGAATCTCCAGCAGCAGGGCGTCACGACGATCGCCGACGCGATCCGGTCGATCTCCGCCGACAGCGCCGGCTCGATTCCGACCGGGTTCCAGGGCGGCTTCTCGGCGGGCGGCTCGGCGGTGTCGCTGCGCGGCCTCGGCGTCTCGTCGACGCTGGTGCTGATCGACGGGCTGCGCTCGACCAACTTCCCGCTCAACGACGACGGCCATAACGCCTATGTCGACCTCAATTCGGTGCCCTTCTCGATCGTCGACCGGGTCGAGGTGCTGAAGGACGGCGCCTCGTCGACCTATGGCGCGGATGCGATCGGCGGCGTCGTCAACGTCATCCTGAAGAAGCATTTCACCGGTGTGGCCGGCGGTGTGGAGGGCGGTGTCGCCGAAGGCGGCTATGCCCAGCGCTATCGCGCCAACCTTACCGCCGGCGTCGGCGATTACGACAAGACCGGCTGGAACTTCTTCCTCAACGGCGAATATCAGCGTGACGGCCGCGCCTCGGTTCAGGATGTCGGCTTCCCGTTCAACACCAACGATTTGAGCTCGATCGGCCTGGCCGATCAGAACTCTGCGGACAGCTCGCTCACGGCTGGCACGCCGAACGCGATCGTCGTCCGGACCACCCAGACCGATCTCAACAACCCGTTCGCCGCCGCCAGCAGCCCCATTCCCAGCGGTACCTATCTGGATGCGAACGGCGACCCGCACAATTACTACAACTACACGCTGCTCAGCGCGACCTGCCCCTATGGCACGTTCACCTCGACGACGGGCGCCAATCGCGGAACCGGCTGCGCGCACGACATCCAGCGCGAATACAACCAGGTGCAGCCGAAGCAGGAGCGGTTCTCCTTCACCGGCCGCCTGAGCATCCGGCTGAACGACAATATTGAGGCTTATGCGACGGGCAGCTATGCCCACAGCGAGGTCGACATCAAGGGCACGCCGCCCAACATCCGCCAGCGCCAGCCTTACGGCGCCGCCCCGTCGACCGCATCGAACAACCCCGGCGTCGTGCTGCCGGTGTACATCTGCGCGAGCGGCGTCGATTGCGCGACGGCGCCCGATCGGCAGCTCAACCCGAACAATCCCTATGCGGCGGCCTTCGCCAACGATCCCGCCAATGGCGCGGCGCGCATCTATTATCTGTTCGGCGACATCCAGAACGCCTCGCACCGCAGCAACGAGGTGATCCGCGGCACCGCCGGCCTGGTCGGCCATTTCGGCGACGGGTGGGATTGGCGTGTCGAGGCGGTCGGCGCCCGCGACAATCTGAAATACGAGGCGTTCGGCGTCATCAACATCGCCGGGCTCAAGCAGGCGATCAACACCGGCGCCTACAATTTCGTCGACCCCAGCCGGAACACCCAGGCAGTGCGCGACATGATCGCGCCGAAGATCGATGCGCGCGGCTATACGTCGCTCGCCTCGCTCGATGCGTCGATCACCAAGTCGGTCGTCCAGCTCCCCGGCGGTCCGCTGCAGATCGCGGTCGGCGGCCAGGTGCGGCGCGAGACGCTGAACTACCCCGGTCTCAATCCCGACCTGGAGAATTACGCCAACACCGCGGCGGCATTCGGCAAGCACACCGTCTCGGCCGCCTATTTCGAGATCAATGCGCCCGTGTTCGATCAGCTGGAGATCGATGCCTCGGGCCGCTACGACCATTATTCGGAAGGGTTCAGCCACTTCTCGCCCAAGATCGGCGCGAAGTTCACCCCGTTCCGGCAGCTGGCGATCCGCGGCACCTATTCACGAGGCTTCCGCGCGCCGACCTTCGCGGAAAGCAATCCGCGGTCGAGCTTCCCGGGCTTCGTCACCTATCAGCCGCCGTGCAGCTTCGTGCTGGCGCATGGCGGCACCACGACTGCCGACGGCGGCTGCTCGGCGACGATGGCGAACGGGCAGGTCAATCCCTATGCCCAGTCCTATTCGATCGGCGGCGGCTTTTCGGGCAACCCGAACCTGAAGCCTGAAACGTCGCAGAGCTTCACCGCCGGCGTCGTCTTCGAGCCGACCCGCTGGCTGAGCCTGACCGCGGACTTCTACCATGTGAAGAAGGACAACACGATCGTCGCCGGCCCGCTGGCCGGTACCGCGCGCGCCAATTATTATGCCGGAAAGCCCCTGCCGGACGGCTATTCGGTCGGCGCCGTCGATGCGGTGGACCCGCTTTTCCCGAACGCCTTGCCGCGCGTGCTGGTGATCAACGGGCCCTATGTCAATTCGGGCTATTTCAAGACCGACGGCCTTGAATTCTCGGCCAACGTCTCGCTGCCGATCAGCGACACGGTGCATTTCACCAGCCGGCTCGACGTTTCCGAGATCCTGAAGTTCAACGTCGACTTCGGCGACGGCGTTGTCCGCAAATATGTCGGCACGATTGGTCCGTATGAATTGTCGTCGGGCGCCGGCACGCCGCGCTGGCGCGGCAACTGGCAGAACACGCTGGAGGTCGGGCCGCTGTCGCTCACCGCGACGGTCTATTACGTTTCGCATCTGAAGCAGGTCGCGGCCGACGACCTCAGCCCGGATTCGAGCGGCCATATCGATCTGTCGTGCGATTCGGCGGGTGATTTCTATCCCTATCCGTCGGCCGACGCGCAGTCGAAATACTGCTATATCCGCCGCTTCATCTATGCGGATCTGAATGCGTCGGTGAAGGTCAACGACAAGTTCACCTTCTCGTTCATCGTCGACAACTTCACCAACGCGCGGGCGCCGATCGCGCCGACGGCCTATTCGGGAACCAACTACCTTCCGACGTGGCATTATGCGGGCGTCATCGGCCGCGTGTTCCGCGCCGGCGCGACGTTCAAGTTCTGATCGTCGCCACAGGCGATGCCGAGGGCGGCTCCCGACGGGGGCCGCCCTTCCTGTTGGCCGCACCACGTTCGGCAAGGGCGCTGCAGAGCCGGCGCCGGCACTTCGCTGGTCATCCGCTCGATGGGTGCGCCGGCCACCGCACCAGCGACACCGATTTCGTCGAGACGGCCGCGCCGATCCGCACGAGCCGCTCGGTCCAGGACCGAACGCGATGGTCGAGGCAGCCCAGTTCGCGGCGGCGCGAGCTTATTGATCCCCGTCACCCCAGCGAAAGCCGGGGTCTCTTGCATCTGGGGGCGGCAATTCCGCGAGATTCCAGCTTTCGCAGGAATGGCGGCTCCGGGGCGGCTCCAGATTCCGCCTGTCGTTCCCGCAACTCCTACACCTTCCCCGCATCCTCCAGCGCGCAATAGCAGGCCGGGTCGACCTCGATCTGCAGCGTCGCGTGGCCGATGCCGAACCGCTCGTGGAGCATCGCCTGGGCGTGCGACAGGAAGACGTCGCCCGGATGGCCCGCCGGCATCACCAGGTGCGCGGTCAGCACGGTTTCGGTGGTGCTCATCGGCCAGATGTGAAGGTCGTGCGTGTCGGCGACTCCGGACAGCGCGCACAATGCCGCGCCGACCGCGTCGAAATCGATGCCGCGCGGCACCGCCGACAGCGACATCTCGATCGATTCGGCGAGCAGGCCCCATGTCTGCCAGAAGATGATCGCGGCGATGACGAGGCTGACGACGGGATCGATCCAGGCGAGCCCGGTCCGCCAGATCACCAGCCCGGCGATCACCACGCCCGCCGAGACCGCCGCATCTCCCGCCATGTGCAGGAAAGCGCCGCGGATGTTGATGTCGCCCTTGCGCCCGCGCGCGAAAAGCAGCGCGGTGGCGAGGTTGACGGCGATGCCGATGGCCGCGACCGCCGAGACGGTCGGCCCGGCGATCGGCGCGGGGCTGCCGAAGCGCTCGATCGCCTCCAGCACGATCGCGCCCAGCGCCACCAGCAGCAGCAGTGCATTGCCCAGCGAGGCGAGAATCGACGAACCGCGCAAGCCGTAGGTGAAGCGCTTCGACGGCGCCCGCCGCGCCAACGTCGCGCCGCCCCAGGCCATCGCCAACCCCAGCACGTCGGAAAGATTGTGCCCGGCATCGGCGAGCAGCGCCATCGAATGCGCGACGAATCCGAACCCCGCCTCGACGACGATGAAAGCGATGTTGAGCCCGATGCCGATCGCAAAGGCGCGGCCGAAATCGGCGGGGCCATGATGGTGATGGCCGCGGTCGTGACCATGCCCGTGCCCGTGCCCGTGGTGGTGATCGTGGTGCCCGGCCAAGGTCTTGCTCCCGCTTCGACTCGGCGAGCGGCCTATCACCGCATCCGGGTGTGATACTAGGACATGGCGAGGTTGCGGGACCAAACACTTGTCGTCCGTCATCACCGGGCCAAGCGGGCGCCATCTTCTACGCCTTCCACGATCCCTCGCGGGGATGACAAGGCTCCTTACGGCTCGCGTCGGCCAGCGATTTTCCCGCTGTCCTACAGCCAGCGAATCGTGCCAGGAGAACCGCCAATGAGCCGGAATACGAGTCGTCGCGCCGTTTTGGGTTTCCGCTCTTTTTCTGCCCGCGACGAAGGCGCGCGACGCTCTCCACTTTCTCCACTTCACCTCGGCGGGCGAGGGTCGCGATGACGGCCGATCTTCCGATTCTGGCCGTCCTCCCGGCCCTGCTCGCGTCGCTGCGCGAGCGGTCCTGCGCTGTGCTGGTGGCGCCGCCCGGCGCCGGCAAGACCACTGCCGTCGCCCCGGCGCTGCTCGCCGAGCCGTGGTGCACCGGCGAGGTGCTGCTCTTGAGCCCGCGGCGCCTCGCCGCCCGCGCTGCCGCCGAACGGATGGCGAGCCAGGCCGGCGAGCGGGTGGGGGAGACGTTCGGCTACGCCACCCGGCTCGACACCAGGCGGTCGGCAAGGACGCGCGTGACGGTCGTCACCGAGGGCATTTTCGTCAACCGAATCCAGGCCGATCCCGAGCTCGCCGGCGTCTCGGCGGTGCTGTTCGACGAGGTGCACGAGCGCAGCCTCGACAGCGATTTCGGCCTCGCGCTGGCGCTCGACGCCCAGGCGGGGCTCAGGCCGGATCTCAGGCTGGTGGCGATGTCGGCGACGCTCGACGGTGCCCGCTTCTCCGCGCTGATGGAGGACGCGCCGGTGATCGAAAGCGAGGGCCGCAGTCATCCGCTGACCTTGCGCTACCTGGGCCGCGCCGCCGAAGCGCGGATCGAGGACGCGATGGCGGCGGCGATCCGCACCGCGCTGGCCGAGGGGGAGGGCGGGGTGCTCGCCTTTCTGCCCGGTGTCGCCGAGATCGAGCGCACCGCCGAGCGGCTGGCGAGCCTCGGCGACGGCATCGCGCTGCATCGCCTCCACGGCAGCCTTGATCCCGCCGCGCAGCGCGCCGCCATCGCGCCGGAGGGGGAGGGGCGCCGCAAGCTCGTCCTTGCCACCGCGATCGCCGAGACCAGTCTGACGCTCGACGGCATCCGCATCGTCGTCGATTCGGGGCTGGCACGCCGCCCGCGCTACGATCGCGCCGCGGGGATGACCCGGCTCGTCACGGAGCGCGCCAGCCAGGCCGCGGTGACGCAGCGCGCCGGCCGCGCCGCGCGGCAGGCACCGGGCGTCGCCTATCGCTTGTGGGAGGAAGCGGCGACGGCCGGCCTGCCACGCTACGATCCGCCCGAGATACTGGAGGCGGACCTGTCGGCGTTGACGCTCGATTGCGCGATCTGGGGCGTTGCCGATCCGCGCGAGCTCGCCTGGCTCGATCCGCCGCCCGACGCCGCGATCGCCGAGGCGCGAACCCGCCTGCTCAGCCTCGGCGCGCTCGACGCCGACGGCCGGCCGACCCCGCACGGCCGCGCCATCGCTCGTCTGCCGCTGCCGCCGCGGCTGGCGCACATGCTGATCGAGGCGGACCGGCTGGGCCTCGCGGCGACCGCGGCCGAGGTCGCTGTGATGCTCGGCGAGCGCGGGCTGGGCGGCAATGATGCCGACCTGGAGACGCGTCTGCGCCGCTGGCGCGGTGAGCGCGGCAAACGGGCAGAGGCGGCCAGGGAATTGGCGAAGCGGTGGGCTTCCTCAATTGTGTCCGTCATCCCCGCGAAGGCGGGGATCCAGATGCGTGACGGCACCTCGTCGTCCCGACCGCCATCCCGTCTGGATTCCCGCCTTCGCGGGAATGACGAGGTGGGTGTGGCGATCGCGCTCGCCTTCCCCGACCGCATCGCCCGCCGCCGCGACTCTTCTGGAGAGACCTGGGCCTCCGCCGGCGGCCGCGGGTTCCGGCTCGATCCCGCCTCGTCGCTCGCCCGTCACGACTGGCTCGCGGTCGCCGAGACTCAGGGCATGGCGGCCGGCGCGCGAATCCTCTCCGCCGCGCCGATCGACGCCGAGACGATCGAGGCGCTGTTCGGCGACCGCATCGAAATCCGCCGTACCGCCCATTTCGATCCCGCCACCGGCGGCGTCCGCCCGATCCGCGAGCGCCGGCTCGGCGCGATCCGGCTGGCGAGTGGCCCCGACAGTGAAGCCGATCCCGATGCGATCGCCGCCGCGCTGCTCGACGGCGTGCGGCGCCACGGCCTCGACCTGCTGCCGTGGGGCGAGGGGACGCAGGCGCTGCGCCGCCGCGCCGCCTTCGCCGGCCGGCCGCTCGACGATGCGGCATTGCTCGCCAGCCTCGACGACTGGCTCGCGCCGCTGCTTGCCGGCAAGCGCCGGCTGGTCGAAATCGACCCGGCCACGCTCGACGGCGCGCTGCGCGGCCTGATCGGCTGGGAGGCCATGCAGGCGATCGACCGCCTCGCGCCGGCGCGCTTCACCGCGCCGACCGGCCACACCCACGCCATCGACTATGCCGCCGAGGCCGCGCCCACCGTGACGCTGCGCCCGCAGGAGCTGTTCGGCCTCGCCGAGCATCCGGTGGTGGGGGAGGGCCGGGTGCCGCTGGTGCTCAGCCTCACCTCGCCGGCGGGGCGGCCGATCCAGACGACGCGCGACCTGCCCGGCTTCTGGGCGGGGAGCTGGGCGGCGGTGGCGCGGGAAATGCGCGGCCGCTATCCGCGCCATCCCTGGCCCGACGACCCCGCTTCGGCATCGGCGACGACGCGGACGAAAAAGGCTGATGCACGCCGCGCGCAAAATGGATAAGGGAAACGCCCATGAAGCAGGTTCGCATCTATCAGCGCCCGAAGAACGCGATGCAGTCGGGCAAGTATCGCACCGATCGCTGGGTCGTCGAGTTCGAGCAGACCGAGCCGCAGCGCCCCGATCCGCTGACCGGCTGGGCCGGCTCGGCCAACACCAGCAGCCAGGTGCGCCTCAACTTCCCGACGCAGGAGGCGGCACAGGCCTATTGCGACCGCGAGGGGCTCGCCTATTCGATCGTTCCGGCGCCGCAGCGCAAGCTCAAGCTCCAGGCCTACGCCGACAACTTCCGCTGAGCCGCCGTCACCCCAGCGAAAGCCGGGGTCTCAAGCCGCACGTTCTACGGCACGAGAGGCCGGCTTCCGCTGGCATGACATCAAGGGGCGAGCATCTTCCCGGCCAGCAGCACGAGCAGCTTGACATCGATGCCCAGTCCCTCGGCGCGCCCGGCGGCGACGAAGGCCTCGATCTCGGCGAGGGGAACGCGGTGGACGACGATATTCTCGTCATGGTCGCCGCCGCCGTCGCCGACCTTCGTCAGCCCGGTGGCGCGGACCAGCGTGAAACTCTCCGACGCCATGCCGGGTGAGGAATAGAAGTCGCCCAGCTCCTCGATCCGCTCGGCGCGATAGCCGGTCTCCTCCTCGAGCTCGCGCCGCGCCGACTCCTCGACGCTCTCGCCAGCCTCGACATCGCCGACCAGCCCGGCGGGCAGCTCCAGGCACGCCCGGCCGAGCGGCACGCGATACTGCTCGACCAGGATCACGTCGCCCGCGTCGATCGCCAGGATCACCGCGGCGCGGATGCCGCCGGCGCGCGACACGAACTCCCACGTCCCGCGCCGCTTGGCGACGAGATACTTGCCGGACCAGACGGTCTCGACCGGTTCGTTCATGGCCGGGTGGGTCAAAGCTCGATCAGTCGGTCTGGCAGTTCGTTGGGGTCGGTGCCGGTGCGTGGGAAATGCGCGGCGAGCACGCGGCCGATAGCGGCGATCGCCTCGACCATGCCGTCGCCCGGCCGGCCGTCGTGGACCGCATCGGTCAGCAGCGCCATCGCTTCGCCCCACGCCTCCTTGGGCACGCTGGCGTGGATCGCCGCGTCGGTGACGATCTCGGCGCGCCGCTCGGCTTCAGACAGGTACAGCAGCACGCCGGTGCGGCTCGCGGTGCGCGATTCGATGCTGGCGCGGAACAGCAGCACCGCGCGTCGCCGCACCCGCCGCGACTTGGTCGCCCGCGGCGTCAGCGCCATGCGCAGTCGCGGAAGGGCGAAGACGAGGCGCAGCACCAGGAACACCACCGCGAGCAGCACGATCTGTGCGGTGAGCAGCAGCCAGGCCGGCCAGTCACGCCCCCAGCCGCCGCCCGCCAGCGCATCGAGCGCGCCGACGAAATGGCCCGGCACCGCCGCCTCGACCGCCAGCACCAGGAACATGCCGACCACCGCCCAGTGCAGGCCGACGTCGTGATAGGCGTCCGATTGCCGTGCCGCGATCGTCGCGACCTCGGCGTCGGTGGTCGCCTCGGCCGCCTTGACCGCCTCGGCGATGCGGGCGCGGTCGCTTTCGGATATCTCCATCACCAGCCCCCCGAGGCGCCGCCGCCGCCGAACGAGCCGCCGCCGCCGGAAAAACCCGAGAAGCCGCCGCCGCTGCTCCCGCCGTCCCAGCTCGATCCGCCGCCGCTTCCCCAGCCGGAGCCACTGCCGAAGCCCGAGCCCCACAGGAAGATCGGCCACATCCCGCCGCGATAGCGATAGCCGCGCCGGCCGTGGCTGAACCGAGAGGCCATCATGAAGCCGATCACGATCAGCCAGAAGATCAGCGCCCAGGGCACGCCGCCGCCATCGTCGCTCGATCGCTGCTGTTGGCGCTGGGCATCGGCCGCAGCGACCGCCTTCTGCTCGGCCTCGTCGGGCGGCGCCTTGAGCTGGTCGGCGATCGCGGTGGCGCCGGCGATGATCCCGCCGGCCATGTCGCCGGCGCGGAACCTGGGCAGGATGTCGTTCTGGATGATCATGCTCGACAAGGCGTCGGTGATGATCGGCTCCAGCCCGTAGCCGACCTCGATCCGCACCTTCTTCTCGTTGGGCGCGACGATCAGGATGACTCCGTTGTCGATGCCCTTCTGCCCGATCCCCCAGGCGCGGCCGAGCTTGTAGCCGTAATCCTCGATGGGATAGCCCTGCAGGTCGGGGATCGTGGCGATCACCAGCTGCCGCGACGAGGCCTGCTCGACCGATTGCGAGAGCTGCGTGAGCTGATCGACCTGCTGCTGGGTGAGCAGGTGTGCGTCATCCACGACGCGGCCGGTCAGCTTCGGAAAGGTCTGCGCGTGCGCCGCCGCGGCGACGCACAGCACGGCGATCGCCGCGATCAGCAGCAGCCAACGCTGCAGCCGCGAGCAGGGCAGGGAAGGCGCCACCTCGCCGATCAGCTCATGTTCCCGAAGTCGACCGTCGGGGCGTTCTCGGCGCCCGGCGTGGTCGCCTGATAGGGCACCTTGGGCTTGGCGCCGTAGAACACCTTGGCGCCGATCGCGTCGGGGAAGGTGCGGATGCGGGTGTTATAGTCCTGAACGGCCTGATTGTAATCGCGGATGGCGATGGTGATGCGATTCTCGGTGCCCTCCAGCTGGCTCATCAGCGTCTGGAAATTGTTCTGGCTCTTGAGCTGCGGATAGGCCTCGACATTGGCGATCAGCCGGCTGAGCGAGCCGTTGAGCTGCCCCTGCGCCTGCTGGAACTGCGCCATCTTGTTGGGATCGGACAAGTCGCCGGCGTTGAGTTGAACCGAGGTCGCCTTGGCGCGGGCGTTGACCACGTCGGTCAGGATCTTGTCCTCGCCCTGCACCGACGCCTTCACGGTGGCGACAAGGTTGGGGATGAGGTCGGCGCGGCGCTGGTAATCGGCCTGGACGTCGGCCCATTTCGCCTTGACGTTCTCGTCGGCGGTGGGGATCGAGTTGATCCCGCAGGCGCCGAGCGTCAGCGCGGCGGCGAGCATAACAGGGGTGCGATAGTTCATCGTCGTGGTTCCTCCGGCCCTTGCCAATCGCATTGTAGCGGGGGCAAATGCGGGCGCGAAACAAAAATCGCAAAGGAGGCTCGCATGTTCAAGGAGTTCAAGGCGTTCATCGCACGCGGCAACGTGCTCGACCTCGCGGTTGCGGTGATCATCGGCGCCGCGTTCGGCAAGATCGTCTCCTCGCTGACCGACGACATCATCATGCCGATCGTCGGCAAGATTTTCGGCGGGCTCGATTTTTCCAGCTACTTCTTCAGGATGGGACCGGTTCCTGCCAGTTATTCCGGCTCGATGAGCGATTATGCCGCGCTCAAGAAGGCGGGCGTGTCGCTGCTCGGCTATGGCGAGTTCATCACCCAGGCGGTCAACTTCCTGATCCTGGCGTTCATCATCTTCCTGCTCGTGCGGCTGGCGTCGCGCGTGATCCCGAAGAAGGACGAGGCGCCGGCGGCGGAGCCCGCCGATGTCACGCTGCTGCGCGAGATCAGGGACGAGCTGAAGGCGCAGCGGGGGGTGAAGTGACGGCGCCGCTCCGGTGTTGCCACGGATCTAGGGCGCCTTCGTTGGATCGGCTCCCTTCCGTTCGTGCTGAGCGAAGTCGAAGCACATGGGGGACGTGCCCTTCGACTTCGCTCAGGGCGAACGGATCGGATGAAGCATCGGGTATCTTGATCCTGCCGGGGTGACGCTATGCCGCCACTCGCTCCTCGGCGAGCGCATCGGCCAGGCTGGTGCCGTCGAGGATGCGCGCGGTCTCGTCGCGGACGCGCGCCATGGCGTGGCGGATCGCGCAGGTCGCCTCGTCGTGGCAGTCGGCGCAGCGGCGGTACGCGCTGCGGCTGACGCACGGCACCAGCGCCAGCGGCCCCTCGATCACGCGGATGATCTCACCCAGCGAGATGAGGTGCGTCGGCTTCGCCAGCCAATAGCCGCCGAACTTGCCGCGATGGGTGCGCAGGAAGCCGGCGTCGCGCAGGTCGGCGAGGATCAGCTCGAGAAACTTGCGCGGTACGTTCGCCTCCACCGCGATCCGCGTCATCGGGATCGGCCGGTCGCCCGCATGGGCTTCTTCGGCGAGAAACAGCATCGCGCGGAGCGCATAACGGGAACGCTGCGTCAACATGGTGGCGGGCCTTGCGCCCGATTTGTGGCGAATACGTGGCCGCGCGCCTCTTTTCATTCGCCACCGCCGGTCTATATAGAACGGTGCCGGTTTCGGCCGGCTATGACGATAAACTGCGGCGTATGAGT
>Ga0164242_10007681_pt1 | contig 11776 bp, 21 predicted proteins | sample OricomgcompostMG_FD_108783 | JGI IMG/M metagenome (GOLD analysis project Ga0164242, IMG submission 108783) | Miracle-Growth compost microbial communities from Emeryville, California, USA - Original compost - Miracle growth compost (MG) ... | reverse complement strand
TGCGACTGGTGCGATGAGGAAGCGGCGCCCGATAGCATGACATGCCCTAGATGCTCGGACGCGCTCGCCTACCCCATACATAAGGAAGGCGCAGAGTGATGGACATAATGCTTTCTGGCTTCGTGTGCGCTGGTCGCGCGAAGGGAATCGCTGTCGCACGCTTCGCGGACAACCGGCGCCCGCTCCACACCTACAACATCACGAGCTACCTGACCCTTACCGAAGACCGGACAGTCAAGTACGACTGGCAACCAGCGGAGAAAGTGGCCCAAGCCGTCCAGCATACCGACAATGTGGAGTTCATCGAGGAAATCCTGAAGGCCAACCCCGCTGATAACGGTGGCCTGGGCGGGTTCGAGGCTTCTCTGGACTTCAACTTCCACGGCGTGGCGCCTAATAAGCCATTCCTCGACACGGTCGAACGTCTCTCTCGGTCGAACGGTCCCAAGATCAACGAAAGCGCCAAAGTCCACGCGCAGAAGTTTTACACGCCGGAGCCGCCGAAGCCTCTGATCCTCGATGCCGAGCAGCAAGCCCAGCTCGATACCGCTATGGGCTTCTGCGCGGACCTTGGGTTTGCCGTGGACAACTTTCCCATCCGCTTTGTTCAGGCCCTGGGTCAAGGCGTCATGGGTCAGGCATTCGGCGGCGAGATCATCTTGTCCAGGGATGCCTTCGTGGCCGGAACCAAACAGATCGCGATCACTCTGATCGAGGAATTCATTCACCTGCATCACGGCGTGGCAGATGAGAGCCGCGCCATGCAAGAACGATTGCTCCACGAACTGGTGACGCTGGGCGAACGCGCGTTGGAGAGACCGCTATGAAGTGGGACGGTAAGAAAATCACAAAGCCTGGCGTCTACGACATGCCGCTTTTGGCATATCACGGTCAGCCTTGCGACGGGCCATCGGTATCCTCGTCGAGCTTGCGCACTATATTCACCAAATCACCGGCCCACTTCTGGGTCAGTTCGTCGCTCAATCCTAATGCTGTGCCTCAAGAGGATACAGACGCATTCATCTTGGGGCGCGCTGCTCATCATCTCCTGCTAGGCGAGGATGACTTTTCGACCCTATTCATTGTGCGTCCGGACGAATTGGACGGCGAAAAGTGGCAGGGCAATCGCAAAGCATGCAAAGCATGGCTTGCTCATCAGCAAGCCGCAGGACGCACGGTTCTCAAGCCGGAACAGATTGAGAAGATCAGGGGCATGGCAAAGTCCCTCTCTCGCCACCCGCTTATTCAGGCAGGCATTCTGAATGGCGAGATCGAGAAGTCCCTGATCTTCCGTGACAAGGAAACGGGCATCTGGATCAAGTCCCGTCCCGATACCATTCCCAATGATGGCGGGGACGTGGCGGACCTCAAGACCACGACGCATACCGGCTTCGATATTGACGACTCTGCATCAAAGCTTCGCTACGACGCCCAGGCCGCGATTACGAAATGGGCGCTCAAGGCAGTACTGGACATTGAGATGACGTCGTTTTCTCTGGTGTTCGTCGAAAAGGAACCGCCGCACTGTGTCGATGTCCTGACCATCCAGAGCGAGGATATTCAGCGCGCCGAGGACGATATGCGAGTGGCGCTCCGCGTGCTGCGGCATTGCCTGGACACCGGTGACTGGTTCGGTCCCAGCGGGACCCAGAATGACGCCCGGTTCCTTGCATTCTCCCAGCGGGTCCGCGAGCGCGCCGAGCACCGCCGCGACTTCCTGATGCGCGAGATCGCCAAGAGCGCAGCGGCGAATGAGCCTTCCGAACTCGAATATCTCAGCACCCCATAGGAGCGAATATGGCAATTCAAGATCTTGAGCGTATAGAACAACGCATCGACCGCACCGTGGCAGGTGCCGTGACCGTCTCCGATAATGTCGGCGGCATCATGTTCCAGAATATGAGCGAGGTACTAGAGTTCGCCAAGCTGATGAGTGTGGCGGATGTCGCAGTACCGAAGCATTTGCGCGGAAATCCGGGCGCCTGCCTCAGCATCGTGACACAAGCTCTTGAGTGGCGCATGTCGCCGTTCAGCGTCGCCAACAAGAGCTACTCTGTCAATGACCGGCTGGCCTACGAAAGCCAGTTGATACATGCAGTCGTGGAGGCGCGGGCACCGATAAAATACCGGCTGCGTTGCCGCTACGAGGGCGAAGGCGAGGAACGTCGCTGCATCGTCACCGGACATTTCAAAGGCGAAGTTGATCCGGTCGAATATATCAGCCCGCCGTTCGGAAAGATTACCCCGAAGAACTCGCCACTTTGGAAGTCGGACCCAGACCAACAGCAATTCTATTACTCGGTACGGGCTTTCGCGCGGCGGTTCTGCCCGGACGTTCTTTTGGGCATTTATTCCGAGGATGAACTTCCACAGACCGGCTCCAGCGCCCAGGACGTGACCCCAACTCCGGGGATCGCCGACCGCCTCAAGGGCCAGAAGGGCCGCAAGGGCTTTTCAGCCGATGGCGTCGAGCAAGCACTCGAACACAAGCCTGCGCAGACCATCGACTCGGCACCGCAGAAGGCCGAACCCTTCCCGGTTGAAACGGCGCAGGCCGAACAAGCACAGGAGCGCCAACTTGACCTCGGCGCCGATGTCGAGAACGAGATCGCTCTCAAGAAGAAGGCTGTGTCCAACGCCGACACCAAGGATGATTTGGCCGCCCTGGTATCGGCGACAACGGATTATCTCAAGGCCGCCAAGCGCACCGACTTGCTGTCCGACTTCCTATCCTCCGCAGCGGCACGCGAGAGGAAGCTGAAGGACTGAACATGTCCCCGCACCTTCTGCGTCAGACCAGAAACGGCGAACCCGTCTATTCCATCGACTGGTACGACGGATCGCTGCCGGAACAGATTGCCCGCGACATTCGCGAGGGCCGCGCCAAGCGCGTGCCGATCACTGATGCCGAGGCTGAGGCAATCCTCAAGGTTGGCCTTTCGAGCCTGACACCGAAGCCGGTCACCGAAGCCGGTCACCGATGACGCTGGAGGCTATTACGGTGCTTGACCGTCGCTCTGTCGCCCAGTGGATTGGCGCAACGCCGGATACGCCGGTTCCACCAAGAGTGCGCCTTCGGGTCTTTGAGGCCAAGAACGGTCGCTGTCATGCCTGCACCCGCAAAATACTTCCGGGCGAGGAGTGGGTCTGCGAGCACCTGGTCGCAATCATTAATGGCGGCGCGAATGCCGAGCATAATCTCGGCCTTACCTGCTGCAATTGCCTGTCAGGCAAGAACGCCGCTGATGTAGCTCAGAAGTCTCTCGTTTACCGCAAGCGGGCAAAGCACCTGGGCATCAAGCAGCGGAAAGGAGCGCCGATGGCCGGGTGCAGGGCGAGCCGCTGGAAGCGCAAGCTCGATGGGACGGTGGAGGAACGCTGATGCCGAAATTTCCCAACAACATGGATGCGGCCCGCGCCCACGCCGAAAAGCAGCGCGAGGCGCGCGCCGATCGGGAGCGGAAGGACCGCGAGGCTTGGGAACGCGACGAACAGATGATCCGCGATCTCACAAACCGGCTGCGCGCCGAGGAAGGCTTGCCGCCACTGGGACCGGAGGAACCCGTCCAGGCGATCATCTGCAGGCGGGGGCGGCGCTGATGGCCCGCGCGATGCTCGTTGCCGATCTGCTTTGCGGCGCCGGTGGCTCCTCGACCGGATGCCAGCGCGCCCTTGAGGAAATGGGCCTCAAGATGGAACTCGTGTGCATAAATCACTGGCCGACCGCCATTGAGACCCACAAGAGGAACCATCCCCGGGCCCGTCATTATGTGCAGGATATTTCTTCCGTTCGCCCGCACCTGATCGTCCCGGAGGGGTATCTCGACCTGCTGATGGCGTCTCCGACCTGCACCCATCACAGCGTCGCTCGCGGTGGAAAGCCCACCAGCGATCAGCAGCGGAGCGACCCCTGGCATATCGTGACCTGGCTGACCGAATTGCGGGTCAAGCGCCTCATAATCGAAAATGTGTGGGAATTCATCGGCTGGGGTCCGGTGGACCCGCGTACCGGCAAGCCCATCAAGAGCCGCAAGGGCGAGTATTTCCATGCCTGGATCGAAACCATCAAGCGCCTGGGCTTTGAGCCCGAATGGCGCAAATTGAACGCGGCAGATTACGGTGACGCGACGAAGCGCCAGCGATTTATCCTCATGGCGAGGAGCGATGGTCGCCGCGTTCATTGGCCGGTGCCGCCGCCTGCTACGCCTTATCAGGGTGGACCAATCCGAATGATCCACCGGCCATGAGATATTGGCCTTGGGCACCGGAATGGTGGAAGCCATCTGACCGTCGTCGGAATCTGGTGAAGGCTGGGGCGCTGATCGTGGCCGAGATCGAGAGATTGGACCGCGCCGCAGAAAGGAAGAAGTGATGGCTCGGGTTGATCCGATTGAACGCATCGCGCGCGACATATGCTGGTCCGGATTTACGAGCAAAGATGGGCGCACTGGTAAGACAAAGCGGGGCTATTGGGAAAGCGTTGCAGATGCCAAGAAGGAAGAATATCGGCGTGATGCTCGGTATTTCTGTTTCCTTCTTGATGCACTGCCACTTGGTACCATCAACCTCATGCACGCGCAGGGTAGGTTGCAGCGCAACACTGGCGCCACCCGGAGCGACGCGCCATGAGCGATCTGTTCGGAACTCTTCCAGCCTTCCCACCAGCCATCTCTGATGCCGAACTATATTGCCTGAGCGGGATCACGGCCCAGGCCCCCGAAGAGTGGGATCTGTTGGATTGGGAGGAGTGGGCAATTGCTCGAAAACTGGAGAGGCGCGGCTTAATCAAGATCAGCCGCTGCGCCGGAGAGCTTTGGGCACAGCGGACGCTAGCGTCCGAATTGAGGCTGACGCACTGATCCATGTCCATCCGCGCCCACATCGCCCTTGACTCGGCTATTGTCGCGCCGTCTCGGCATCGTGCACGAACTGCGCCAGATGCAGCGAGAGCATCCGCGCAGCTTCTAGATCAAGCGAGAATGCTTCTGGCGATATGGTCGCACCGCGTTTTCGCGGCCGCAAGATTATGCGCGGCCCAGCCGGAGAATCCGACCAAGCAGCATCAATGTAATCGAGCGGCAAAGCATTCTTGGCGGTCTCAACGCGCATCGAGGGCATCGGCATCTCCGGCTGCGGAGGCGGCAGCCTAGCATGACGCCGCGTCCGTTTCTCGCCCTAGACCCGGCCGCCATGCCTCGCCCCAGCGCCAAGGTGGCGACTGTGGCGGAGATATTGGGCTGCGATCCGGGCGATGTGCGGCGGCTGATCCGGGCGGGCGAGATCGAGGCGCATGGCATCGGAGTGCGCGGCGTCCGGGTGTTCCTGGATAGCGTTAGGGCCTATCAGGAGCGGCGGGCAAAGCCGCTGCCGCCCAAGGCGCCAGCACATATCCACAGGCCCAAGGCCCCGGCCAATGCCTCCAGCGCCCGGTTCCGGGCCATGATGGCTGGACTCAAGGCGAAGGGGCTGGCTTAGGCTGTTGGCCATGACGGTCTTCTTCGACAAGGCGCGCGGCCGCTGGCGATATGATTTCGAACTTGGGGGTATCCGGCACGCCCAGGAATGTCGCGGACCGGATGGCAAGCCAGTTTCCAGCCGACGGGGCGCCCTGGACGCGGAAGCGGAAGTCAAGCGCATCGCCCGGATCGCGCCAAAGCTGCCGCGTGTCAACGACCTGATGATCGGCGACGTGATGAACGCTCTGTCGGAGGGCTGGATGCGCCAGCCGCGCTGGGCCGAGCGCCAGCGGATGGTTCGCGAATTGCTGGACTTCTTCGGACCGGCCACGCCGATGCGCGGCATCGATGGAGCCCGCATCCAGGATTACATCACCTTCGCGCTGAGCCAGCCGCTTATGGTCTGGCGCGGGGGCCCCACCAAGACGCCGGGCGCGCTCGTTGAGCGGTGGCGGCCACATCCTCAGGGCAAGATGCGGTCTCCGGCCCGTGTTAACCGCTATCTGGTCCTGCTGCGAGCAGCCTTCGACCGGGCCTACAACACCCGCGATCCTCTCACCCATGAACGCGCCATAGAGGAAATCCCGCCAATCAAGGATCTGGCGGAGACGAAGCGGAAGGCGCGCCCGGTCCCGGATGATGTGCTGGCCGAGGTGATGGAGGCGCTTCCAGCCCACGTCACCGAAGCCCTCAAGGTGACGCTTTTCTTCGGCCTGCGCCGCAGCGAGGTCTTCTCACTGACGATTAGCCAGGTCGATTTTGAGGCCCGCGGCATTCGCCTGGACGGTCACCTCGTCAAGGACCGGGAAGATGCCTTCTTGCCGGGCGGAAGCCACGCCATGCAGTTCCTGGCCCAACTGGTGGACCAGGCCCGCGACCGCGGCACGCGCTACCTCATCACCTGGCGCCCTGGGAGCAGCGAAAAGGCGCGGCCAGAGTCGCTCAAGTGGCGTCCGGTTAAATCTCCAAAATCAGCCTGGACGACAGCCATGGTGGCCGTGGAGAAAAAGCTGGGGGCCCGTTGGCGCTGGCACGACATCCGGGCCGCCTTCATCACCCAGGTCGCGATGACGGTGGGTGCCGTCGCGGCACAAAAGATGGCCCGGCACAGCGACTTCAAGACGACGCAGGGTTATGTCGAGGTGGCCGACCAGGTGATGCGGGATGCGGCCGAGAAGGCCGGTGCGCGGCCGGCTTTCGGCATCGTAAAGGGCGGCAAATCCTGATGGAAAAGTCCCACCCGCCAGTCCCACCCGGCTCAGTTAGGCATAGCTGCCACCTTCACCTAAGTCCTTGGTTCGAATGGTACAGCCTGGTGGGATCGAACCACCGACCTCCGGATCCACAAGGTTGGGGTCAGAATTTAAGCCATTGCTGGAAATAGCACTGGTAGCGGTCTTTCGGGCCAGATTGAGAACGATTTGGCAGCAAAGTCCCACCCGAAGTCCCACCCAAAAACTGACGCTTGTTCTCGCCTCGTTCTGATGCTTCGATGCTGCTTCTCCGGCTGCGAAACGGACCGGCTCCCGACTTGGAGCGCGCGCCGCCATGCCAGAAATCGTCACCCTTGGGGATGCCTACCAGGCCGGCTGGGGCATTCGCGTCCGCTGTCGGCGGGGCGACTATACCGGCCCCGCCAAGATCGAGCGATGCAGCTACACGGCCAGCCTGAGCATGGAGACGCTGGTTTGCACCCGCGGCCGCGCCTTCCCGCTGGCGCGGCTCCCTGCCCGTCTGCGATGCCCCAGCTGCGGCGACACGAATGTCCAGGTGGCCTTTGACGTGCCCGGCGGGGCGCTTCCCGTATTCGTGCCGGACAGCCCCTATAGGAGGCGTGCGTGAAGCACTGGCCACCCTCCCTGGACGTTCCGGCCCGGCTGGAAGGTCCGATGTTCCGCAACTGGCGCAAGGGCATCATGGAGCCGTACACCGGCACCTTCGCGGCCTGTCTGATGCGGTGGATCGGGATGGGTCCGACAGCCCAGGACGAATGCGCTCTTTATTGGGTCTCTGGCCTCGACGCAGGCCGCATGAGCCCAGCCAAGATGGCGGGGTGGGTCATGATGCATGGATTGCCAGGACACGATCCGCAGCCACCGGGGGAAGCCTTGGAGCGCCTGGTAGGCATCCGGCGCCCGGCGCCAGCGGTTGTCAGTGACGGGCCCTATAAGGCCCATCAATTCACGACGCCGGGAAGCAAATCTTAATTGGCCGACGGTGGTGGAGGCGGCTTCTTTATGAGGTCGGCTATGACATAGATCAGCCCAATAATCCCTGCGACCGCGAGCAGGACTGGGTCATCTTTGACATGCTCAACCAGGGACGGCTGGAATACAGATAGGGCGATCACGCCAAACGGCACGATCGCCACACCGGAGAGCAGATCATAAATGATCTCATCTCGCTTGGCCTGCCAACCATATCCACGGAAACGACGATGACATGGCTTCACCACGGTAGCGGCTATACCGACCACTACAGTGGTTGCCGCAAAGCCAAAAATCATCGGTTAAACGATGTGGACAGCCTTCGCCAAAACTGCGGCGACGGCGGTGCCCGAAACAGCACCCACCGACTGAATGGTAAGACCGGCCCCCGGAGCGAAATGCGCCTCCAGCATATGGGCAACGGCGTAGCCTATGATGGCACCGCCCAACGACAACCGAGCCCATTTCAGGTTTTTAACGATCTTATTCATCTGCCTATCGTCGTCCCCTTCCAGGACAGAGGGGATATAGGTGGGAACTTTGGGATTGCTAGCGCGCTCCATCGCAGATTGCAATCCTGCTCCCCTTCTTCTTTCCAAGTGGTTCATGACGAAACCCTTTGAAAGAACGTCAGAATTTTAACGCGCAGAATGGTACCCGAAAAATCGCTGCCATCGAAATCACGAATTGTGGCTCAATGGGACTCAGCACCAAAGGCGTCGCGGGGACATTCTACCATATGTGCGGCAAGTTCACGGCGATGGCGTCCTGGGCCGATGTGGTGGCCTTCTCGGCGGCGTTGGATGATGGTGCTGAGGGCGGGCAGAATCGGCCAAAAATCCGACCAAAATCGGCAGAAAATGGCGGAATTACTGAGGTTTCTCGGCGGGCGAGAAGTGGTGCTGAAAACGACCGCGAGATCACCTTTCGGGTCATGTCGAATCTGCCAGTCATCATATGGGACCGGGAGGTTGGCAGGCGCCGCGTGGTGCCGATGCGGTGGGGCTTTCCGCACCCCCGCGACTGGCGGCGGCCGCAGCCCATCCATGTCCGCGCGGAGACGATCGACGCGACCAAAGCCTTCGCCCAAGCGTTCCAGGACGGCCAACGCGGCATCGTGCTGGTCAAGACCTTTAACGAGGCCCCGGACGTGGACGGCCCGGCCCTCCAGCACACCATCACGCCCAGTGCCGAGCCGGCGATCGGCATCGCCTTCCTGTGGCGGCGGTTCGACTTGGCCGACCTGCCGCTGCCGCTGCTGGCCTGCGTTATGGTGACGGTCCCGGCCAATGCACTGATTGCCGCTCTACCCACCGACCGCATGCCTGCGGTGCTGGCGGCGGAGGATTGGGCGACCTGGCTGGGCGAGACGGAGGCCAGCCCGGACCAGGCCAAGGCGTGCCTCAAGACGGTGGAGGGCATCGACTGGCGCATGTCGCCCGAGCAGCGGGACCGGAAGCCCCGCCAAAAGCCGACCAGGCGCGATCCGGGCGGCGCCGATAGCTGACGGTCAGTCGCGCCCGCGGCTGGCGAGCCATTGCTCGATGGCATCGCATGCGACCGGGCGCACGCGGTCAATGACCGTGTGGGCCGCAATTGGCGCCCATAAATCGGCCAGCTGAATTTTTCCGCCAGCCTCTTGCGTTTTATCCAATAGATATTATCTATTGGATATGCAATTGGTGTTCGACAAGGCGGCGGTCAAGGTCCTTCGCAAGATGCAGCCCAAGGCGGCAGCGGCCATGATGGCCCGGCTGGAAGCGATTGCGGCGGATCCCCTGAAAGACCATCTCAATGTCGAGACGATGAAGGGCATGACCGATGCTTTCCGGCTGCGCCAGGGCGACTGGCGCGCGATCTATGAGATCGACCGGAAAGCCCATGTGATGCGGGTCATAAAGATCGGCCAAAGAGGACAGGTATACCGATGAACCATATCCCCACCCCGCTGAAAGCGGACAAGCAGAGTGTCACCCTTTCCCGCAAGGATTGGGAGGCGATGATTGAGACGATCGAGGATGCCGATGACCGCATGGCGGTCCTAAAATCCCGCGCCGCGCGCAAGGGTGGCCGGGATGACGGCTTGCCGGTCGCTTACGTGAAACGGTTGCTGGCGGGCGATCATCCCGTGCGCGTCTATCGCGAGTGGCGCGGCATGACGGCCGCGGCGCTGGCCAGAGAGGCCGATGTCAAGCCGTCCTACCTGTCCACGATCGAGAACGGGGCCAAGCCCGGCAGCGCAGTGGCGCTCAAGCGCATCGCCGCCGCGCTCAAGGTCGATATGGAGGATTTGATCGATGGCTGACACATTGACAGATGCGGAAATCCGCATCCGCTGCATCGAGGCGGCGAGCCGCGCGATGGCTGGCGCAAAGCAACCCCAAGAGCCGTCACAGGCTTTCGCGGGCAACGTGCTGGGGCTGGCCAATGAGTTTTACCGGCTCGCCTCAGCCCAGGTTGACAAGGCCGGTTATGACCACCTGGCCGATAATAAATCTCTACAAGAGCGGCCTCTGCATATCGCCCATTGGATTTACGAAGGAATTATAAGCAGCGTGATCGAACATATGGAGAACATACATTTGATGGTTCCATGCTGCGGGATAAACCCTCTTGTATGCTAGACCGTTAATTGGGGCGAACTTTCTACTTTGATGAGCAGAGTTAAATTCATCAATGGCGAGAAGCTCTCCAGTGAATCTGGAATGGTATTCGTTGTCGTGCCCGATAATATCATCGAAATAACAGAATACCCTGGGCAAGAACAACTCCCGATCTCCGCCGAAGAGCGGCCAAACGCCTACAGTCGATGAATAATAATCCATGTCGAAGGAGACAAAACCAATCGGCGACGGGTTGAATGACCTGAACATGCCAACCTGACTACCTGCATCTCCAATTATAAGACGTGCTGACTTTAATCGGCCCTGCAATTTTGGAACATCCATCTTGAACTGACCGCGGCGCCAGATATAGGGCGAATCCCTATAATCAATGGGACTGGGTTGGCCCTCTCCCATATCGAAGCCGTATACCTCAATTCTGATGCCGAAGTATCTACTAATCTCTGACGCGATGTGCTCCATCGTTACTAGACCATTGCCACCAGCAACGCCGAATTCAACTGCGGAAAGTGCTGGATGGCCTAAGGATTTCGCGAGATATGCTGCATGGAACATCCCGAAGGCAAAGTGCGGACGATCAAAGCAGTCATATTTGATTTTGACGGGTAATGGCCTGCGAGACAGAAAGGGCTTTTCCAACCTTCTTAGAAGGCGATTTAACTTATATGATAGCATTTCCCCTCAACGCCCATGCCGAGTCTAATATAGACTGCGTCAAAAGACCTGTCGAGATCATTGCAATTCAAAGCGATACGTCCTAGCTGCCGCTGTATAATTCTCGATATAGACATTATTGCTCAAAGCCCCGATATTCAGCGAACCTGATGTACCAGTCGTCCCGGTGAGCGCAGTCGATGAATTCCAGGCGGCCAGTGTTCCTGCGCTTACGCTGGTGAGTACCGATCCGTTTATGAGTGTTGCAACGCCCTGTTGGTTTGCGTCCCCAGTACACACAACTGTAATTAGACCATAAGGATGATCCGATAGGTTCCATGCAATCGCTGTATCTGAATTCAGTGTAACCGATAACTGGTATCGTCCATCAATTTTCAGGTTGGGGGGAAGAGTATCAAGCGAGCCGGCATCGGTAATTTGCACGGCATCTGGCGGCACGTTATTTATTGATACCTTGCTTGATGCACTATCAACAATAGCCTGATATGTGCGTGTAGCACCGTCCCCTGGCCCCTCCCATGAACTGCGAAAATCATTCAAAAATGATGCGAGGGGATTTGTTGAGACTGGTGCTGAAAGTCTTCCGAGCTTAAACATGCTGGCAGAACTTCCGCCAGACTTTTCAGACACATAATCCTCTTGATTCCCAGTATAATTGTAGATCGATCCGATTTCATTTCCATAAGCCGGAGAGCCGTCAGCAGTAGATAAAACGTGGACGATCGGTCCCGAGCAATCAAACTCTCCCGCACCATTATTATGGTATATGTTATCTATTGTCAGATACCTGATAACACCTTCAATGACCACATCA
>Ga0164242_10007680_pt1 | contig 11777 bp, 10 predicted proteins | sample OricomgcompostMG_FD_108783 | JGI IMG/M metagenome (GOLD analysis project Ga0164242, IMG submission 108783) | Miracle-Growth compost microbial communities from Emeryville, California, USA - Original compost - Miracle growth compost (MG) ... | reverse complement strand
TCGAGGGCGTTGCCTTCAAGGACGGCGAACCGGTGCAAGACGATCGACCGGTTCAGCAGAAACTCGCCGCTTGAAATCGACCGCCATCAAATTGTTCGTACACCACTATTGACGTTAACTCCTCCATGGCGTCGCCGGGCTGCTGCCACGGTCGATGAAACGTGCCCTGACCGAAGATGTCGCTGCCGGGCCATACGAACGTATGCCAGTAGCACACCGCAATGCGCAGATGCTCTTCCAGCGTCTTGCCGAGCAGTTTCTTCGTGCGATCGTAGTGATGGTAGGCAAGCGGATTGTCCGATTGCGGGCCCTCGTAGCGAATCGCGGGAATAGCTTCGAAATAGGACATGGTCTCTCCTGTCGACCGGAGCGAGTGCTTCAGCCGTCATGTTGCAGCGCAGCGGCACGCGCCGTGCGATGTGAGCCCATACTGCCCGCGTCGCACGCAACGCGGCAATTGCGAAATTGCGCGACCCGCATAACGTTTCCTGCCGGCCATCGGGCGGGCTCGCGCGCAAGGCGCGCGCTCGGCCTAAAATAGCCGGACGCTGAAAAGGATACGCGCCGTTGCGCCGCAAAGATCGCGCCCGCATCGAACTCGCGCCACGCAAGCCCTGCGCCCGAACCGGAGACAACTGCGCCTGCCGCGACGCGAGCAGGAGCGTGAAACAACGAATCGCCTGCCATGAACCGTGCCCCCGCCTCCCAGGCTGCGCATCGCATCGCGCTGCTCTTCAACGCGAACAAGGTGTACGACCGCGAGATCATCGCGGGCATCGGCCATTACCTGCGCTCAACGCGCGTGGCCTGGGACCTCTTTCTCGAAGAAGACTTCCGCTGCCGGCTCGCGGGCATCGAGCGCTTCGACGGCGACGGCATCGTCGCCGACTTCGACGACCCCGCCGTTGCCGACGCGCTAGCGGGCTGCCCGCTGCCGGTCGTGGCGGTCGGCTCGTCATTCGAGGATCCGGCGCACTACCCCGCCACCCTGCCCTATATCGCCACCGACAACCGCAAGCTCGTCTCGCTGGCGTGGACGCACTTGATCGGCGCGGGCTTGCCGCATCTCGCCATGTACAGCCTGCCCGTCGCACTGGAGAATCGCTGGGCGCAGGAGCGAGAGCGCGCCTTCGCGGCGCTCGCGCAGGCGGAGGGCATTCAGGCGCCGATCTATCGCGGCCTCGCCACCAGTGCGCCGTCCTGGAACCAGGCCATCGAGCAATTGAGCGCATGGCTTCACGCGCTGCCCCAGCCCGTCGGGGTGATCGCCGTGACCGATGCGCGCGCACGGCATCTGCTGCAGGCCTGCCTGATGCACGGCATCGCGGTGCCGGAGCAAGTGGCCATCATCGGCATCGACAACGACCCGCTCATGCGCGCGCTCACACGCATCCCGCTTTCCTCGGTCATTCAGGGCACCGAGGAAATGGGCAAGACGGCAGCGCACCTGCTGCATCAAATGCTGGGCGGCGCACGTTTTCCGGGACGACGCATTCTGGTTCCGCCCGTCGGCATCAATGTGCTGGAATCGACACGGCATGAACCCCTGTCCAGCCCGCATGTCATGCGTGCACGACACTTCATCCGCCAGTACGCGTGCCAGGGCATCAAGACCGAGCAGGTCGCCGATTACGTGGGTGTGTCGCGCTCGTCGCTGGAAGAATATTTCCGGCGCGAGTTGCACCGCACCGTCCACCAGGAAATCCTGCGGCACAAGCTCGACGCCGCCAAGGCGATGCTCGCGAACCGCGACGCAGCGAGCGCCGAAGTGGCCATTCGCTGCGGCTTCACGTCACTCCAGTACATGTACGCGGTGTTCCGGCGTGAACTGAATTGCACGCCGCGCGAATATCAGGACAGCGTGGCGCCCACCTCCGCCAACGCTTCACCCGCCTCACCCGCGGCTCCCGCTGCTTCACAACCGCCCGCATAGGCGAGCCGCCCCGAGCCGCGGCTCTTCCGACTCTCCAGACTGACGCCACATGAACCGAATCGCCCAATTGAGTTCCGAACCGTGGGGTGCGCTGCCCGGCGGCGACGCCTGCCGGCTCTACACGCTGCGCAACGCGCAGGGCATGAAAGCGCAGATCAGCGACCTCGGCGCGACGCTGGTGAGCTGGCACTCGCCCGATCGCGCGGGGCGGCTCGCCGAGATCCTGCTGGGCCACGACACGCCCGCCGCGTACTACGCGGCCACGACCTACATGGGCGGCTTGATCGGCCGCTGGGCCAACCGCATTGCCGATGGACGCTTCACGCTGGATGGCATTGACTACACGCTCGATCGCAACGAAAACGGCAATTTACTGCATGGTGGCGCGAACGGGTTTCATCGCGCGATATGGCAGGCCGAAGACGAGCGCGGCACGCTGGTGCTGCGGCTCGAATCGCCCGAAGGCGACGCTGGCTTTCCGGGCAACCTGAGCGTGCAGGTCCGCTACACACTCGACGACGACGGCGCGCTCACTATCGAATACGAAGCGCTCAGCGACGCGCCCACGCCCGTGAACCTGACGAGCCACGGCTATTTCAACCTCAGCGGCGAGGCGGGCTCCGACATTCGCGGTCATATCCTGACGATCGACGCCGATGCGTATCTCGAAGTCGATCCGCAGATGATTCCCCTCGGTGCGGCCGACGTCCGCGGCTCCGCCTTCGACTTCCGCCACGGCGCGCCGCTCGGCGCGCGGCTCGAGTGGCCGAATACCCAACTCGCGCGCGCGGGCGGCTTCGACCATTGCTACATCCTGCGCCCGGCCATTCAGCCAGGGAACGCGCCGGCCGTACGCACCGTCGCGAACGTCTACGAACCCGCGAGCGGGCGCGAGCTCACGGTCGAGACCGACCAGCGCGGCCTGCAGTGCTATACGGGGAATCATCTGGAGGGCCAGCCGGGACGCCACGGGGTGCCGTGCGTGCGTCACGCAGGCCTGTGCCTGGAAGCAGGCGGGCTGCCCAACGAGATCAATATGGGTACGCAGGAATGCGATGAGGTAGTGCTGCGCCCGGGCCGCGCTTACCACCAGCTCACGCAGTACAAGGTCGGCGTGCGTACCTGAAAAGCGGAGTGCAGGCACGGGCGCATCGCCCCAGCCTGCACCAAAGTTCCGGAATCCTCAGGAAACTTTGTCGTACTGGTACACGCCGCGGCCCGTCTTGCGGCCGAGCCGCCCTGCCGCCACCATCTCGCGCAGTAGCGGACACGCACGATACTTCGAGTCGCCGAAATCCTTCAGGAACACGTCCATCACGGAGAGACACACGTCGAGGCCGATCAGGTCCGCGAGCGCGAGCGGCCCAATCGGGTGATTCGCGCCGAGCTTCATGCCGGCATCGATTTCCTCGGCGCTCGCGACACCTTCGGCAAGCACGAAGAACGCCTCGTTGATCATCGGCACGAGAATGCGGTTCACGACGAAGCCCGGCGAATTCCTCACCGCGACAGGCGTCTTCTCGAGACGCTGCGCGAGATCGCGCACGGCATCGGCCACGGCCGGGCGCGTCTGCAGGCCGCGGATGACTTCGACGAGCGGCATCATCGGCACCGGGTTGAAAAAGTGCATGCCGATGAAGCGCGAAGGATCGGCCAGCGTCGTCGCGAGCGCCGTGATCGAAATGGACGAGGTGTTCGAAGCGATGACCGCGTCGGGACGCGCCGCGGCTTCGATCTGTTTGAGGATGCGCGTCTTGAGCTCGGCGTTCTCCGTGGCAGCCTCGATCACGAGGTCGGCGCCGCCAAGACGCTGATAGTCGGTGCTGGTCTCGATGCGCGCGAGCGCCGCATCGCGTACGGCCGCATCGAGCTTGCCCTTCGAAACGAGCCGCTCGAGGCTATGCGAGAGCGTCGCCACCCCCTTGGCGAGCGCCGCGTCCGTCACGTCGATCATCACCGCCTTCAGGCCCGCCACGGCCACCGCCTGCGCGATGCCGTTACCCATGGTGCCCGCTCCCACGATCCCAACCGTTTCGATTGCCATGCCTGCTCCTCACTCTCTTGTCTGCGACGCCGGCGCATCGCCGATGGAAAAAACCGGCCATGCAGTGCGCGTGGTGCACTGCATCATGAACCCACAGTGTAACGGGTTGTGAAGGCAGACTGGAACCGCGGCGTGGGGGTGCACGATCATGCATCATGCCGCCCCGGCCACGACGGACAAACGTGTCAAAAGCGCGACTTAGAAGTTGTACTGCAAGTAGATCTGGCTAAAGTTCAGGCCGGGGTTTGGCGTCTTGATGTCGGCGTTGGAGATGTGCTGAAAGCGAAACCCGGCCTGATAGTTCTGGTGCTCGCCGAACTGCGCGCCAATGCCCACCATGTCCGCGAACTGGAACGCGGAAGACAAGGTGCGATCCCCCGTGAGCTGCACGTGAGAAAGCAGCCGCACGCCGACACCCGCCTCGAAGAACGGCCTGAACCACCCACTGTCCTTGATGATGCGGAACACCGGCGTCACGCCGTATTCCCAGATGTTCGGATGCGAAGCACCGGCTTCGGTCAGATCCCAATACGCGACGTGCGCCTCACCCACTACGGTGAAATGATAGCCCGCGAAATGCCACCACTGCAGCCCCGGATCCCAGACGAGGCCGAGATCGAGTTTCTTCACGCCATAGCCCGCGACACCCGGCCCGAACTGAATGCCGAATTGGTCCGCATGCGCCCCTGCTGCTCCAAAGGCCAGGAGGGCCGCGCAGGCACCGCGCGCCATCCGGACCTGCCAGTGCGATCTTTTTTCTGTCATGAATATCCCCGGAAACGAACGACACTTCACGACGCGACTTTTGAAAAATGGCTTTTCCCTTTGCGGCATGCGCCTGCAGCACCACTCCGTCCGGAAATGCGCGCCGCAGAAACCTTGCCAATCCAATGATATTTGCAAGAACCCGAGCGCGACAATCGACCGTTTGCAAATGTATCGCGCACTATGCCGCCAAGTGTAGTCGCGAATTTGTTGTTCTGCTCATTGCAGCGCCTGAACACTCAAGCCAGCCTGACTCAATGCTTTCATCACAATACGCAATGCCTTCGGCCAGAGCGAATAACGCTTTGACCGGCAGCTTTTACTTCGCACCAAGGCACGGGGTTTAGCGCTTTTACCGACGCAATCGCATTAAATCCACTTCATGAGCCTTTAATGCGGTTCGGCTAAAGAGATTAGTGCGCGGGTACGCTCGAGCATGCGAATCCGCCGAGCCCTCCATCGCACGAGACGTCGCGTTGCACGACGCCATATCGTTGCGAGCGCATCGAATGCGCGCGCAACGATCATAATCCGGCACGCTACGAAGCGCGCTTATTGCTTTGCGCTCGCACTCCCCTGACGCGCACCCAGTCCCGGAAGACGCTTGACGAAGCCCGTCGCGAGCGACGTGCCCACGAGAATCGCAGCGCACGCCTCGATCATGCCTGCCGACACGCGCTCGTTCAGAAACAGCGCGCCCCAGAGAATCCCGAACATCGGGATCACGAACGTCACGGTAATCGTGCGTGCAGGGCCGATCGCGGCGATCAGGCGGAAGAACAGCAGATACGCGACGCCCGTGCACGCAATGCCGAGACCCAGCGCCGCGCCCCACGCATGCAGCGAGACTGCCGCGTGCGGCCAGGCGGCCAGCGCGAACGGCGCCAGCACGACGGTGGCGGCCGTCATGGTGCCAGCGGCCACGGTGAGCGGATCGACGCCGGTCAGATGCCGCTTCGTGTAGCTCGCCGCGACGCCGTATAGCGCCGCCGCACAGAGCGCCGCCCCGGCTGCGAGCACGGTGGCCGAGGTGCTCGCGCCATCGCCGGCATGCGTGGCGATCTGATCCCAGACCAGCGCGAGCACGCCCGCGAAGCCGATCGCAAGGCCGGCGATGCGCGGTCCGCTCAAGCGGTCCTTGAGCCACAGATACGCGACCACTGCGCCGAACAGCGGTGTCGTCGCATTGATCACCGAGGTCACGCCGGCGGAGAGCGTCAGCTCCGCCCATGCGAAGAGGCAGAACGGCGCGGCCGAATTGAGGACGCCGACCACAAGGAGCGGCCACGCGCGCTCGCGCAAGGCGCCCAGCGCCTTGCGCGGCGGGCGTCTCGAGAACAGCACGATCAGCAGAAACAGCGCGCCGATGCCGACGCGCAGCGCCATCAGCGGCGCCACGCCCAGGTCGGTCACACCGACACGGATAAAGAGAAACGACCCGCCCCACAGGGCGGCGAGAAAAACGAGCTGAACAAGTTCGAACGGATTCATGGAAGAGGTGGCGGCGGTTTGGCCTGTCGGCATCCGGTGCCCGTATCGCGAAGCCCACAAGGCGTAGTGAGAAAACCCGGGAAAGATTCGCGCATCGGCAAGGCGCACAAGGGAAGGCACAGCGCCGGATAAGCACCCATAGTAATGTGCGCGGCGCAACCCTCATAACGAATGATTCTCATCGATATGTGAGAAAAATTAACACCGATTCTTGCGCACTCGTTCCGGGCCAGCCCTGCCCCAAGCGCACAAGAAAAAACCCGCACAGCCATAAGCTGTGCGGGTTCTGTTCTGGTCGGGGCGAGAGGATTTGAACCTCCGACCACCTGCACCCCATGCAGGTACGCTACCAGGCTGCGCTACGCCCCGAGAGCTAAAAAGTATAACAGACCCTTTCTCTAATTAGAACCACCGGAATCGCAATTCATCGCAAAGATTGCTTGAGCGAACGATCTTCATTGCCCGAGCAGGTCGATCACGTGCAGCAACGCCTTGCGCAACTGATCGACGTCAACCATCGCCATATTGCCCTGCGCAACAGGCGCCTCGGCCTGCTCGCCCGGCCCCGCCTCCCGTGCCGCCGCGCCGGGCGAATCGAGCCGGTTGCGCGCACCGTTGATCGTGAACCCCTGCTCGTAGAGCAGCTCGCGAATGCGCCGGATCAGCAGGACTTCGTGATGCTGATAGTAGCGGCGATTTCCGCGCCGCTTCACCGGCTTCAACTGCGTGAACTCCTGCTCCCAATACCGCAGTACATGGGGCTTCACTCCGCACAGCTCGCTCACTTCGCCGATCGTGAAGTAGCGCTTGGCGGGGATGGGGGGCAAGACGACCTTTTCGATTGTCGATGTCATCGCCGGGTTGCCGTCGTGGTGGTTGCGCAATGTGGCGTTGCCGCCTGGGTCAATTATTTCCAGTCACGCCCGCTGCATGCTCACCCGTGCGGGCGCGCGCGGATTCCTCCCGCGCCATGATGCCTTGATCGACGAATCAGCGCGTGAAGCTTGCCTCAGCGCCGCTCTCGACCAGGGCCTTGAGCTTCTGGCTCGCGTGAAAAGTCACCACGCGTCGCGCAGCAATGGGAATTGCCTCCCCGGTCTTCGGATTGCGGCCCGGACGTTGCGGCTTGTCGCGCAACTGGAAATTGCCGAAGCCCGAAAGCTTCACGCTGTCGCCGCTTTCGAGCGCGTCGCGAATCACTTCGAAGAACGCTTCGACCATGTCCTTGGCCTCGCGCTTGTTGAGCCCGACGTTGTCGAACAGCAACTCTGCGAGCTCGGCTTTGGTCAGCGTGGGCGTGTCGTTCGTGGCGCTTGCCGACGAGGCAGGAATGTCGCGAATCATGGCGCTACGCTGTGCCGCTAGAAGGGCTTCGAAATCACTCGAGTTCATTTCGTTCATCTATCTATGAAATGGCGCGCTTCCGGTTGCCGGGATGACCCGCAACCTCGCAAACCGGAAGCCAATGTCGGTACGAGATGAGCCGTGGAGCTTATCCGCGCAACCGGGCGCCAAACACTCGAGCCAGGCGATCCACCAGAGACTTGATGGCCGCATCGACCGTTTCGTCCTGAAGGGTTCCGCCAGTATCTTGCAGGGTCACCCGGAAGGCAAGGCTTTTCTCGTCCGCGCCAAGTCCGGAAGTATTTGATTTTGCACGAAATTCATCGAACAACGCAACCCTTTGGACAATCTTGCAGGGCTCGTCCTGCATGCCCTTGCGGAACTCGTCGAGCAACGCCTGCACCTCGATCTTTTGATCGACCACAAGCGCAACGTCGCGCCGGACCGGCGGAAATTTCGAGACTTCCGACGGTGCGGGCAATTCGCGCGCCATCAGCGCGTCGGCTTCGACTTCGAAGAGCATCGGTGCGTGAGGCAGGTCATACTTCTGCATCCAGCGCGGATGCAGCTCGCCGATCCAGCCCACGGCGCGGCCATCCACTTCGATGCGCGCACTACGACCCGGATGCAGCGCCGGGTGCTCGGCTTTCACGAAACGCGGCGCTTTTGTCGCACCCAGCGATGCGAACAGCGCTTCGAGATCGCCCTTCGCGTCGAAGAAGTCGACACCGCGCGCAGGCGCGCCCCACTGCTCTTCGAGCGCGGGACCGTAGGCGAGCGCACCGATCATCTTCGGTTGTGCGAAACCTTCCACCGTCATCTCGCCGGCCTTGATCGCCGGATCATGCAGGAACACGCGGCCCGCCTCGAACACGCGCACGCGGTCCGCGCGGCGGTTGAGGTTATGGCGCAGCACGTTGATGAGGCTGCCGAACAGCGTCGTACGCATGACCGAGAGCTGGCTCGCGATCGGGTTGAGCAGCTTCACGGGATTCGCATTGCCCGCGAAATCCTGCTCCCACTCGGCGTCGACGAAGCTGAAGTTGATCGTCTCGGCGTAGTCGCGCGCGGCCAGCGCGTGACGAATCGCGTGAATCGAGCGGCGCGTTTCGTTGGTTGCGCGCATTTCGCTGCGCGCAACGGGTGGATTCGCAGGGATCTTCTCGAAACCGTAGATACGCGCGACCTCTTCGATCAGGTCTTCTTCGATCTCGATGTCGAAGCGGTACGGCGGCGGCATCACGCTGAACGTATCGCCATCCTGTGTGAACGCGAGACCGAGACGCGTGAAAATCTGCGCGATTTCATCGGCGCCAATCTTCACGCCGATGATGCGGTTCGCGCGCGCGACACGCATCGTCACCGGCGCGCGCTTGGGCACGTTCACGGTCTGATCGTCGATCGGGCCGGCAACGCCCCCGCAGATATCGAGAATCAGTTGCGTGATGCGCTCGATGTGCTCGACGGTCGTGGACCAGTCCACGCCGCGCTCGAAACGGTGGCCCGCATCGGTCGAGAAGTTGTAGCGGCGCGAGCGGCCACGGATGCTGTCCGGCCACCAGAACGCGGCTTCGAGATAAATGTTCTTCGTGTCGAGCGAGACGGCCGTGCTGTCGCCGCCCATGATGCCCGCGAGGCTTTCGATCTCGCGCTCGTCGGCGATCACGCCCACGGTCTCATCGACTTCGACGGTGTTGCCGTTGAGCAGCTTGAGCTGTTCGCCCTTCTTGCCCCAGCGCACGTCCATCGCGCCGTGAATCTTGTCGAGATCGAACACGTGCGACGGACGGCCCAGTTCGAGCATCACATAGTTCGAAATGTCGACGAGCGCCGAAATGCTGCGCTGGCCCGAGCGCTCCAGACGCTCGACCATCCAGGCCGGCGTTTTCGCATGCGCGTTCACGCCGCGAATCACGCGGCCCGAGAAGCGACCGCACAGGTCCGGCGCCGAGATCTTCACGGGCAACGTCTCATTGAGCTTCACTTCGACCGGCGGAAACACGGGCGCCTGCAGCGGCGCGCCGGTGATCGCGGCGGTTTCGCGCGCGATGCCGTACACCGAGAGGCAATCGGCCTTGTTCGGCGTGAGCTTGACTTCGAAGATGGTGTCGTCGAGGTTGAGCGCCTCGCGAATGTCCTGGCCGATGAGCGTGTCTTCCGCCAGGATCATCAGGCCGCTGTGGTCTTCCGAGAGCTTCAGCTCGCGCGCCGAGCACAACATGCCCTGGCTTTCCACGCCGCGCAGCTTCGAGAGCTTGATCGCGAAGGGCTTGCCGCCCTCTTCCGCGGGCGGCAGTTCCGCGCCCACGAGCGCCACCGGCACCTTGATGCCGGGCGCGACATTGGGCGCGCCGCAGACGATCTGCAGCGTCGCGCCGGTACCGGCGTCGACCTGGCAGACGTTGAGCTTGTCCGCGTCCGGGTGCTTGACGACTTCGAGCACGCGGCCCACGACGATCTTCGAGGTGGGCGGCGCAGCCGGGCGCAGGCCTTCGACTTCGAGACCGGCCATGGTGAGCGCGTGGGCCAGTTCATCGGTCGTGAGCTTCGGATCGACAAAGCTTCTCAGCCAGGATTCGGGGAATAGCATTTCGTTTTACGTTCCAGACAGATTGAGACCGTCGCGGGGCGTTTTCTCGCGCACTGCCATAGAGGCATAAGGTGCTGCGTGCGCCTCGCGAACCGCGGATGCCGTGCGTGGCCTTCGGGTTTTAAGCGAACTGGCGCAGGAAGCGCAGGTCGCCTTCGAAGAACAGACGCAGATCCTGCACGCCATAGCGCAGCATCGTGAGGCGTTCGAGGCCGCTGCCGAACGCAAAGCCGATATAGCGCTCCGGGTCGAGGCCCATGTTGCGGATCACGGTCGGATGCACCTGGCCCGAGCCCGAGATCTCGAGCCATTTGCCGGCGTTCTTGCCCTGCTCGAACATCATGTCGATTTCGGCGGACGGTTCCGTGAACGGGAAGTACGACGGACGGAAACGCACCTGGATGTCGTCGCGCTCGAAGAACTTCTTCAGGAAGTCCGTGTAGACGCCCTTCAGGTCCGCGAAGCTGATGTTCTCTTCGATCCACAGGCCTTCGACCTGGTTGAACATCGGCGAGTGGGTGGCGTCGCTGTCCACGCGATAGGTGCGGCCCGGCACGATCACCTTGATGGGCGGCGTGTGCGTGCGCGCATAGCGCACCTGCATCGGGCTCGTATGTGTACGCAGCAGCAGTTGACGGCCGTCCGCGTCCTTGCCGTCCACGTAGAACGTGTCCTGCATCGAACGCGCCGGATGGTTTTCCGGGCTGTTGAGCGAGGTGAAGTTGTACCAGTCGGTTTCGATCTCGGGACCGTCGGCCACGTCGAAGCCGATCGAGCCGAAGATCTGCTCGACGCGCTCCCACGTCTGCATCACCGGATGCAGGCTGCCCGTGCCCGTGCCGCGGCCCGGCAGCGTGACGTCGATCGCCTCGGAAGCGAGGCGCTGGTTCAGTAGTGCGTCGGCGAGCGCCTGGCGGCGCGCATTGAGCGCGGCCTCGACCTGCTGCTTGACGGCGTTGATGCGCGCGCCCTCGGTCTTGCGCGTTTCCGGGTCGAGCTTGCCGAGGCCCTTGAGCAGCTCGGTCAGCGCGCCGGATTTACCGAGAAAACGCGCCTTTTCGTTTTCAAGCGTGTTGACGTCGGGGGCGGAAGCGAACGCGCCTTGCGCGTCGGCGACAATCTGGTCCAGATCCATTGATCCCATCTTTTCAGCGTCAGTGTTTGAGACTTGAGCGGCGCATCGCATGTTGCCGGCCACGATGATGACGCACGGGCGCGACGACATGAAGGCACTCGCAGGAAACGCGCAGGGAGCGTTTCACCAACAAAAACGGGGCTCGGTGAGGAGCCCCGTTTTTGTTGCAGCATCACCGAAACCACCGGAATGTCTGCTGCAACGAACCTGCGCAATACCTATGTCCAGTTACCAGAACTGGCAACCAGACTCAGGCAGCGACGGCGGCCTTCACCTGCTTGACGATCGCAGCAAATGCAGCCTTGTCGAACACAGCCATGTCAGCCAGGACCTTGCGGTCGAGTTCGATCGACGCCTTCTTCAGGCCGTTGATGAACACGCTGTAGGTCATGTCGTGCTGACGCACCGCCGCGTTGATACGCGTGATCCACAGTGCGCGGAACACACGCTTCTTGTTGCGGCGATCGCGGTAGGC
>Ga0164242_10007679_pt1 | contig 11777 bp, 8 predicted proteins | sample OricomgcompostMG_FD_108783 | JGI IMG/M metagenome (GOLD analysis project Ga0164242, IMG submission 108783) | Miracle-Growth compost microbial communities from Emeryville, California, USA - Original compost - Miracle growth compost (MG) ... | reverse complement strand
CGGTACCCGCGACGCCCTTGATGTACCACTTCTGGAACACGACGAAGACGATCAGCACCGGCACCATGGCGATAACCGCACCGGCGAGACCGACGGACGGCGAGATCAGGGAGTTCTCGCCGCCGGCGAGCGGTGCCAGGGCAACGTTGATGACCCGGTGCGCCGGATCGGGAGCGATGATCTGCGGCCAGATGTACATGTTCCAGGCCGTCAGGAAGCTGATCGAGCAGAACGTAGCAAGCGCCGGGCGTGAAAGCGGCAACGCGATGGACCAGAGCACGCGTCCCCATCCGGCGCCGTCGATTCGGGCAGCCTCGATCAGGCCGTCGGGAAGGCTGACGAAGAACTGCCGGAACAACAGGATTGCGAAGGCGCATTGCGCTGCCATCGGAATGATCAGACCGGCGAAGGTATTGAGCCACCCGAGCTGGAACGTGACGATGAACAAGGGAATCAGTGTGAGGTTGCCCGGAATGAACATCGGGATGACCAGCGCGGCCATGATCAGACCCGTCCACTTGAACGGGATCTTCGCGAGGGCGAATGCCGCGGGCAACGAGATGAGCAGCTGCAGCCCGACTATTCCGATGGCGAAGACGAACGTGTTCACGATCACCCCGGCGGTGAGGTAGTTCCACGCGTCGGCGAAGTTCTGCCACACAGGTGTCGCGGGGAGGAGCTTGGGCGGGAACGTGTTGATCTCGGTCGCCGATTTCAGTGATCCGGAGACCATGAACAGCAGCGGCAACGCGAGCACGAACGCTCCGAGCACGATGGCCATGTATCGCACCGTGTTGGTCATCGTCGCTCTCATGAGAAGTACGCCTTCCGTACGCGGATCAGTGCCCGCACCAGGAGCACGATGGCCCCCATCAGTACGAGCTGGAAGAGCGACAGTGCACTCGCATAGCCGATGTCCCTGTCGGAGAACGCGACCTTGTAGGCGTACAGCGCGAGGCTCTGGGTCGTTCCCAGCGGGCCGCCGTTCGTCATGATCAGCGAGACTTCGAACGAACCGCTGACGAATCCCACGGCCTGCAAGACGGTCACGAGCAGGGTCGTCGGCCAGACATTGGGCCAGGTCATCGACCACAACTGACGCCAGCCCCCTGCGCCATCGAGGGATGCTGCCGCATAGATGTCGTCGGGGACTCGCTGCAACCCGCCGAGGTAGAGGATGATCACGATCGGCAGCGCGCCCCAGATCATCATGATCACCAGTGCCGGCCGCGCCCACGTTGTGCTGGACAGCCAGGACGGGCCGTCGATGCTGATCCAGCCGAGTGCCTGGTTCACCAGTCCGAAGCGAGGGTCGTACAGGGCGGCCCAGATGACCGATGCGACGGCCGCCGAGGCGATCATCGGCGCGAAGTAGAACACCCGCAGCACCGAAACACCGCGAAGCCTCGTGTTGACCAGCACCGCCAGAAGAAACCCGATGACGACGGTCGGGATCACGCCCATGATCACGAAGAGCGCCGTAACCCCCAGCGAGTGCCACATGTCCGGGTCGGAGAACAACCGCACGATGTTGTCGAGACCGACGAACTGTGGCGGGGAGAACAGATCCCACTGGAAGAACGACAGCGCGAGGCCGCCCAGAGCCGGGATGATCACGAAGAGGATGAACCCGATCATCGCCGGCGTGAGGAAGGCCGTCGCAGTGAGCGTGTCGATGCGCTTGGTCCGCTGCCTGGCAGGCGAATCGCGGCCCGCCGGCCGATCGGCCTCGGCTGATGAGTGCGGTGCCACAGTGGTGGATGTCGTCACGAGCTGACTCCGTTGTTGCTTCGGACTGGAAGGGGACCGCGGCGCGAGCGCGCCGCGGTCCTTAGGCTCGCGACCTACTTCTTCTTGAAGTCTTTCGCGAGTTGCGCGTTGACGGTGTCTTGCACCTCCTGGAACGCCTTCTCGACCGACACATGCTGAAGCACGACCTCCTGGGTGGCCTTGACCGTCGCCTGCGTCAGCACGCTTCCCGATGAGCCGGGCAGCTGCGTGAGCAGCACGGCTGTGCGAGCCGAGTGGCCGAAGATCCCGATGTTCGAGGGAGGCAGGCCGTTGGTGTTCCTCCAAGTACCGTGATCGATGCCCTCGTTCGTCGGAGGGATCACGCCACCAACCTTCTGCGCGACGGCCATACCGGAGTCGCTGTAGAACCACTTCAGGAACGCCCAGGCGGCATCCTGATTCTTGCTCGTCTGGGAGATCGAGAGCCCGTAGGAGCCGCCGCCCGCGGTCGACTTGCCGTTGATGGTCGGCATCGATTGCACGTTCCAGTCATCCTTCAGAGTCGTCTGCGTCTGCGGAATGGCCGCTCTCGACCCGATCCCCATGGCGACGTTTCCGGCGGAGAACGCGAGGGCCGGGTCGTTCGGGTTCGACGAATACGGGTTGGACGACGTTCCATACGCGCTGATCAGGAGCTTCCATGCCTTGATCGCATCGGGGCTTCCGATGTCGGACTTGCCTGTCTTGCCGTTGTAGACCTCCGCGCCGAACGCCCTGAGCACCGGGCCGAACACGAGCTGGTTGCTGCCGTCCTGCAATGGCGAGCCGAGCCCGTACACCTTCCCGCCGCTTTTGTCCTGGATCTCCTTCGCGACCCGCAGCATGTCGTCCCAGGTCCAGCTCGCCTTCGGGTACTCGGTCACCCCGTACCGTTCGAAGATGGTCTTGTTGTAGAAGAGCCCGACGGAGTCCGCGCTGACTGGCAGGCCGGTCACCTCGCTGGGGTTGTTGATCGGCCGATACTGTCCCACGAACGGTGCGACGAAGTCCTTGATGCGGAGGGAACCGAGTTTGCCTTCCTTGATCCCCGGGGCGAGGTCGAGCGGCACGTTGGCCTTCGCCAGGGTGTCGGCGAGGAAGTCGACGTTGAAGAACACGTCGGGCAGTTGTCCGCCGATGCGGGCCGTGGCGAGTTGCTGCGCGTACTTCGCGCCGTCATCCGTGGAGGCTCGGACCTGCACCTTCCGCTTGGGAAACGTCTTCATGTACGCATCGGCGTACTTCTGGAATTGCGGCTGGAGCGAGTTCACCGTCTGAATGACGATGGTGCTTCCATCGACCTTTCCGGCGGCTCCGCTTCCTGTTCCGGGGGCATTGCTTCCGCATGCGGCCAGCAGGGGGATGATGGCCGCTACGGCGAGTGCAGCACCCCACCTGCGGCGCGTCCGCTGTGTACGTGACGTCATTGTCAGCTTTCCTCTTCTCCGTGATCGATACGCGATGGTTTTCCGAGCTGGACGATCACCGCTAAATTGAAACCTTTCAGATAAGGATGCGACACGACCCGGAGGTTGTCAAGGATGAGACGCGAGCGTCGGCGGTGGCTGCAAGTCTCGCTACGCGAATCGAGGTCCCTTGAGAACCTGGGTGATCCCAACGGGCAAATCGAGACCAATCTGATACGTTTCAGATATGCCGCGAGGCGTCACGCGGTAGTGCTTGAGGATGACCTCGGAGAACGGTCAAAGGAGCCGCACCATGAACCTCTCCGGCGTTCCGGCGGGTCCCGTCCGGTTGCGGGCAGACGGTCGCGAGACGACACCGCGCTTCGGCTCGCGTCTCGTCGCGACCGTCGACATCCGTCCGCGGCTGAGCTGGGTGGTTCCGCCATCGTGGACGGGCCGCCGACAATGCGCGTTCGAGGTTCGCATTGCCCGCGGCGGATCCGACCCGCGTCATGCAGACGCTCGCCTTTTCGCACACGCCGCGAGCGAGTCAGGCGGCAACTCTTTCGTAGTTGCTGTCGACCTTGCTCCCCACGAGGCGTACTCATGGACAGTACGGGTGCGGGACGAGACGCAGACGTGGAGCGAATGGGCCGAGCCGGCGTCGCTCGAGACCGGCCCGCTCTCCTTCGATGACTGGACGGCGCGGTGGGTATCGCATCCGGCCCTGGCGACGCTGCGCAGGCAGTTCGATCTCCGTGTCGAGCCACGGCGGGCGCGTTTGCATCTTGCCGCCCAGGGGCTCGTGCGAGCGACCGTGAACGGAGTCCCGGTGAACGCTGACGCCACCGACTCGACCCGTGTCGACTATGTGCGCTCCCTCTACCGGACCTACGACGTCACCGATCTCTGCTCGGATGGCGCCAACACCCTCGACCTCACGCTGGCGCGCGGCGAGTGGGCGCGAACAGAGCTGGATCCGCGCGTGCTCGGCGAACTCGTGATCGACACCGGGGGCCGCGGGCGAGTGACCGTGGGCACCGGCCCCGGTTTGCTCGCTGCGCCGAGTGAGGTCGTCGTCGAGGATCCCTTCTATCTCGAGCGTCACGACCCGACGGCGCTGACCGGCGATTTCGCGAGCAGTCCGCAGTCGCGGGTGCTCGCAGCAGCCGACCCGCCCCGTTCGCCGCACGAACCGCCGTGCGATGTCGGGCCCGACCCGACACCCGCTCTGCGGAACGTTCTCACGATGACCCCGGCGGAGATTGGCCGTGTCGGCACGGCCCGAGTATTCGATGTCGGAGCGAACGTCGCAGGCCGAAGCGAGCTGGAGCTGGTATCGCTGCTTCCGCCGGGGCACGAGATCCGGATCGTGCACGGGGAGCATCTGGATTCCGCAGGCCGACTCGATACGACGAACCTGACGATGCCGTTCGACCACGGGAGAGTTCGGCAGGCGACGGAATATGTGACAACCGGGCATGCGGGCCAGCGATGTGTGCCGTGGTTCGCATATCACGGCTTTCGCTACGTCGAGCTGCAAGGACTCCCCGAGGATGCCGAGGTGCGGTTGCGCGTTCACACCCACCACACCGATCTGGTTCCCATCAGCCGGCTGGTCACGGACGACGGCCAGATCAATCGACTGGTCGAGCGGGCATCGCGCACGCTCTTGAACAACGTGCACGGCATCCCCGAGGACTGCCCAACGCGCGAGCAATCGGGATGGACCGGCGACACGGCATCCGTCGCCGAGTTCGAATTCGCCGCCTTCGACGTTGAGGCATTCCTTCGCAAGTGGCTCGCCGACATGCGAACCAGCCAGCAGGCCGACGGAGCGATTCCTGCTATCGTGCCCGACCTGCGCAGTGAACGCGTCCCCGCGGACCCGGTGTGGGGAGCGGCGCTGCAGCGCGTACTGGTCAATCATTGGTATCACTACGGAGATCGACGCGTCGTCGAGGAGAACCTCCCTGCGCTGCGCCGGTGGGCGGACTTTCTTCTGTCTGCCCGCGACTCCGCCGGAATCGTGTCAGGTGCGCCGATCAGCTACGGAAGCGACTGGCTGGCGCTGCAGCAGACGCCGCCGCCGGTGCATCACACCGCGGCTGCCATCGACTGTCTGAACGTGCTCGCCGAACTCGAGGATGCCGTCGGGGAGCCCGCCTTGGCGCGGGCCCGCATCGCCCAGGCGGACCAGCTGCGGGCAGCAGCGCGTCTCGCGTTCTTCGATGCATCGACCGGGACCTTCGGCAACGGATCGCAGGGTTCATATGCCTGTGCGATCGAGGCAGGCATTCTCATCGGTGACGAGGCAGAAGACGCCGTGGAACGCATCGAGCACGACATCCGAGCGCGCGGCAACCGGGTATCGTCCGGCTTCGCGACGACGCGCAGCGTAGTGCGTGCGCTAGCGCGCTTCGGTCGCTCGCAAACGGTTTTCGACGTCGTTCAGCAACGTGAGGAACCGGGTGTGGGTGCCATGGTGGACCACGGCCCCGGCACGTTCTGGGAGTGCTGGTGGATCGATCAGGGCAACACCGGCACGGGCTCGCTGGACCACGTCGGCCTCGGCGGCCCGTTCGCATCGTGGGCCTGGCAGAACCTCGCGGGAATCACGCCGCTGGCCGGTGGCTACGCGCGTTTTGCGGTCGCGCCGCACTTCGTCGCCGGAGTCGACTTCCTCTCGATCGATACGGAGACGGTGCACGGCCTCATCCATCTCGACTATCGACGGTCGACCGACCGGATGCAGGTCTCGGTGACGGTTCCCATCGGAACCCGAGCCGTCGTCGAACTCCCCGGTTCGGCGTCGCACACTGTCGGCCCGGGGGTGCACCGGTATGAGTTTGCCGTGCCGGTGATGCACTCCTCTCCTGGCTTGCCGACTTCACCGTGGCGCCCTCCGCCCATTGCGCCGATCGCAGGCGATGCGGGCGCGGGTGCCGATCTCCTGCAGGCGGCCATTGCCGAAGGCCGATGCCGCGTGGAGCGCGGACGATTCGACGTGCTTGCCGAAGGCTTGTCTTGTATGCCGGTGCCGCACGCGCAGGAGCCCGGCCCTGTGCTCCGGGTGATCAACGAAGATCCTCACCGCGACATCTCTCTCGTGCGGCTCGGGTTCGGGGAACCGCTCACGCTGGGCGACGCCGCCTTCGTCTACGCCATGATCGACGTGTGCGCGATGGAGCTGCCGGGCCCCATCGAGACGGTCATCTCCTTGTGGGCATCGGACGGCACCCGCGCCGATGCCGTCGGGCGCTTCTGGCCGGCCGGCTGGAACCGCGTCGCAATCGACATCGGTACCTGGCCAGGGCGCTTCGCGGTGACCGCGATCGATGCCGGCATCCGGTATACAGACAGTGGTGACGACGCGACTGCACGCGCCGGCCCCGTGACATTCCACCTCGGGGGGATCGGCTACAGCACGCTCGCACGCACCTGGTGATCAGCCTCTTGCGTCCCGGATTCAGGCCGGTCCCGAGCTCTCCCGCACGATGAGTTCCGGCAGAAGCCGAACTCGCTCGTGCTGGTGAGCGGCGCCGTTGGCGGCCTCGTCGAGCACAAGTCGGACCGCCTCGCGCGCGAGGTCGTCTTGCGGCTGACGGATGGTCGAGAGCGGCACGACGGCAGAGGCGGCGTAATCGATATCGTCGTAGCCCACGATCGCGATGTCTCCCGGCACCGCGATCCCAGCCCTCACAAGCGACTGCATCAAGCCCAACGCGAGCAGGTCGTTGCCGGCGAAAACGGCATCAGGTCGATCGGCCGCTGGTGTGGCGGCCAAGGCGTCGCCCGCTGCACGGCCGTTCGCGATCGCCTGATCCGCTGTGTCGATGTGCGTGAGCCGCGCCCCTGCAGTCTCGGCGCAGGCGCGCATCGCACCGATCCATCGGTCCTGCACCTGATGGAGCGGTCCGCCGAGGAATGCGATGCGGCGCCTGCCCTGCTCGATGAGATGCATCGTCGCGAGGTAGCCGCCCGCATCACCGTCCGCGGCGACCGAGCAATAGTCCCCGTCGTTCTCGCGGATATCGAAGAGCACCAGCGGCATCCCGGACTGCCGGAGGCGACGCATCCGCGCCGTCATTCCGCCCAGCGAGGCGATCAGCATGCCGCGCACGCGCTGTTCCTCGAAAAGGTCGATGTACCGGTCTTCCCGGTCGGGCAGCTGGTCGCTGCTGCCGAGAACGATCGTGTACCCGAGCTGCTCGGCGGCCGCTTCGCTTGCGTGGGCGAGTTCGGCGAAGAAGGGGTTCGCCACGTTCAACACGATCATTCCGAGGGTTGTGCCGCCCCCCATCTTCAACTGGCGTGCGAGATCGTTGCGCACGAACCCGAGCTCGTCGATGACGCGTTGCACCTTGGCGAAGGTGCGTTTCGACACGAGGTCCGGCTTGTTCAGCACATTCGACACCGTGCCCACCGATACCCCGGCGCGCTCGGCGACCTCGCGAATTCCGACTGGGCCCGCCACGTCTCCGCCCTCCTGCGCTCACGCCGCCCTCACGCTGCGTTCGGTTCCCCCATCCTAGGGATCGGGAGCGGGTCGCAGACGCCAGGACTGAGGTGTTCAAATACGGCGCTTCGTGTTTCTGCGCTTGACATGGAGGGGCTTCGACCATACCTTCATCTGAAACGATTCAGGTGGGTTCCTCCTCGCCGGCGATGAATCGGTGTCTGAACCGGACGGAGCGCATGAGTATTCACATCGATGCGAATGCCTCGGGCGTGCCCCTACGGATGTACCGCCCTGAACGTCCGAACGGCGATGCGTTGCTGTGGCTCCACGGCGGCGGATTCAGCGGAGGCGACCTCTCGATGCCGGAGGCCGACTGGGTGGCCGCGAGTCTCGCCCAGCTCGGACACGTCGTCGTGACCGCTGACTACCGCCTCGCGAGCGAGAACGTGCGCTATCCGGCGCCATCGGATGATGTGCTCAGCGCCTGGGCCTGGTTGTGGCGGAACGCCGATGAGCTCGGCGCACCCGGAGCCCTGCACCTCGGGGGTGCGAGCGCCGGCGGCAATCTCGCGTTGGGCGCGGCATTGCGCTTGCGCGATGGTGACGAGGCGGCTCGCGGCGCCCCTGCTCCGGCAACGGTCGTGCTCGCGAATCCGACCCTGCACGCTGTTCAGCCGGAACCCACTTCCGAACTCGTCCGGTTCCTCAGCGCCCTTCCCGTCGGAGACCGCAGCGGCCCGGACTATGTCACTCAGATGTACGGCCGCTTCATCGGCGGACCGCTCGATGCTGCGCCACCTCCAGCGATCCCTGGCGTCGTTGATCCGACCGGCCTGCCGCCGACGATCATCGTCGCGAGCGAGATCGATGGCTTGCGGCCCTCTGCCGAGGCCTACGCGGATGCGCTCGAGGCCTGCGGGATCGAACACGAGTTCGCCATCGAGCCGGGCATCCGCCACGGCCATCTCAATCGACCGGACGAGGCCGCCGCGCGCTCGACGATCGGCCGCTTCCACGCGTGGCTCTCCGCCCACTCGTGAGCAGCGGACCGGCCGATCATCCTGCCGGCCGCCAACCGCAGCGCGAGACGCTCGGTAGTCCTCGGTGCGTCATCGCCCATCCTCCTGTCATGCTTCGGACTCGCACCGACGACATCCGCGGGGCCGCCGCACTCACGCGGAGCCCTGGGAAGCCTTTCCTGACCAGTCGATCGAGGCGAAGATCGCCTTGCCGTCCTTGTCGAAGCCGGTGATCTCGCCATCCACCTGCACCGGAACCGGCGCCTCGGAGAAGACGATTCCGGAGCTGCCGTCGTCTGCGGTGTAGTCGGCGAGGAACGTCGCGGACCCGTTCGTCGTGGTCGTGACGGGCCAGCCGTGCCCGTCCCAGGGGCCGATGTCGAAGACGGGAGCCGAGGCGAGCGTCCACTTCAGGTTCGAGAGGTGCAGATCCGGATACGTGTTGTTCAGGTAGAAGCTGCACCCGGTCGGCGTCAGGGTGGGTTGGGCGATGCACGCCGCGACCCATCCGTTGACGGCGTCGTTCGCGGCGTGCTGACCGGCGCTGGTGAACGTCGCCTCGAGCACGACGACGCCCTTGCCCGACGAGGCTGCCGTTGAGTTCAGGTCGGTGATGGTGGTGCTCTTGTCCGCGACCGTGTAATTCGCGGTGCTGGGCAACGAGACGTCGTAATGGCCGGGCAGAGCATCCAGTTCCATGTCGCTGTGCGAGCCGACGGTCGTGCCGTTCACGGTGACGCCGTCCGAGGCGGGTGCCCCGACCGCGATCTTCACTGTCGGGAGCTTGATCGGCTCGAGCTTCCACTTCGTGAAGAAGAGCATGTCGGTGCCGCTGTTCTTCAGCCGGAGCACCTCGCTGTAGCGGCTCGTGCCCTGCCGGTACTTGACAGTGACTGTCGCTTCGCTGCCCGCCGTGTGTGCGGGTTCGATCGAGTAACCAGTCACGTGCTTGCTCGTCTTGGAGTAGACCTTCTGCGTCACCAGCGGGCTGCGGGTGTCGATGTTCCCGGCCTTCACGGCCGCCTTCACGTCGCCCTTCACGAGCGCGTCGAGGTACGGCTTCACCGCCGCCTGCGGTGTGTGAGAGGCGGTCTCGACGGATGCCCACACCACCCCCGCAATGATCAGCACGACGACGGCGGCGCCGCCCGCGATCAACCAGGTGAGCAGGCGGGATCGCTTGGGCGTGGCCGCCGCTTCAGCGGTCGCTTGCTCGCTCGGGTACTGCTGCGTCGGGTACTGCTGGGTCGGGTACTGCTGGGTCGGGTACTGCTGGGTCGGGTACTGCTGCGTCGGCTGCTGGCCCGCCCCGTACTCCGGCGGTGGTCCGTACTGTGGTGGCTCGGTTGGTGCCGGCCAGGATGCCGGATCGGCCTGGGATGCCATCGGCTCAGCGTCAGCGGGTCTGGTCGGGGATGCCCCCGGCTCGATTTGCGGCGAGGTCTCGGCGCCTTCCGTCGCATCGTCGGGCGGGACTGGTCCGGTCATCAGGTGCTCCGTAGTACGAAGGGCGGCGTGCGCCGTGGCGAGCACAGCCTATCTGCGCAGCGGAGCAACGCAAGAGCAGGGTAGACCGGGGTGTCGCCAGAGGGCGACCGGCGCGCGTCGGGCGGGAATGGCATCCGCTCTCATCGTGTTGCCCACCACAGCGTCGCGAACGCCAGAAGCGTGCTCGCGAGGAAGGATGATCACCGTGAAAGCCGTCGTGAACGACACTGTCATCGCCGAGGCCCCGGTCGAAGAACTGATCAAGATCGAGGGCAACTGGTACTTCCCGCCGTCGAGCGTCAAGTCCGAGTTGCTGGAGACGAGTCCCACTCCCTACACCTGTCCCTGGAAGGGCGAGTGCCAGTACTTCACGGTCAACGCCGGCGGCCAGCACCTGCAGGACCGCGCCTGGAGCTACCCGCACCCGTACCCCACGGCGTTCGATCGGGTGGGCAAGGACTTCAGTGACTACGTGGCGTTCTGGAAAGAGGTCCAGGTCGTCGACTGATCCTGTCCCGGCTCAGTCCGGGACGATCACGGCGCGCGTGCCCGACGCGCCCGCGGCGGTCCAGGCATCCGCGATCCTGCTGAGCGGGAACACCGAGGTCGGCACGTCGACGGTGCCGGCGGCGATGAGCCCGAGGTAGACCGGGACCTCGCGCATGAGCACCGCCATCGAACTGCTGCCGGCGCCCGAACCGCTGATCCGGATGCGCGTGCTGCGCAGCAGCGCGGAGGGCACGGATGCCTCTGCACCGGCCAGCGAGCCGATCTGCACATACGCGACGTCGCCCTCGTCTTCGTCGAGACCTCGGCGTGCGAGCGCGTCGAACGTCGCCTCTGCCGGTGCGCCCCACACGAAGTCGAGCACGATCGACGGACTCACGCCGCTGAGCGCGGACCGGATGTTCGTTGCATCCGTCTCGCTTCCCCCGGTGAGTTGCACCGTCTCGGCTCCGAGCCCGGTCACGGTGCGCAGCCGATTCTCGTCGCGGCCGGCCCCGATCACCCGGGTCGCGCCCAACGCGAGCGCGTTCTTCACCGCAAGGACGCCGGCCGTGCCCGTCACTCCCAGCACCAGGACGGTGCCCAGCCCGCTGCCACGTCCGGCCGAGTCCAGTTCGCTCTTGCGCGCGGTGAGGGGCATCCACGAGGAGAGCCCCGGGTTCATTCCACCGGCCACCTGCACCGGGTCGGCGTCATGCGGCAGAGGCATGCGCATCCGGACGGGTACAGACATCCGTTCCGCAATGGTGCCGAACGGCGGCGTGACAAAGCCGGTGTAGACGAGGGTGTCGTCGGTCATACGGGCAACGGCGTCGACGCCGGGAATCGATGGCCAGATCCCGTGCGATCCGTAGTGCCGGCCAGCGGCGAGTGATCGCACAACCGGGTGGATGCCGGCCGCCACCAGCGAGACGATCTCGTGCCCCTCGTCGGCTTTCGGCTCGTCGAAGTCCGCATACCGCGGAGCCGCGCCGGCGGATTCGATCACCGCTGCCTTCATCAGGCCCTCCTTAACTTTGTTAAGGGTTAGCGTTCCTTAACAACGTTAAACTGTCAAGCGCGCAATGAGAGCGCCCGGCAGGAGGTCGCAGGATGGCGAAGGGTCTGACGAGGGCGGCCATCGTG
>Ga0164242_10007678_pt1 | contig 11777 bp, 14 predicted proteins | sample OricomgcompostMG_FD_108783 | JGI IMG/M metagenome (GOLD analysis project Ga0164242, IMG submission 108783) | Miracle-Growth compost microbial communities from Emeryville, California, USA - Original compost - Miracle growth compost (MG) ... | reverse complement strand
AGCGGTGCTCGCGCTGTGGTGGCACGACACGCCAGCCGTGCACGGCCTCGGCGACTGGCTCACAAACGCGGGCCGAATCACCGGCCTGCTGGCCGGCTACGCCATCGCAGTACTCCTCGCGCTGATGGCGCGCATACCTGCGCTGGAGCGGGGTGTCGGCACCGACCGGCTCATCCGCTGGCACGCCGCCGGTGGCCGATACACAATCAGCCTGGTCGTCACGCACACGCTACTGATCATCTGGGGATACGCGGTCACCGCGCATACCGGCGTCGTGCACCAGACCGACGAGCTGCTCACCACCTACCCGGACGTGCTGATGGCCACCGTCGCCGTCGGATTGCTCGTCGCAGTCGGGGCCGTGTCCGCCCGCGCCGCGCGACGCCGGATGAGCTACGAAACCTGGCACTTCATCCACCTCTACACCTACCTTGCCGCGGCACTGGCCTTCAGCCACCAGTTCGCGACCGGCGCCTCGTTCATCTCCGACCGGACGGCCCGCGTGGCATGGTCTGCGCTCTACCTCGGCGTCGCCGCCGCGTTGCTGTGGAACCGGGTGCTCGTGCCGATCCGCCAGGCGTGCTACCAGCGACTGAGGGTGGTCCGGGTCGTCCCCGAGGGGCCGGACGTGGTCTCGGTCTACGTCACCGGGCGGCACCTCGACCAACTCCAAGCCGTGGCCGGGCAGTTCTTCCGCTGGCGCTTCCTCATCCATGGCCTGTGGTGGGCGGCCAACCCCTACTCACTGTCCGCGGCACCGCGCCCGGACCTGCTGCGGATCACGGTCAAGACCGTCGGCTCACACAGCGCCGCGCTGCGGCACCTGCAGCCGGGCACGGCCGTGCTCGCCGAGGGTCCCTACGGCGGGTTCACCGCCGCCCGCCGTACCCGCCGAAACGTGCTGCTGCTGGCCGGCGGGGTCGGGATCACCCCGATCCGCGCCCTGCTCCAGTCGATGCCCGCCCGCCCCGGGGAGCTCACCCTCCTCTACCGCGCCAGCGACTCACACGACCTCGTCCTACGCGAGGAGATCGAGCACCTCGCGGTGCAGCGCGGCATCCGGGTGCACTACCTGCTCGGGTCCCGCCGGCCCGGCACGGCCGACCCGCTGTCGGCCGACCAGTTACGGCGCCTAATCCCCGATCTGCGTCGCCACGACGTGTTCGTCTGCGGACCCGACGGCATGAGCACCGCCGCCATCGCCGCCTTGCGCGCCGCAGGGGTGCCGCGACGGCACATCCACCACGAATCGTTCAGTTTCTGAAAGGGCGCAGCATGAAACGAGCGCTCCTCGCCATCACCGGCACCATCGCCGGCCTGGTCGCGCTGCTCAGCTTCAAGAGCCACGACTCGGCAACCACCGGCTTCGCCGGTGCGCTGCCGTCAGCGGGTCTGCCGGCCGCGAACTCCTCGCCCGGCGCCCCCTCGACGTCCGGCTCGGGCCCGACGGCCAAGACTGACCGCCACACAAGTGCCGCGCCGATGCGCACACCACGCAGCACACCAGCCGCGTCGAGCCGTACCGCGGTCGGCGTCGCCGAGCAGACCCGCTACGGCATCGTGCAAGTGAAGGTCACCGTCGCCGGGACCAAGATCGCCAATGTGTCGTTCGTTCAGTTGACCGCGGACGATGGACACTCACAGATGATCAATCAGCAGGCTGCGCCGGTCCTGCTCCGGGAAACATTGCAGGCGCAAAGCGCGCACATCGACGGCGTCTCCGGCGCCTCCTACACCAGTGCCGGCTACGAAGCGTCGCTGCAAAGTGCGCTGGACAAACTGTGACCGCCCCCGGTGTCCAGCCATCGGTGCGCAAGCATGTCGAAGCGTGCATGGGCACCGTCTTCTCCCTGCACATCGCGCCCCCCGGCGTGCCGACCGACACGTTCGAGCAGGTACTGGCCTGGCTGCACTGGGTCGACGCCACCTTCTCCACCTACCGCCATAGCAGTGACATCAACAGGTACGACCGCGGCGAGGTCGACCTCGCCGACTGCGCTCCCGAGGTCGGCGAGATCCTCAACCGCTGTACCGAGCTGGAGACCGTCACCAGCGGCTACTTCTCTGCCCGCCTCGCCGGGCGGCTCGACCCGTCCGGGCTGGTCAAAGGCTGGGCCATCGAGCGCGCTAGTGACCTCCTTGCCGCCGCAGGCGCGACCAACCACATGATCAACGGCGGCGGGGACGTCCAGTGCCGAGGTACGCCCGGTGACAGACGACCCTGGCGGATCGGAGTCACCGATCCCGCCCACCATGACCGCGTCAGCGCAGTGGCGAGCGGGTTCGACTTCGCCGTCGCGACCTCCGGCAGCACTGAACGCGGTAGCCACATCCTCGACCCGCACACCGGCCGACCGTCAGCCGGCCTGCACAGCGTCACCATCATCGGGCCGCGCGTGGCACTCGCCGACGCCTACGCCACCGCGGCCTTTGCGATGGGCACCGCATGTTATGACTGGCTTGAGCAGCTTTCCGGACACGACGCCCTGGTCATCACCAAGGACGGGACGAGCTGGTCCACTGCCGGATTCCGCCGCTACCGAGACGAGTGAGTGAGCACCATGCACCGTCGAACATGGCTCGTCGCTATCGCGATCGCCGCTGCGCTGGCCGGATGCACCAGCAGGTCGCCGTCCCCGCCGCCGTCATCTGTGAGCGCCAGCACCTCGATAACGACGCTGACGCCTCCCACCGGCTCTGACACTCGAATTGCGACAGGCAAGCTGCCACATCCGGCGCACATCGTCGTGGTCGTGATGGAAAACCATTCCTACGCTGACATCATCGGCAATCGGTCGGCGCCATGGCTCAACAGCCTCGCCGAGACCGGAGCGCTGTTCACCCGGTCCTTCGCGATCACGCACCCCAGCGAACCCAACTATCTCGCGCTGTTCTCCGGCTCCACGCACGGCCTGAGCGATGACTCGTGCCCACACCGCTACACCGGCCCCAATCTCGCTGCCCAGCTCTTGCAAGCTCGCGACAGCTTCGCTGGCTACGCCGAGAGCCTGCCGAGACCGGGATACACCGGGTGCAGCCACGGCGACTACGCCCGCAAGCACGTGCCCTGGACCGACTTCCCGGCCCTGCCGCCAACGGTCAACGAATCGTTCACCGCGTTCCCGCACGACTACTCAACCTTGCCGACGATCGCCTTCGTCATCCCGAACCTCGCGCACGACATGCACAACGGCACCATCACCCAGGGCGATCAGTGGCTGCAACGCAACCTCGGCCGCTACGCCACCTGGGCCCGCAGCCACGACAGCCTGCTCATCGTGACCTGGGACGAGGACGACAACAGCGCCGGCAACCACATCCCGACAATCATCGCGGGCGCGAACGTCAAGCCCGGCCGATACCGCGAGCAGATCACCCACTACCGGCTGCTGCGCACCCTCGACGCGCTCGCCCGACTCCGCGCCATCGGAGCAGCCGCCACAACCAGCCCAGTCACCGACATATGGACGAATACCTGACGCGAGGTCGAGGACAGGACGGCTGGCTTGCTCGTTGGGTGAGGCGACGCGAGAACCATAGAACGCGACAACCATAGAAGGAATCGAGAGCTTGGAAGCGCTCAATTACCGCGTGGAAGGACACGCCGAAGGTCGCTGCTACGGGCCTGCTACGTCCATGAGGCACCACGGAAACTCGAACGCGGCCATGCCCCTTGCAGACGACCATCAGTCCTTGGCAGCTTGGTACGACGCCCGAACGATGATGTCCGCCGAATGGACGCCGGTGATCATGTGCACGCTGCGCCATCGCGGACCGTACGCCCCGACCACCATCACCCCCGAGCCGCTGCGGAGCTGCCAGCGGAGTTGGCCGAGCGCTTCGAAGACGGGCACTAATGGCATTGAAGGCCCTGGATCTCGGATCTGTCCGCGCGGGTGCTGCCCAGGCACCGAATGGTCTGATGCCACCTTGCCTTGCTTCGAGGACGATCGATCTGAGCGATGACCGACTGCGCCCACCAGGTCCACAAGGCCATCGACCTTCTCGATGGGCGTTGGACGCTGCAGATCTTGAGAACATTGGCTCGGGGAGGGTGCCGCTATCAGGACCTCCACAATGCGCTGAACGGCATCTCCTACAAAGTGCTGACTGAGACGCTTCGCCGTGCCGAGCGTGACGGGCTGATTGCACGTCATCTCGACGGTGAACGGATCGAGACTGCCACGCTCTATGAATTGACCGACCTCGGCCAGTCGCTCAATGAACCTATGGCAGCGATGGCTGAGTGGGTCGACCGCAACTGGCTGGCGGTTGAGGAAGCCCGCCAACGATGGGTTCGGCTGCGACGGTCGAGCCAGTGAGAGCGCGGTCTATCCGCCGTTACTGCCAACCTGACTCCGCACCCTCGAGTACGGGCATCCCTCATCGAAGAAGCTGCTTTCGCACCAGGAGGTGAGTCCGCTTCCGTTGCGGTACATCGTCAGTCGGGTGTACGGCTGAATGATCAGCCGCGCCGCTCTCGGCGGCGACAGCGGCTGCGCTTTCGGCGAGGTCAGTGCCTATGCACATTGGTAGGCGATCCATCGCGGCGATGTCCTGCATCGCCGCGCTTGCGGCTGCGCTCGCCGGCTGCAGTGGCGACCCTACGCCCAGTCCTACCGGTGACCCCACGGCGTCGTCATCAGCAAGCAGCACAGCCGCAAGTTCATCGCCGACCACCGCCTTGCCGTCGACCTCCTTGCCCGCATCGCCGGCTGATCTGGCGCGATCGACGGCCATCGCCGCCTACCTCGGGATGTGGTCGGACTTCGCAACCGCGGGTCACACCTCAGACTGGCAGTCGCCGTTGCTGTCGCAGCATGCGACGGCGTATGCGCTGCAGGTGATGGAGAAGTCCCTCTACACCGACCACCAGAACGGAGTGATCACCAAGGGCGCGCCAGTGGATCACCCGGCGGTGAAGTCGGTGAGTCCGGCTACCGATCCGACGGTGGTGCTGATCTCCGACTGCGGCGATTCGAGCAAGACCCGCAAGTACGTCGAAAAGACCGGCGACCCGACGGGTAGCCCCGGTGGGCGGCAGGCGATCACGGCCGAGGTCCGCAAGCAGCCGGACGGATCGTGGAAAGTCGATCAGTTCGCGGTCGAGGGAGTCGGATCGTGCTGAGCCGACGGGGCCTCGCAGCCGTGATCGTAACCGCGGTCGCCAGCGTGCTGCTGGTCGTGTCCACGGGTGTCGCACGGGCGGATGACGGTCCCGGCTCTGGAGGGATCTGGGGCAATGTCGACTGCAGCCAGAATCCCTATCCTGGCTGCGGTTTATCTGCCGGCAGCGGCGGCACTGACAGCGGCGGGCACGGCGGCACTCAACCCGTCTCAGACAGCACACCGGGTGATCAGTCGGGTCCGGATCCGTTCTACTGCCTGGACAACCTGCTGCCGTACGAGCCGGCGGACGGGACGCTGTCGCCCCCGGACGGGCAGAAGGCGTCGGACGGCGCTTGGTACGCCTCGGTGTGCCGCGGCGTCAACTCGCACAACCCAACCGGCAGCGATTACTACCCGCCAGTGTGGATCGTGAATGGCCCCAACCCGCCGCCAGCTATTACGCCCGCCGAGTTGGCCCAATCGGCGTACAGCAACCTCGACCTCACCGCTCCGACGATCCATCTGTCGCCGGCCGGACAACAGTTGGTGAACCTGCCGACCTGGCTGGCGATCACCGGCTGGGCCAACACCACGGCGACCGCTGGAGTACCGGCGACGGTCACGACCCCCACCGTGTCGGTGACTGCGACCGCGTCTCCGAAGTCGGTGGTGTGGTCGACCGGGGACGGCGTCACGGTGACCTGTGATGGGCCGGGCACTGTCTTTCGGGCCGGTGATGACCCGTCGTCGCCGTCGCCGACGTGCGGGCATACCTACCGTGTCTCCTCCGCCGGAGAGCCGGGTGCGGCGTTCACGGTGAGCGCGACGGTGCACTGGTCGGTCGCGTGGACGGGTGCCGGTCAGGGTGGCACGTTCCCCGACCTGACCACGACCGCGACCGCCCGGGTGCCGGTGGCCGAGTCCCAGGCCCTGACCACCCACTAGCTAGCCAACTGACCGACCGCGTGTGGCGCGTACCGGAAGGAGGATCGTCGTGACCGGATTCCGTACCGCCCTGCCGACCGCGCCGGACCGAGCTGGCTGGGGTGTGGACGGGCACCGCGACACCACCCGCAGCGAGGCGGCGTCGGGGTGGCCGGGTGGGCGTCGGCGCAGCATTCCGCACCTGGCGATCGGGGCCTTGCTGGTGGTGGTCTGCGCGCTCGGGTTCGCGCTGGTCGCGGGCAGAGTGGACCACCGCCGCACGGTGCTGGCATTGGTCCGTCCGGTCACCGTCGGTCAGCGGCTGACTAGCGCGGACGTGGCCTCGGTGCGCGTCTCGGCCGGGTCCGGGATGGCCACCCTTCCCGCCTCCTCCCTGAGCGATGTGGTGGGGCAAACGGTGGCGGTGTCGCTACCGGCCGGGGCGTTGTTGAGCCGCGCCGAGCTGGGGGCGGTGTCGCTACCGGCCGGGCAGGCGGTGGTGGCGATCGCCGTCCAGCCCGGTCAGGCGCCACCGGATCTCACGGCGGGCGAGCACGTCACCCTGGTCCGGATGCCGCCCAGCGCCGCCGCCGGGAACACCGCCCCCGGGGGCGGGTCATCCGGGGAGGCGCCGGCCTCGACTTCGTGGTCGGGTGTGGTGACCGGGGTGGAGCCGGTAGCCGACTCGCAGGGCACCGAGGTCGTCTCGGTGCAACTGCCCGCAGCGCAGGCGCAGCTGGTGGCGGCACTGCCGACCGGGCAGATCGATCTCGTCCTGGTCAGCGGGCAGTGAGCGGCGGCGAGTGTCATGTTGCTGTGTCTGGCGTCGGTGAAAGGCTCTCCCGGCGTCACGACCACGGCATTGGCGGTGGCGGCCCGCTGGCCCGGCTCGTGGCAGCGGGTGCTGGTCGAGGCCGACCCAGCCGGGGGTGATCTGGCCGCCCGTTACGGGCTGCTGCTGACCCCGGGCTTGGTGAGCCTGGCCGCCGCGGCCCGGCGCAGTACCGACGCTGACCTGGTGTTCGAGCACGCCCAGCAGCTGCCGGGTGGGCTGCCGGTGGTCGCCGGCCCCGCCCGGCCGGATCAGGCGCGCGCGGCGCTGGCGGCGGTATGCGGCGCGGACGGCCAGGCCGGCGTGCTGGGTGGGTTCACCGGCCGCGGGGACGTGGTCGCGATCGTGGATTGCGGGCGACTCGACCACGATCCGGTGACGACTGGGGTGATCGCGGCGGCAGATCAGCTGCTGCTGGTTGCCCACCCCCGGGCCGACGTGCTCGCGCATCTCGCGGCCCGCGCCGCCGAGGTCGCGGCGGGGCCGGCGCATACCCGGCTGCTGCTGGTCGGGGCGGGTTACCCGGCCAGTGAGGTCGCCCGCGAGGTCGGCTTGAGCGTGCTGGCTGGCGTGCCGCACGACCCGCGCACCGCGGCTGCGCTGTCCGGGCATGCCGTCGCCCGTCCGCGGGTTCGGTCGCGGCTGGCGCGGACCGCGGCACGGATCGCCACGGAGTTGGCTAGCGATCCCCGCCGTCTGCCGCCCACCGCTGCCGATGGCGACTACCCATCTGGCGGCACGGACGACGGTCACGCGGAGTGGACGACGCGGGCCGGCGCATCGGACGGGCACCGGTCGTGAGCACGCCGGGAGTGAATGGCAGGGGCCCGCGCAACCCGTACGTTGCGCTGGAGGCGGGGTGGTCATCACCGGCCGAGGAGCACACCGCGACCCCCGGTCAAAGCACTCCAGTCAAAGGCACCCCAGCCGAGGGCACCGCTGTCGCGGAGTCACTCCAGGCGGCGCTGCGGACCGCGATCCGCGCGCAACTACCAGCCCGGATCGAGCAGACCGAGCACGACACCGGCCAACCACTCACAGCAGCGCAGCGGCGGGTGGCTGCCGAGCTGATCCTGACCGGGGCCGCTCGTCGGCACGCCGAATCGGAGATCATGACCAACCGGCCGGTGCCGGACCCGGACACCGAACGTGCCGTGATCGCGGCCGTGCTGGACGAGCAGTTCGGGCTGGCCGGGCTACAGCCGCTGTTGGACGACCCCTCGATCGAGAACATCAACGTCAACGGCTGTGATCGGGTGTTCGTTCGCTACGCCGACGGCACCCGCGCCCAGCTCCCGCCGATCGCATCGAGTGACGCCGAGGTGGAGCAGCTGGTCCGCTCCCTGGCCACCCGGGGCGGGTCGGAGGAGCGGCGTTTCGACCGCGGCTCCCCGGCGGTGAACCTGCAACTGCCGGACGGGTCACGGCTGTTCGCGGTCATGGCCCTGACCGCCGGGGGTCGTCCGTCGGTGTCGATCCGTCGGCACCGTTACCGCACCGTCGATCTCCCTCAACTCCAGCGGCTGGGGATGATCGACGGCCAGCTGGCCGAGGTGTTGCGGGCGCTGGTCCGGGCGCGCAAGAACCTGCTGATCACCGGCGGCACGGCGCTGGGAAAAACCACGATATTGCGTGGACTCGCATCGGTCATCGACCCTTCCGAACGCTTGGTGACGATAGAGGACGCCTTCGAGCTTGACCTCGACCGCGACCCCGCCCTGCATCCTGACGTCGTCGCGTTCCAGGCGCGGGAGGCGAACATCGAGGGTCAGGGCGCGGTGTCCCAAGCCGAGCTGGTGCGCTGGGCGCTGCGGATGTCCCCGGACCGCGTACTTGTCGGCGAGATCAGGGGACCTGAAGTGGTGCCGATGTGCAACGCCATGTCCCAGGGCAACGACGGGTCGATGGCGACCCTGCACGCTTCCTCCTCTCGGATCGCGTTCACGCGGCTGGCGGCCTACGCCGCGCAAGGGCCCGAGCGGCTGCCGTTGGAAGCGACGAATCTGCTGGTGGCCTCGGCGGTGCACTTCGTCATCCACCTGGCCTACGCCACCGACGGGATGCGGGTCGTGTCCTCGATCCGGGAAGTCGTCGACGCCGACGACCGGCAGATCATCTCCAACGAGATCTACCAGCCCGGACCAGACCGGCGTGCCGTGCCCGGCTCGCCGCTACGGACCGAAACCGCCGAGGAACTGATCGCGGCCGGGCTCGACCCCGACCTCGCCGTGCGGCGGTGGCCGCGATGAGCGGTCTGGCGGCGCTGCTGGGTGTCGGAGTCGGGCTCGGGTTGTGGCTGATCCTCCGGGGCTGGCGCGGCACGCCCCCCGGCGCACGCCGCGCGGCATCCCGTCGCCGGATCCAGGTGACGGATCGGCGTTTCCTGCTGCGGCTGCTGGTCGCCCTCGGCGCGGGTGTGCTGGTCGGCGCGGTCACCGGGTGGGTGGTCGGCGCGTTGCTGGCGGGAGTCGCGGTGTGGACGCTGCCGCGGGTGCTGGGTCCGGACCGGGAGAACGCCGCGCGGATCGCCCGTTTCGAGGCGGTGGCTTCGTGGGCGGAGATGCTGCGCGACACCCTGTCGGCTGCCGCCGGGTTGGAGCAGGCCGTCCTGGTCACCGCCCCGCTCGTACCCGACGCGATCCGCGAACCCGTCAGCCTCGCCGCTGCGCGGTTGCGGGCTGGACAGCGACTCGCCACCGTGCTTCGGCAGTTGGGCGAGGAGTTGGCGGACCCAACCGCGGATCTGGTGTTGTCGGCGCTGGCGATGGCCGCCGAGCAGCGCGCCGGGAACCTCGGCGAACTCCTCGGCTCGCTCGCCGGCGCGGCGCGGGATCACGCCGCGCTGCGGATGAGTATCACCGCCAGCCGCGCCCAGGCCCGTAGCTCGGTCCGCATCACCGTCGGGGTGACGATCGTGTTCGCGATCGGACTGCTGCTACTCGACCGGCACTACCTGTCCGCCTATCAGGGCGCGGCCGGGCAACTGGTCCTGCTGATCGTCGGTGCCCTGTTCGCCGCCGGGTTCGCGCTGGCTCAGCGAGTCTCGCGGGTGGCCGAGCCCGACCGGTTCCTGACCGTCTCCCCGGACGTCGACGAACGCACGACCGGTCGTACCGAAACGGTGGTCGGGTCGTGATCACCGCGGTCGTGCTGGGCGCCGGGTGCGGGCTCGGGCTGTGGGCGCTACTGGTCTGGGCCGCCCCCGCTCGCCCACCCCTGGGGATGGTGTTGGCGCGGTTGCGACAGCAACCCGAACCGGCGCCGATCCTCACCGCCGACCGCTCCGGGTGGGCCGCCCGAGTGGGCCGGCGGCTGACTCCACTACTGCGCTCCCTCGGCCTGCCCAGCCTCAGCGTCAGCCGAGACCTGGCCGTCGTAGGCCGCGACGTGGACGCCCACCTGGCCGAGAAAGCCACCCTCACCCTGCTCGGCCTGCTCGCCCCACCCGTCCTCGACCTCCTGCTATCCCTGGTGGGTGCCCCGCTCGACCCGGTGATGCCGGTATTCCTCGCGATCGCCCTTGCCGCCGTGGGCTTTCTCGCCCCCGACCTGCATGTGCGGGCCGAGGCCCGACGGCGGCGCACCGACTTCCGCCACGCCCTGTCCGCCTACCTGGACCTCGTCGTGGTGTCCCTGGCCGGCGGCGCCGGCCCCGACGGCGCCCTGACCGACGCCGCGTCGGTCGGGCGCGGCTGGGCCTTCACCCAACTGCGCCGCACCCTGGACACCGCCCGACTCACCCGAGTCTCGGCCGCCACCACGCTGGCGCAACTCGGGACCGAGATCGACAGCCGCGACCTCGCCGAACTCGCCGCCTCTTTGTCATTAGCAGGGACTGAAGGCGCCCGCGTCCGTGCCTCGCTGGCCGCCCGCGCCGGCTCGCTGCGCACCCACCTGCTCACCGACGCCGACGCCGCCGCGAAGGCCGGCACCGAACGCCTCGGCCTGCCCTGGGGGCTGCTGTTTCTCGGCTTCCTGGTGTTCTTGGGCTACCCGGCCATGCACCTGATCCTCAGCGGCTTGTAGAAGGCCATCCGTTCATGACACCGACCAGCCAGATCCGAAGGAGACCCGAGCCATGTTCACCCTCCTGCAGGTGTTGTGGGCGCAGATCCGCGCCAACCTCGCCGACCTCCGCGAGAACCCCGACGGCGGCTACTCCACCGAAACCGTCATCGTCACCGCCATCCTGGCCGCTCTCGCCCTCGCCGCGATCGGCGACATCATCTACAACAAGGTCATCAACAAGGCCAACGGCATCAGCTTCTGACACCCAACCCCATCAACTCTCCCGATCAGCGATGCCGCCGCCGGTGCCCGTCCTGGCCATCCTCCCGACCCCCACCCGGGGAGCACCGCGGCGGGACCGGCCAGACAGCGATGCCTGCGTTCCGTGCCGCCCACACGACCCGAGCCCGGACCGGGACCGGGGGTCGGTGGCGGCACAAGTGGTGATCGCGATGCTGGTGCTGGTCTTTCTCGTGCTGGCGATTGTGCAGGTCGTGCTGGCCGCCTACGCCAACCACATCGCCCAGGGCGCCGCCGAGCAGGCCCTCGACACCGCCCGCACCCTCGGCGGCACCAGCGCGGGCGGGCAGGCCGAAGCGGACGCCGTGCTGGCGCAGCTGGCCACGGGGCCACTGGTCGACGCGCGGGTCAGCGTGAGCCGGACCGCGACCAGCGTGACCGTGACGATCACCGGCCACGCGGAACGGGTCTGGCTGGGGCCGGCTCTGCCCGTGCATGCCAGCGCGTCCGGTCCCATCGAACAGTTCTCGGCACTGCCATGACGGCCACAACCGGACGCGCGCCAGCAGACGTACCGGTCCGCCGCCGGCACCATGCCCATCGCGCAAGCCCGCGTCATCGATACCAGGTGGACCGGCTCACGGCCTGGCTGTCTGCTGCGGTT
>Ga0164242_10007677_pt1 | contig 11778 bp, 10 predicted proteins | sample OricomgcompostMG_FD_108783 | JGI IMG/M metagenome (GOLD analysis project Ga0164242, IMG submission 108783) | Miracle-Growth compost microbial communities from Emeryville, California, USA - Original compost - Miracle growth compost (MG) ... | reverse complement strand
TTGACGGCGATGCCGTATCCCGCCCCGCAATAGGCGGCGAATTCCGTTTCGAAGGCGGCCACCTCGTCGCCCAGCACATACTGGCCCGATGCCAGCACCTTCAGCACGGCGGCGTCCAGTTCCGGTTTGATGCCGGCATACTGCGCTTTGAGATCCAGGAAGGGGATCATGCGACGTACCTCGCTTCGCCTAGCTCTATCACCCGGCCGCGCTGGGAGAGCGATTGGCTGGCCGCTTCGAGAATTCGCACCACGCGCAATCCCGCGTGACCGTCGGCGCACGGCGCCTCGCCAGACCGGATGCAGTCGATGAACTGACGCAGCTCGAGGCCGAGCGCTTCCGAAGCGTCGAGCCTCGGCGCCCACATGTCTCCCGTCCGGTAGCCGACCAGCATCTGGTAGACCTTTTCGCCATTCTTCTGAGGGTTACCGTTGAGGGTGATACCCTTGTCGTAGACCTTGATCTTCTCGCTGGGCTCGAGGTCGTCGTAGACGATCATCTTGCTGCTGCCGCCCAGCAGTGTGCGCCGGACCTTTACCGGCGCCAGCCAGTTGACGTGGATATGGGCGATCAGGTTGCTTTCGAAGAATAGGTTGAGATAGGCGATGTTTTCCGGCTCGCCGGCGATATGGCTGACGCCTGTGGCCGACACGGCGACCGGGCGCGACGGCAGCACGTAGTCCATGATCGACAGATCGTGAACGGCAAGGTCCCACAGGACGGACACGTCGTGCTGGAACAGCCCCAGATTCACGCGCACCGAATCGTAGTAGTAGATTTCGCCGAGCCCCTCCGACACCAGTTCGCGCATCTTGCGCACCGCGCCGGTGTGGATGAAGGTATGGTCAACCGCCAACACGAGGTTGCGCCGCGCCGCCTCGTCGACCAGCCGCCGCGCTTCCTCGGCGGTGGCCGTCATCGGCTTTTCCACCAGCACATGCTTGCCGGCCATCAGCGCACTCATGGCGAGGCGAAAATGGCTGGATACCGGCGTCGCGATGGCCACGGCCTGGATATCCGGGTTGCCCAGAACGGCGTTGTAGTCGTCCGTCACCGACACCGACGGGTATCGCGCCTGCACGGCGGCGAGGCGATCCTTGCGCTGGTCGCATACGCAAACGAGGCGTGCGCCGGGCACTTCGCAGAAATTACGAACGAGGTTCGGCCCCCAATAGCCGTATCCGACCACCGCAACGCCGATCATGTCGCTCTCCCTAAGGCACGTTGCCGTGCTGCGGAAAGAATGCGGGCCGGAACTCCGGCGACGACGGCGTAGGCAGGAACGCCGTGCGTGACGACCGCGCCGGCGCCGACCACCGCGCCCTCGCCGATGGTCAGACCGGGCAGGACAGTCGCGTTGGAGCCGATGGATGCGCCGCGTTCCACCTTGGTCGGAATGACTTCCCAATCCGCTTCCGTCTGCAACCTTCCGTCAGGACGCGTTGCGCGAGGGTGGCGGTCGTTGGTGAACATGACACCATGGCCGATGAACACCTCGTCGCCGATCGCGACGCCTTCGCAGATGAAGGAATGGCTGGAAATCTTGCAATTCCGGCCGACGACGGCGTTCTTCTGAATCTCCACGAAGGCGCCGATCCGGGTACCGGCGCCGATGCGGCAGCCATAGAGGTTGACCAGATCGGCGTGGTGAATGACCACGGTTTCATCCAACTCGACATTCGAGGCAATCATGCCCACCGTCCCTCTGGAAGTTCAGCGCGCCGGCTGCCTTCATCTCGGCTCGCTGGCGGCTCGCCGATCCGGATGCGTTTCGACTGCGCTCCGAAACTGATGGTTTTTGCGGGCAGCGGTAAAGGAAAGAAAACGCGGTAGCGCTTTGACCAAAAGATTTATCGCTCTACCCGTCCAAGTCGGAAAAATACCTTAGGCATGCGGATCGGGTACTCAGGCTTACTGCGAATACCTGCAGCAGCGCCAATCTTCGGTGGGCCGCTCTAAGCCGAACAAGGTGGTCCGACTGTCGTTCAGACCGTGCGTCGTTCCTCTATAATTCGATGAACGCGCGGGCAGAGGACGTGGTCGCGGCAGCGCCAACTCCACGTTCCGGCAAGAAACGGGTGCAATCAGATGCGAGGACATGTTGCGTATGACAAATCCCGCTTCTCACACACCGAAAGACAAGCCGCCGCCACCGGATGCACCCGCAAAGAAAGCATCTGCCTGGCTGAAGCGGAGAATGTTGCGCATGCGGCCTGACATCGAGACAGATCAGTGACGACGACCGACATCCGCGACGGAGCACCCCTGCCGGAAACCGCCGGCGTTGGCGAGGGTCGCTCCAGCTCGTCAGACCACAGCTACAGGCAGATCCTCGCATCCACCGCCATCATCGGCGGATCGTCGGCGGCCAATGTCCTGTTCGCCATAGTACGCGCCAAATCGATGGCGATCCTTCTCGGTCCCGCCGGCGTCGGCCTGATCGGCCTCTACCAGCTCGTCATCGACCTGTCGCAGACGGTAGCCGGGCTCGGCGTCCCGACGAGCGGCGTGCGCCAGATCGCGGAAGCGGCGGCGCAAGGCACCGAGGACGTCGTGGCCCGGACCGCGGCGGTGATCAGGCGTGTCTGTCTCGCCCTCGGCGTGCTGGGCGCATTGGCGTTCATCGCTCTTTCGCGACCGCTCGCCACGGTCACGTTCGGGACGCCGACACATGTCACGGCGCTCGCGCTGCTTTCGGTCGTACTGCTTTTCAAGCTGGTTTCATCGGGCCAGATTGCGCTGGTGCAGGGCCTGCGGCGTATCGGTGACCTCGCCAGGTTCAACATGATCTCCGCATTCGCCAGCACGGTCATCAGCATCCCGGTCGTCTATCTCTTCGGCGTCGATGGAATTGTTCCCTCGCTGATCTGCGTGGCGGCCGTATCTGTCGCCACGTCGTGGTGGTACAGCCGCAAGATCGTCCTGCCGCCGGCCCGGCTTTCCCCGCGAACGACACTGGCAGTGGCCGGGCCCCTTCTGACCCTCGGCGTGGTCTTCATGGCAAGCGCGCTGTTCGACGTCGGCACAGCCTATGCAGTGCGCATCATCGTGCTGAGGCACGAAGGTGTCGAGGCGGCCGGCCTCTATCAGGCCGCCTGGGCCATCGGCGGGCTCTACGCCGGATTTATCCTCCAGGCGATGGGAACCGACTTCTATCCGCGACTGACCGCCATCGCCAACGACCATGCCGCGTGCAACCGCACGGTCAACGAACAGACCGAAGTCAGCATGCTGCTTGCCGGCCCCGGCGTCCTGGCGACGCTGACGCTCGCTCCCTTGATCATCCATGTCTTCTACACGGCCGAGTTCCACCCGGCGATCAACCTGCTGCGCTGGATCTCGCTCGGGATGATGCTGCGGATCGTCTCATGGCCGATGGGTTTCGTCATCATTGCGAAAGGCGCCCGGCGGATGTTCTTTGCCGCGGACGCCGCGGCAGCGGTCGTGCACGTCGCGCTGGCCTGGGTGCTGGTGCCGCGTATCGGTGTGGCCGGCGCGGGCGTGGCGTTCTTCGGTTATTATGTCTGGCATACCGCCTTCGTCTCAGCCATCACATGGGGCTTGACGGGCTTCCACTGGTCGACGGTCAACCTGAAATACGCGTGCGGCTATCTGACCACTTCGCTTGCTGTCTTCGCCATGTTCGCGACCGCTGATTTCTGGATCGCCAGCGGCTTCGGCGCCCTGGTGACCGGCGCCAGCGTCATCTTCACCCTGCGCAGACTTCTCGTCATGCTGCCGAAGGACAGCCTGCCGCCGCCGCTCAGGCCATGGCACGGCACGCTGACATGGCTGGTGCGTTTATGAAGGCGAAGGAACCAGGCCCGTACTCAGCGTGATTGTCGCATCACGCCTTTTCGCAGGAGGTTGACGGCACGCCATCCGCCTGAGCCGAGCGCCCGTTTCCCTGCCAGCTTCGCCCAGGGCCAGGAACGGACGATCCCGGGGTCGAGATCGCGCGCAAACCGTGCGATCTTTTCGGTGAACTCCAGGTCCCCTTCGTTGAAGGCGATGCTCGCCCGGCCGACTGCCTGCCGTGCCAGGTCGCGAAGAAGATATCGCTCCACCGCCGCTCGATCCCGAAGCACGCTGCCGCATCCCTTCAGAAAATAATCGATGGCCGCCTTTTTTTCCCTGAGGTCAGGGAGCAGGAAGCCGGCAGAATAGTTGCGGGACATGTTCGCTCCGTGGCGTCGGTAGACGCCCTGGAAGTCGTCGACAAAGCCCACCGACGCGTGGGCGGCGAGCCTGAGCCACAGTTCCATGTCGCCGCTATGCGGCAGTTCCGGGCGATAGCCGCCCAGCTCCTTTTGCAGGCGAGACCGGACGACGGCGGTCGGCGCCGGAACGAGATTGCGTGAACCATTGACGGCGATGAACTCCGCGCCATTCATCGATCCGCCTTGCTCCAGTTTCGGTTTTTTGCCCAGCGGGTGGTCGCTGACCACGGTCCCGTCCTCGAGCGACACCAATGCGTTGCCGAAGACGAATCCGACATGCTGCGCCTTCTCCATCACCCCAGTCGCGCGAGCCAGCGCGCCGGGCAGGATGTAATCGTCGGCGGAAAGCAACAGAAGATAGTCCGCCGAGACCCAATCTATTCCTTCGTTGTAGGTGGCGATGTGGCCGCGGTTCACCGAGTGCCGGCGAAACGTCACGCGACTGTCGTGACGCGCAAGCTGCGTTCCCACACGCTCCGTGTCATCGGGCGAGGCGTCATCCAGGATAAGGACCCGTATCTCGACGCCGTTTTGCGACAGAACGCTTTCGGCACATTCCTTCAGAAAATGTCCGTAGCGGTAGCAGGGTACGATGACATCAACTGACGGCCTCAAGAAAGCCTCCACTGTCGATCGGGACAAAGCGCTGATGCCGGAGCCTGGACTGGCTCCATGAGCATCCGGTGGCTTGTCATTATCCGCAGACAAGGAGACAATCGCAACGCTCTTACGGCGCAGGTTTCACTTGTGGAATGATTTCATCATGGAAACAGAACACGAGTTTGATAAATATTCTTCCAGATATACTGCGCTTATCCGAACTTTGAATTCGGAATCCACGATTGCATCGACAATATATTCGCTGGAATCCCAAACCGAACCGCCGAACTTTTTTATTATAGTGGATTCCGGATCTACGGATGGAACGCTGTCTCTTTTACCGGAAAACTCGAAAGTTCATCACTATTCATCAAAAGAATTCAATTTTTCTGAGGCAATAAATCAAGGAATACCATACGCATGCGACCCATATATCCTAATAATCAGCTCGCATACCGCCATTATTAGAAAAGAGGCGATGGCCTACGCCATAAGGCTGCTTCAATCGCATGAGGAGATCGGGGCTGCTTATTTTTGCGCCGAAGAAAACCAGGAACTGACCCATAAGCTTATAGGCCTAGAGAATTTCGATGGGTTCAACGGGGTATGGAACACCTGCGCGCTATTTCGCAGCGCCCTGCTCAGAAAGCGCCCCTTCAGGCCCGAAGTCTTTTCCGCCGAGGATCAGGAATGGTCGAAATGGCTTTTTGAAAGTGAAGGAAAATTCGTTGCCCGACTGTCCGGCGGAAGGGTCAGTTTCAACAACCCCAGAAAGAACCTGCCCAGGAAGAGGCTGAACGAATATGTCGCCGTCGCTTCCTTTGTGCGGCCGCAAATGCTGAAATTTCCCTATCTCGCACGAGTTATATACAGAATCATCCGGCCAGTTTCCAAATTTAGCGAACGTAAATTCAATATATACCTTCTTATAAATCTTTTATCATGCAGGTTTTATGGTAAAAAATTCAAATCTAGATATTTTTAGAATACTGAATCCAAAGATGCAATTGCATCTGAGCTTCGTTTACGTGCCGTCCCGGCACAGGGCCCGTCGGAACGCGGCGTCGACCATACGGCCGGCGTCTTCCCAACTCATGGAGCGGACGCTGGCGGCCGCTCTTTCCGCAAGAGAACCGGGAGCCGGGTTGCGCAGCAGTGCCTCCAGTTCCGACGCCAGGTCATGCGGCGTCGCCGCTGCGTAGCGAACGAAGGGATTGTCCAGCACAATGCGGTTGTGATCCGCCTCGTTGACGACCGGGATACATCCGGCGGCCAGCATCTCATGAGGCACCAGCGAGGCATTGGTGAGGGAGAGGCTCAGCCCCGCGAAGCATCTGTTGTAGATGACGTTGAGATCGGCAGGTCTGACGCTGCCATGGTTGACGAATCGAAAAGGAAGCCGTCCCAGCTTCTCGCCATAGAGATGCAGTTCCACCTGGGGCTGGCGTTTGGCAAGGATTTCCAGTGCCATGATGCCGATTTCATATCCCCGGCGCATGGCCTTGGGCCGGGCATAGAAGGCGACCCCCGGTCGATGGGTCTGCGGCAGCAGCCTGTAGCTTGAGGTATCGCAGCCGAAATCAAAATGATCGGCTTTCATGCCGTAGTCGGCGCGAAGCTTCGTGGCGAGCCAGCGCCCCGCCGTGATCGCCTGAAAACCCATCTTGTACGTGTTCTCGGCGAGGACGCTCTCTGCTCCGGTTGCGTGAAAGAACGGTTCGAAGTCCTGCACGAAGTAAAACCGTGCTCCGGAACATCGTGCGGCAAAAACTGGATAGGCTGTCGGCCAGCTCGTCGCGATCAGCGCATGTGCATCCTTGATGCCGTTGTCTACGGAGTCGATTTCCCCCCTGAACTCAAAATAGCCACGTGCAATCCCTTCGTAGTATTTCAGGTCGGCACCGTAGACGTCGTAGAAATAGACCCGGTTCTGGTAGCCGCAGGCAGCAAGATAGTTGATAATCCGGAAAAGCGTCGTATGACCTCCGGAACCTTCTCCAGGTGGCGTCGTCACCCAATTGAGGACGATCGCGTCTTCCCGACCGACCTTGCACATCACTTTCCGAGAGGGGCGTGAGAGGTCGGCGGCCATGATATCGGACCTGCGCACGGGAAATGTGGAGGTACCGGGCCTTATCCAGTCTGCCAGCACCCTGCGCACCCGGTTGCTGACGCCGTTCAGGCCCTCCGTGGCCAGCAAATTCCGCACCTGCCGTCCCCGGCGGGCGACTTGCGGAAAAGTTCGGTCGACGATGTCCTGCATTCCCGCCATCCGCCGAGCCGTGGTGAGTTCTGTCGACGCGTATCCGACGATCCTATCCGAGCGGACAATTCGCACGCCACCTCACAAGAATGGTGTCCGCCTCACTCATAAGGCCTAGTCGTTTCGTCGGATATTTTCTGCTAGCCAAGACATCGCGAGGATGGCCGAGCAGGGCTTTAGACGAAGATGCGCAACTATCCTGCCGGACCGATACCCAAACTTGAGCGTCACCGCAGCACCCCGCCCCGAAACCTTCGGCAACAGCGGGTATCGCCTCGCGCCGCCGCGGCCGCAACAGAGCCGATCCGGCGGCGGATACTGCCGGTCCCCGTCATCGCCTTTCTCATATCGTTGCAACTTCCTTGGGTGATTTCCCTCGGCTCCGTCGGAATATTCCCCTACAGGATCGTTCTGCTGGCCGTGCTGCCGATTTGCATCACGCGATGGATTTCCGGGAAGGCGGGACCAATTCGGCTTTCGGATATTGCCTTTATCCTGTTCTGCATCTGGTGCACGATCAGCCTCATGGTGGTTCACGGCATCGGCTACGCCCTGCAGCCCGCCGGCGCGATATGGGTCGAGACACTGGGGGCTTATTTCCTCGGCAGGTGCTATGTCCGCGACAAACACGTTTTTCGAGGCATTGTCGCCGCGCTGTTCTTGTGCGTCGTCGTCGTTCTACCGTTCGCGCTGTTCGAGACGTTGACGGGACGCGACATCCTTCTGGATGCGTTCGGGACCATCTTCCCGACCTACCAGGAGGCGAATATGCCTCCGCGCTGGGGACTTGAGCGCGTCCAGGCGAATGTCCTGCATCCTATCCTTTTTGGGGTTGTGGTGGGGAGCATTCTGTCGATGACACATCTTGTTCTTGGTTACGGCCGAAAGCCCGTCATCCGCTGGCTCAAATCAGGCATCGTGCTGTTCACGGCGTTCCTTTCCCTCTCTGCCGGACCGCTGACAGCCGCCGTCGCGCAGATCGGGCTGCTGTCCTGGAACTGGCTGATGCGGGATTTTCGAAACAAGTGGATGCTGCTGATCGGGACATTCTTCGCGGCAACGGCATTCATCTCCCTGTTCGCAACGCGCTCGCCGGCTGCCATCCTGATCGGCTATTTCGCTTTCGATGAATCTTCCGCCTATATCAGGCTGCTGACGTGGGAATACGGGACGCGCTCCATCCTTGACCATCCGCTGTTCGGGACCGGTCTGGGAGATTGGGACCGTCCGTCGTGGCTGACACCCAGCATCGACATGTACTGGATCGTCGTTTCCGTTCGTCACGGTCTTCCGGCCGGCTTCTTCCTGATGCTGGCTTTCTCCTCCATGGTCTTGCAGGTGAGTCTGAAGAAAGGCCTGGACGACCGGACGAACGCCTATCGGGGCGGCTATGTCATCGGCATGGCCGGCTTCTTTTTCGCAGGATGGGCCGTCTATCTGTGGGGCACGGCCTACGTGCTTTTCCTCTTCCTGCTGGGCAGCGGCGCCTGGATCCTGGACCAAGCGGAAGCCGTGCCAAGAACTCGGAAAGCTCTGCTGTCACAGCCGGTCGGCCGAAGCCGGACGCGAACTCTGCCTGCCGCCAACCTTCGCTCCCCGCTGGAACCCGCTGCCACCTATGCGGTAGCTTCATCGGCGCCACCCGACCTTAAATAGTGCCCGGTCCCATAGCCGAAAAGCTGTCTTGCTCGCACCGGAAGGCTTTGACACCGTTGTGCCACCTCAGCCTGCGAGGACGGCATGGAAATTCATGGTCTGTGCATCGTCAAGGACGAAGCCGATGTAATAGAGTCCTGCTTGATCGCAGCGCTTTCCTGGTGCGACCACATCTATGTCCTGGACAACGGCAGCACCGACGGAAGTTGGGAACTGGTCCAGGAGATCGCCCGCCGGCATTCCCAGGTTGTCGCGTTCAAGCAGGACGATCGCGTCTTCAGCGATTCCATTCGCTGCGACATCTTCAACGCATTTCGCTCGATGGCAAAACCGGGCGACTGGTGGTGCCGGCTCGACGCCGACGAATTCTATGTCGACGACCCGCGTATCTTCCTCGTCAAGGTCCCACCCCGATACGGCGTCGTGGCGACCGTCAGCATTACCTATTATTTCAGCGATCTGGATGCCGAGGCCTATCGGCGCAATCCCCGGGAATATCTCGCCTTGCCGCTGGAGCGGAGGATCCGCCACTATTTGGCGCATTGGAGCGAGCCGCGTTTTTTCCGGCACCGGGACGATATCGTCTGGACCAGCGAACACGGAGGCTTCCCCGCTTCCGTTCAGAGAGCCAGCGTCTATCCGGTCAGGATATGGCTGAAGCACTTTCAGTATCGCTCTCCAGAGCAGATCGAGCGCAGGCTGCGGGCTCGCTGGCCGGCGATCCGGGCGGGCAGCTTCCACCATGAGGCGATTGCGAACTGGGGCGATGCCGTCGCATCCATCCGCACCAGCCGTGCCGGCTTCTCAGGCGCGAGGCCCGAACATGCCAGCCACCGCTGGCAGGATCGCATCGTGCCGGCCGCCGCGCTTGATTTCGACGGTCTCGACAACCGCTATGTCGTCGATGAAGCTTTGCTCCCTCCGCTTAAGGCGGGCGTCTCGTGGCCTTCCGTCTTGCGCGGATTGTTACCGGCGGCCGTGCGGCGCACAGTCAAAAACGGAATGTCGCGTCTGCGGCTCCAGTCTGGTTTGAGGGGAGCGCGCGATGCACTGTAAGCGGCGAAAGCTCCGTGGTCTCTCTGCGAGGGTATCCACATGAATGGCGCGCCTGTCACCATCGCGACGACCGTCGAGGAGGTGGAGGCGCTGCGTCCCGTATGGCAACGGATGACAGTCACCGACATTGATTCCGACATCGACTATTTCCTCAGCGTGGTGCGCAGTGGCCAAGACGTCCGTCCCTATGTGCTTCGTGTCTGCTGCGATGGTCGCGACATGCTGGTGGTTGCCCGCATCCAACCGGTGAGCTTGCCGCTGAAGATCGGTTACAGGAAACTGGCGAGCGTTGAACTGCGCGCCATTGTCGTCACCTTTGGCGGGATGATGGGCACGCGAAATCGAGCCGATGCGAAACAACTGCTTCGCCATCTCCAATTGCCGCTCTCGACGGGCCAGGCCGATATTATACTCATTCGCAATGTCGACGCGGATGGAACCGCTTATGAGGCCGCCTGCGGCTTGACCTGGCTGCGTCGCTCGCATTGGCAGATCGTCGATCGAAGATGGATTGCCGATCTCCCCGACAGCCTCGCCGGTCTGCTCGAGGGCCGCTCCGCCAAGTCACGCAGTGCCATCCGGCGCGAGGAACGCCTCCTGCTCAAGCAGTTCGGCACTCAGTTGCATTTGGAGCTCTATGCCCGACCCGAGCAGGTCGAACGGCTTTGCAATGACATGCAGCGTGTTTCGGCCCGCACATATCAGTTCGGGCTCGGCGCTGGATACTCCGATTCTCCGATGCAGCGGGCGCTTGTCGCACACGGCCTGGCAAAGGGCATATATCGCTGCTGGATGGTCTATGTGAACGACAGGCCCATAGCTTTCTGGGCTGGCATGTCACACGGCGGCACGTTCTACCTTGCGACACCGGGTTTCGATCCCGAATTCGAGCGTCATTCGATAGGTCGCTACACAATGTTCCGCATGTTCGAGGATTTGTGCTCCGATCCGGTGGTGAGGAAGGTCGATTTCGGCCGCGGCGATGCACAGTATAAAGCCGAATATTCCGCCGAGGCCGGCCGCCTGACCGACATTTGGATCGCCGCGCGCCGGCCTTGGCCGATACTGATGGTCTGCGCCCTGTCCATTTTTTCGTTCGCGAACAGTGTCGGCAAGACTTGCATTGCGCGGCTCCGTTGGAGCGCGCGTCTCAAATCGCATTGGCGCCGGCGGCTTGCCGGTGTCGCGCGTGACACAGAACTTCGGGCTTCAGCCCGATGACGCAAGTCCAAATCGAGGTGTCAGCTGCTTCCGCCATGCGGCGTTAGCGCATCGTGCCGGCAATCGAGAAGCGTGCGAGGCCGCCATGAAAGATCTTACAGTCAACCGGTTTCGCAGCGCGCGTGGCAGGATCCTGAAAAGGCAGATCGCCAGGCTTGCCGAAACTCTCGGCCGGCCCGTCGTTATACTCGATGTCGGCGGCCGCCCCGACTATTGGGACAATGTCGGATTCGCCAATATCGCGCGGATCACTTTGTTCAACCTCGACGAGAGCGAGTTCAACCGGCATGCGTCGTCGAAACTGTTCGTCAACGAGATCGGCGACGCCCGTGATCTTTCACGCTACGACGACAAATTCGTCGATCTCGTCCATTCCAATTCCGTTATCGAACATGTCGGCCAGTGGCCCGACATGTGCGCGTTCGCCGACGAGGTGAGGCGCGTCGGTGTTTCCGGCTGGATCCAGACCCCAGCCTGGGAGTTTCCTATCGAACCGCATTTCCGGCTGCCGTTTCTGCACTGGTTCGCACCGCCGTTGCGCCGCAAGATGCTGCGCTTCTCGAACGATTACGGCGCCATGGACATCAAGGCGAAGCGCCATCACGTCGATCGCATCAATCTCGTCTCCTTCCGCGAGTTCAAATCGCTGTTTCCTGACAGCGACATCTTTGTGGAGCGTTTGATCTTCGCGAAAAGCTACTCCGCCCGCTGGGGTCCCGAGGGAATTCTGGGCTGAAACCGCATCAGGGGCGGGGCAGGGAA
>Ga0164242_10007676_pt1 | contig 11778 bp, 11 predicted proteins | sample OricomgcompostMG_FD_108783 | JGI IMG/M metagenome (GOLD analysis project Ga0164242, IMG submission 108783) | Miracle-Growth compost microbial communities from Emeryville, California, USA - Original compost - Miracle growth compost (MG) ... | reverse complement strand
TGCCTTCGCCTTCAGATCCCACAGCGCTTGGTCGATGCCTGCAACGGCCGATCCGAGCACCGGGCCTCCCCGGTAGAAGCCGCCCTTGCGCATCCGCTGCCAGAGCAGCTCGATGCGCCGCGGGTCAGCTCCGATCAGGAGCACCGAGAGCTCGCCCACCGCCGTGGCGACGGTCGCCGCTCTGCTCTCCAGCGTCGCCTCGCCCCACCCGATAAGACCGTTCTCGGTTTCGATCCTGACCAGGAGGAATCGCTGGGAGATGCGGAACGACTCGACAGAGGTGATGCGCACTGACGTCAGCCCTTCACCGCTCCGCTGTTGCCTGCCGCGCGCAGGATGTCGCGCTGGAAGACCATGAACAGCGCGACCGGAACGAGCACAGACACGAAGAGCACCGCCATGAACTGTGCAAGCGGCATGCTGTGCGAGAACGAGGGCAGCACGACGGAGATCGGCTGTGCTGCCGGATCGGGAAGCGCGAGCAGCGGCCACAGGAAGTCCTTGTAGCTGCCTATGGCGCTGAGCAGTGCGACCACGCCGATCACGGGCCGGGAGAGCGGAAGCACGAGCGAGAAGAAGATGCGGAACGGGCCAGCGCCGTCGATGCGCGCGGCCTCGAAGATCTCAGCGGGGAGGCTCGCGAAGAAGCGCTGAACGAGCAGGATGTTGAACGCGCTGGTCTCGGCGGGAAACCATACGGCCGGGTAGGTGCCGAGAAGGCCCAGGTCGTTCACCGTGAGGTAGAGCGACACGAGCGAGATCACGCCAGGGATGAAAAGGGTGGCGAGCACGGCGACGAAGACCGCCTTCGCGTACTTCGGCTTCAGCACCGCCAGCCCGTACCCGCCCGTGGTCGCCACGATGAGGGCCAGGATGGTCGACCCGCCGACCGTCCACAGCGTGTTGAGGAAGTAGCGGCCGAAGTTCACCTTCGCCCACGCCTGGGTGAAGTTCTCCCAGTGCAGTCCGGTCGGCCACAGCGAGAAGGGATTGGCGAGGATCTCGTTGGACGTCGACGTGGATGCCTTGAACAGCCACGCGAGCGGGCCGACGCACACCAGCGTGACGACGACCAGCAGAAGAATGGTTCCCACCCAGATGAGGATGCGAGGCCCACTCCGCTTCTTGTCCAGCGGCGACACGATGCTTCGCTCGCCGGGCTCGAAGGCGGCACGGCGCCTGATGCGGGGTTGTTCGAGTGCACGACTCATGAGTTGCTCCATCGACGCGTGACGCGGAGGTAGACGAAAGACAGGATGCCCAGACCGATCGCCAGCAGCACGCTGAGCGCGGTCGCCGTGCCGTAGTTCCCGGAGACGAAGGCGTACCGGAAGATGAGCATCAGGATCGTGAGCGTGTGGTTTTCGGGTCCGCCGCCCGTCATGACGTACGGCTCTGTGAAGATCTGGAACGTGCCGATCAGCTGGAGCAGGAGCAGCACCAGGATGACGCCCCGCAACTGGGGCAGTGTGATGTGCCAGATCCGGTTCCAGATTCCGGATCCGTCGACCTCGGCCGCGTCGTAGAGCTCGGTCTGCACGCTCATGATCGTGGCCAGGTACACGATCGTCGCGGTGCCGAACGACGCCCAGGTGGCTTGCAGCACTATCGAGGGCATCGCGAGCCCCGCACTGTTCAGCCAGGGAAGGGGGCCGATGCCGAGCCATCCGAGAAGCGTGTTGAACACCCCGTGCGAACTCGGGTCGTAGAACGTCTGCCACAAGAGCACGGCGGCGACCGGGGGAAGGATGACCGGCAGGTAGACGAAGACGGCCGCGATCTGCCGGGAGCGCCGAAGCTCTCCGATGGCGATGCCGAGGATGAGCGGAACGGGAAAGCCGATCACGAGCGCCAGAACGGTGAACCAGGTGGTGTTCAGCACGGCCGTCGGCAGAAGGGGATCGCTCAGCACCTTCGTGAAGTTGTCGAACCACACCCACTGCGTGGAGATGAAGTTCGTCTGTTCCATGCTCAGGGGCAGCGAACGCAGAATGGGCCACCAGCTGAAGAGGGCGAACACCACGAGGGTCGGCAGGAAGAAGACGAGCGTGGAGAGGCCGCCGGCGCGCACCCAGCGGCGCACCTTGCCCCCGGCCCGTCTGCCGGCGCCGGGGTGGGCGCCCGAGGTGCCCGGCGAACCGATGGTGGTACGCCTTGCTGCCGCGTCAGCGGCCTGCCGACGCACGGCCCGTGGCGGTGGGGCGGGTGAGGTGATTCGGGTCATGGCATGAAGCTCCCTGGACGTGGTGGAGGGCCCGCCCCCGTAGCACGAGGGCGGGCCGCGAGGGATCAGCCTCCAGCAACCGCCGACTGCGCCTGAGTCTGCGTGGTCTTCAGCAAGGAGTCGATGTCGGTGTCCTTGTTGGTGAGCACCGCCTGCACGACGTTGTCGAGGATGCCGTACAGCTGTTGCGCCTGTGTCATGGGCTCGGGAACGAGCGGCAACGTGGTCGTGGACTTCAGGTACGCCTTGTAGTTCTCACGCGGCACGTTGATCTCGTCTTTGACCCAGCCGAGGTACCTGTCGTTCGTCGCGTTGTCGAACAGCTGCAGACCGGGTGCGCCCACCGCGCTGCCGTCGGCCACGGATGCCTTGGCGGTCGAGACGGCAGTGGACTTGTCGAAGTACTGGCGGTAGTAGATCCAGTCCACGTACTTGAGTCCCGCGCTGATCTGTTCCTTGGTCGCCTTCGGCTTGAAGATCGCGATCGAACCGCCGCCGAGCGTGCCAAGGCCCGCCTTCTCCTGTGGCAGCGGGGCCAGGCCGAAGTCATCCTTGTTCATGCCGTCGTTGGTGACAGCGAAGTTGTAGCCGTCCGAGCCGTTGACCATCATGCCCACGTTCCCAGCCGCCATCTGCTTGAAGACGTCGTCTTGGTTCAGCAGGAAGTTCGAGCCGAACGAGTTGTCGTCCCATCGCATCTGCTGGTAGAGCTCGAGCGCCTTCTTGGTGGCCTCATTGTCGACGGTGGCCTTCTTGCCATCGGCCGACTCGAGGGTGTGGCCGAACGCGTAGCTGACCGAGGTGAGCGACCAGCCGCCGGTGTTGTTGGTGGTCATGGCCGCATAGCCCTGTGCGCCGGTCTTGTCGGTGATGGTCTTGGCGTCGGCCCGCACCTCTTCCCAGGTGGTCGGCGGCTTGTCCGGATCGAGTCCCGCCTTCGTGAACAGGGCGCGGTTGTAGATCAAGGCCATGGTGTACGCGCCGATCGCGGCCCCGTACGTCTTGCCGCCCGCCTGCGCGACCTTCGCGACGGTCGGGTTGACCTTGGATGCCTGAGGGTCGGCCTTGATCTCGCTCGTGATGTCGGCCACCTGGCCGCGTGCGATCAAGGACTGGATGTCGGTGAACGGCACCGAGATGACGTCGGGCATCTTGCCAGAGGCGACAAGGGCCTGGAAGGTCTGCGCGTCGTACTTCGTGGTGGTGGGGTTCACCTTGATGTTCGGGTTCGCCTTCTCGAAGTCCGCAACCTGCTTCTTGTAGACCTTGAGCGCGGCGGTCTGATCGCTGGTCGGCTCGTTGCCGACCGTGATCGTGACCTTGTCGCCGCTGCCGCCGCTGTCCGAGCCGCTGCAGCCCGCCAGCCCGGCACCTGCCAGGGCCACGAGCGCAAGCGGCGCGATGGTGCGCCAGAGCTTCTTCTTCATGGTTTCCTCACTTCGTTGTGGTGATTGCGTTGGTGGTGCTGGGTGCCCGTGCCGTGCGGCACGGGACGTCGGGTTCACGGGGCGATGAGACCGCCGTCGAGACCCCTGACCTTGGCTGCCCATGCGTCATGCCCGGACAGGCCAGGTGGAAAGCGGGAGGCCTCCGACTCGTCGAGGTCGATCCCCCACCCCGGGGCGTCGTTGGGTCGAAGCCAGCCGCCTTGGATGCGCAGCGTTCCGGGGAAGACAGAATGAACGGCATCCGGATAGTCGTGTCCCTCCTGGATGCCGAAGGCCGGGCTCGTCACATCGAGCGCGACATTCGCCGCCGCGCCGATCGGCGAGGTGTCGCCCGGCGCATGCCAGGCGGTGCGCACGCCGACGAGCTCCGCGGCCGCGGCGATCTTGCGCGCGGGCGTGAGGCCGCCGAGGTCGGAGACGTGCGAACGGATGTAGTCGACGCCGCCGCCCAGCACGAGACGTGCCGCGTCGGTGACCGACGTCGTGAGCTCGCCGACGGCGATGGGAACGGGGGAGTTCTCGCGCACTTCGGGAAGCCGGTCCCAGTGCTCGGGCGGAAGCACGTCTTCTAGGAAGAACAGCCGATACGGCTCGAGCGAGCGGGCGAGCACCACCGCCTGCTTCGGGCTGAGCCTGGAGTGCACGTCGTGCAGCAGTTCGATGTCGTCGCCGAGGCGCTCGCGAGCGGCCTCGAACAGGCGAGGCACCGTGTACAGGTATTCGGATACGCTCCATCCGCCCGGGTAGGGGGCCTTCGGATCGTTGACCTCGCGGGTGGGCCGTGCTCCGTAGTGGCCGCCGCCTGGCTGTCCCACCTGGATTCGCACGTGCCGGAGCCCGCGTTCGCGGATCTGCTCGGCGTGATCGATGGCCTCCTCGATGGACCCGCCGTCTGCATGCAGGTAGGTGTCGGCCGCGGCACGAACGCGGCCGCCGAGCAACTCGTAGACCGGCAGCCCAGCTCGCTTGCCCGCGATGTCCCAGAGGGCCTGATCCAGACCGGAGATGGCGTTGTTGCCGACGGGACCCTCCCTCCAGTACGACGAGAATCGCGCGAGGCGCACGAGATCTTCGATGTCTGCGGGATGCCGCCCGACCACGAGCCGGGCCAGGTGATCTTCGACGTAGCTCACGACGGCGCGCCAGCGCTGCGTGAAGGTCGCGCATCCGAGTCCGTACAGGCCGTCGTCGCTCGTGGTCACCTTGACCACGACGAGCGGGATGCCCTCGGGGGCGGTGACGATCGCGCGAACCCCCGTGATGCGCAGTCCGTCACGCGCGGGCCACGGCTGGGCGAACGGCGTCGCGTCTTCCGCGCTCATCGTGCCGCCGCCGAAACCCGACCAGAAGCAGCATCGAGGGAATGCCGTGGCGCCCACGACAGGAGCGTGCGCGCGGCGGTCGTGTCGATGAGAGCGGACCGGCCAGGGAACCGCCTACGCCGTTCCACGCCAGGCGCGTACCGATCCAGGAGCGCCTCGGTGGCGAACGGGAGCCGCGTCGTGTCCGCCGCCACGAGCACCGTGTGGGCACCGGTCAGCGGTGCCACGAGACCGCGGATGATCGCCTCGACGGCGTCCTCGAGCACGAGGTACGACCATCCTTCGCGTCCGAGGCGGGCGATCTCCGCCTCGTCGTCGAGCAGCTCGCGATTGGCGCGAATGAGCGTCTCGCGGCTCTTGACGAGGGGGAAACGCAGCGTGACCGCATCCACACCCCACCTGCTGGCTGCCCAGCGTGCGATGTACTCGTCTGTCCACTTCGAGAGCGAGTAGGCGTCGTCGTGGTCGACGGGCGTGTTCTCGTCGAGCGGGAAGTACGCCGGGAGCACCTCGTGGCGGTTCATGGGAACGCCGAACGCGTTGATCGATCCCGCGATGACGGCCCGGCGCACTCCTGAGGCGCCTGCCCGGTCGAGAACCGTGAACGTTGCGGAGGTGTTGCGCACGAACACCTCGCGGGCCGGTGCCATGCTCGGGTGGGCGATCGCCGCCAAGTGCACGACGGCGTCGGTGCCGACGAGTGCCTCGGTGACCGCAGCTTCGTCGGCGGCATCGGCCGTGATGGTCCGCGCTGCCCCTGTCGGTGCAGCGAACCTCAGGCCGAGGGCCGTCACCGCCACACCCGCCGCGGTCAGCCGCTGGACGAGCGCGCCGCCGATGTTTCCGTCAGCGCCCGTGACGAGCACGTGCCTCGGCATCGGCCGATCCGACGAGTCCTCTGGATGTGTCAACGATGACCCCTACTGCTCCGAGTGCGAAACCGCTTTCGCATCTGCTCGAGTGACACCTAAGCACAGCGGGCGGCGACGTGTCAACGAGCAGATCTCAACGGAGCCAGAGCGCACCTAAGCGGAGCGCCCCGGACGGGGAGCGGAGATCCGAGCTCGCCCTCGCTTCGCTCAGCGCAGGGTGGAAGGTCCGACCACTAGAGACGGGATCGTGTAGTGCTCGCCGGGCGCGCGTTCGGGCGTCAGCAGATTCGCCGCGGCGAGCCGACCGAGCTCCATGAGCTCGGGGTCGACCGAGGTCAGTTGCCGAGAGCCCTCCTGATCGACGACGGTCCCTTCCCAGTTGTCGACGCCGACGATCGCGACGTCGTCTGGGACCCGGATGCTCGCGGCCGCGCACGTCTCCAGCGCGCCGAGAGCGGCGTGGTCGTTGCCGCAGAAGACCGCATCGAATTCGGCGCCTGACGCCAGCAGTTCCCGCATCGCCTCGGCGCCCCGCCGACGCGTCCAGTCGCCGTACACGACGGGCACGGCCGGGTCGAGGCCGGCCTCCGTCAGCGCGTCGACCATGCCTTCTCGCCGTCTCTCGGCTGCGATGCTCGCTCGCGGCCCCGTGATGTGCGCGATCTTCGTGCATCCCGTTTCGATCAGGTGCTGCGTCGCGAGTCGTCCCGCCTGGCGGTTGTCCGGGAGATACATCACGTCGTCCGGATCGCTCGACGCGGTGAAGACATACGTGACCGGCACGTCGAAGTAGTGGGTGACCGACGGCGAGACGTGCTCGTGACCACTGCCGATGACGAGCAGCCCGTCGATGCGTCGCGCCTGCAGCTCGCGGATGCTGTCGGTCATGGCCTTCGGCTCGCTCGCGCCGCTGTCATACACGAGAGCCGCTTGATTCTGCTCGCCGAGTTGCAGCACGGCCCCCACGATGACAGGGCGGGCGAACGTGTTCTTCGCCTGGTGGGTGAGCACCCCGATGGTTCCGCTGCGCCCGGAGGCGAACGAGCGTGCGAGCGCATCCGGTCTGAAGTCGAGTCTCGCTGCTGCGGCCTGCACCCGGTCGCGGGTCGCCTGGGAGATGCGGGTGCTGCCGTTCAGCGCCTTGGAGGCCGTCGCCAATGAGACGCCGGCCACGGCCGCGACGTCGCTCAGGCGCACACTTCTCCCGGTTGGCACGCCCAGAGCATACCGTTCATCCGGACGCCCGGCCGCGCTTTCCAGGGGCGGATCGGGTAATCCGCGCGAAAGCGCTTTACCACGAAGCCCTCTGCGTCGCGACGGATGCCTACGGCCTGAAGATGTCGACGGCTTCCCGGATCGCGTAGAACACGATGACGAGTCCGGCCAGCGGGTCGGCCCACCACCAGCCGAGCGCGTAGTCCAGCACCAGGCCGAGGAGCACCGCGCAGGCCAAGACGCCGTCGATCGTCGTGACCCGGCCCTCGGTGAGCAGGACGGGATTGCCCAGCGCTCGCCCGACGCGCCATTTGCCGAGCGCGAGCGCGAACATCACGACCGCCGTCGCGGCCGTCCACCAGATGCCGCCGACTCCCGGGGTGGGGCGGTGCGAGACGGCCAACGCGAGGCCTGACTGCACGAGAAGGTAGGCCGCCAGGGCGAGGAACGCCCAGCCGATCAGTCGCAAGGCGAACCGCTGCCTTGCCTCGCCTGTGCCGGTCAGCTCCCAGATCACCACGGTGCTCGCCGCGATCTCGATGAGGCTGTCCAGGCCGAAACCCGCCAACGCTACCGAGGCTCCTTCGATCGCGAGGAACACGATCACCACGACGCCCACCACGTTCCACGCGAGTGTCACCGCTTCGAGGCCGATACCAGCGGCGCGCAACGTGTGGGCGCCGGAGGATGCCGCGGACGCGGGGCGATTCATGCAGGCGAGATTACCGCCACCGATCCTGTTCGTTAGTATCTGCGTATGGATGCAGATAAAACGATCTGTGGGCGCGAGCCGGACAGCCAGTACGTCGAGCTCGCAGTGGAGGTGTTCTCGATGCTGGCGGATGCGACAAGGGTGCGGATCATCCTGGCGTTGCGCGATGTGGAGGAACTGTCGGTGAACCACCTGGCCGACATCCTGGACAAATCGCCTTCGGCCGTTTCGCAGCACCTGGCGAAGCTCCGGCTTGCCCGGATCGTCACGACAAGGCAGGACGGACAGCGGGTGTTCTACCGCTTGGAGAACGAGCACGCCAAGCAGCTCGTCTCCGATGCCATCTTCCAGGCCGAGCACTCGCTCGGCGGCGTCCCCAGGCACCACCACCAGCAGACGGGCGAGAACGCGTGAGCCCTCGCGACCATGAGCATCACCACGCTCACGATCACCCTCATGCTGGTCGAGCTCACGATGATGACCACGTGAGCCACGACCACGACAACGAGGCTCACGCCCACCATGCGGACCATGATCACGACCACCCGCACGGTGGCATCCGCGGCTTCCTCTACGACATGTTCGTGCCGCACACGCATGACTCGGCAGATGCCATCGATGACGCGATGGAGGCGAACGCGGCAGGCGTTCGTGCACTGAAGATCTCGATGTTCGTGCTGCTCGGCACGACCGTGCTGCAAGCCCTCGTGGTGGTCTTCACCGCTTCGGTCGCGTTGCTGGCAGACACCATCCACAACTTCGCCGACGCGCTGACGGCGGTTCCGTTGTGGATCGCCTTCGTGCTCGCCAGGCGCGCGGTCTCACGCCGCTATACCTACGGATACGGGCGCGCCGAAGATCTCGCGGGCATGTTCATCGTCTTCGTCGTCGCGCTCTCCGCGGTCGTCGCCGGCTGGGAGGCGATCACCCGCTTCTTCCACCCGATCGACATTCGCAACGCCTGGCTGTTGATCGCCGCCGGCGTGATCGGGTTCGCGGGCAACGAGATCGTCGCGATCTACCGCATCCGGGTCGGTCGACGCATCGGCTCGGCCGCACTGATGGCCGACGGCGTGCATGCCCGGCTGGACGGCTTCACCTCGCTCTCCGTGGTCGTCGGCGCGATCTTCGTGCTCTTCGGGCTGCCGATCGCGGACCCCATCATCGGCCTGCTGATCGCCGTCTCGATTCTCGTCTTGCTCTGGGGAACCGTGAAGCAGATCGGACGCCGCCTCATGGACGGCATCGAGCCCGAACTGCTGCATCGCGCAGAGCACGCGCTGCGCGACGTTCCCGGCGTGGTCGAGGTGGAATGCGTGCAACTGCGCTGGATCGGGCACCGTCTGCACGGCAACGCCACGGTCGTCGCGAACGTCGACACCCTGATCGAGGCGGACCAGGTGGCTGCCGAAGGCAGTCGTCGACTCAGGAAGGCCCTCCCCAAGCTGGACGAGATGTCCATCACGCCACGACCAGCCCTGCCTGACGCCACCCGCCCAGGTTCAGTGTGACCCGTCGCGGTTCGAGTGGCGCTCAGAGGGGGTCGAGAGCATCCAGGCCGTAGTCGACGGCCTCCGGGTTGAGCCGATGGATGGCGTCGCGCATGTATTGCACGATGTGCGTGTTGTCTGGTTCCGGCTCCGAGCTGTCGGCGGTCTGCGCCATCACGGCCGCTGCGCCATCGAGCACGTAGTACGCCTCGACTGATCTGCCTGTCGGGGTCAAGGCGCGCAACTCCACGGTGTCCGCGCTGGAACTCCGAGACAGCACCGCGGTGTATTCCACAACAGCGTCCGCGGCGTCATCTCCCACCAGCAGCGAACGGCCGGCGAAGACGAGCTCTTTCATCCGGCCAACGATAGGGGTGATGCCTCCGTCTCGCCTGGCCTTGACATCCCAGCGACGCACGATGGCCAAGGGCCGTTACGGCTCGCCACGAACCCCGCGCGATTGCGCCCCTTCTGGTCGCGAACCCGCCGCGATTGCGCCACTTCTCCGCACAACCCCGCGCGATTGCGCCCCTCTTCGGCACGAACTCGGCGCGATTACGCCACTTTCCGCACGAACTTCCTGCGATTGCGCCACTTCTCGGCGATTGCGCCAGTACATGTGGCGCAATCACGACGATGTGGCGCAATCGCGACGATGTGGCGCAATCGCAATCGCAATCGCAATCGCATCGCGAGCGACGACGAGTCGTCACGGCTTGTGCGAGGCATCCTCCTCCGGCAGCCTGGAGAGGCTCGAGCTCGCACTGGTCGACGCGGCCGGATTCGAGAATGAGGCGATATCACGGGTCGACGGGGAGAAGAACTGATGGCCATCAAGCTCGACAACGTCGGCATCGCCGTCCGCGACATCGAGGAAGCGATCTCGTTCTTCACGGATCTCGGTCTCACGGTTCTCGGGCGCGACACCGTCAGCGGCGAGTGGGCTGACACCGCAGTCGGTCTTGACGGCAACCACGCCAAGATCGCCGTGCTCCAGACCCCCGATGGCCACGGGCGCCTCGAGTTCTTCGAGTACATCCACCCGGATGCGATCGAAACGGAGCCCACGCTTCCCAACGAGATCGGCATGCACCGCGTCGCGTTCGCTGTCGACGACATCGACGCCTCCCTCGCGATCGCCGCCGAGCACGGTTATCACCCGCTTCGCGGAGTGGCCACCTACCAGGATCTCTACAAGCTCACCTACCTGCGCGGGCCGAGCGGAATCCTCGTGATGTTCGCGCAGGAGCTCAAGCCGCCGGCATCCTGAATACCGGTCCGGCTCGTCCCTCTCGGCTGCGGCTGCCGGCCTTCTGCGATCAGGCGCGACGCGTCATCCGCACGCCGGCGGGAACGGACAGCGCGGCGATGACGACGACGAAGACGACGAGCACCGGTACCAGTGGCCAGAGGATGAGAGCCATTCCGACCAGGAGCACCGGCAGCGCGAGGCCGACGTAGGCGGCGAGGAAGATCGCGGCGAGCACTTCGCCACGGCGCTCCGGTGCGGCGATAGAGGATGTCACCGCGATGGCGCAGCGGAACTGGAGCCCTACTCCTGCGCCGGCGACGACGCCGCTGACGACGAACACGGAGAGCGAAGCGAGCAGCACACCGGCCGCCAAGCCGCCCAGGCCGACAAGTGTCAGAACCAGACCCAGCATGAGCTGCGTTCGCGTTGCCACGCGTGCGAACACGATCTGCGAGAGCGCCGAGGCGGCGAAGACGCTGAAGGGCACCGTGCCCGCGAGTAGATGGGATGTCTCGTGAAGCGTCACGACCAAGACGCTCGGAGCAAGCGAGGTGAACAGCCCGAACACCGCGAACGCCGCGAACGCGGCGATCGCCGCGGCAGAGAACGCGCCGCGCGCATCCTGGGGCACGGCGATCCGTTGCGGACGGTACGCCGGGCGCTCCTGCGGCGGCGTGACGGTCTCGGGTACCAGCGCCACGGTGATGGCGGCGATGGCGAGCAGCACGAGGAAGACCACATAGGGCAGCAGCAGCGGTGCGGGAAGGAACTGGGCGAACGCGCCGCCGATCAGCGGCCCGAGCGCGAGGCCACCCGTGTTGACCACGGTGGAGACCGTTCCTGCAAGCCGGGGACCTTCATCGGGGTGCGACGTCGAGCGGAGCTCGCCGAGGTGTGCGGTCGCGCTCGCGGTGAGTGCGCCCACGCCGATACCGCACAGCGCGCGAGCCACGATCAGGCCTGCGACGTCGTTCCAGACGAGGAACAGCGCTGCGGACACGATCTCGATCAGCACCGCGATCAGCACCATCGGCCGCCTGCCCGTCACGTCGCTGAGGTGACCGATGAGGAAGAGGCTCGCGATCACTCCGATCGCATACGCGGCGAAGATGACGGTGACGATCCAGGTGGGGAAGCCGTCGCGAGCCTGGTACAGCGCATAGAGCGGTGTCGGGATCGTGGAGAAGGCCATCACCGCCAGGAATGCCGCCGCAATCGCCCAGAATCCGCTCCGATGACGGAG
>Ga0164242_10007675_pt1 | contig 11778 bp, 13 predicted proteins | sample OricomgcompostMG_FD_108783 | JGI IMG/M metagenome (GOLD analysis project Ga0164242, IMG submission 108783) | Miracle-Growth compost microbial communities from Emeryville, California, USA - Original compost - Miracle growth compost (MG) ... | reverse complement strand
GGGCGGCTGGACCGCGAGGGCTTCCTCGCTGCCTCGGCCTCGTGGTGGCGGCCGCGGGGGGCAGCATAGGAGCCGCCGCGGGCCAGCGTCGGTCTCAGCCGGCGCTGACCGGATCCGGATGAGGCAAGGCGCCGCACGGCCGCGCGGCGCGGACCACCTGGATGCCGGCGATCACGATGCTCAGTCCGGCGGCGAAGTCGTCACCGGCATCGCCGCCCCGAGGACTGTCACCGATGGCACCGACCTCCGCCGCCTGCCGATGCGTCTGCTCATCGACCGCGTGGCCGTAGACGAAGTGCAACAGCGTGCGCACGGCCGTCGGCGCCAGCTCCCCGATCTCCCCTTCGGCCAGGACCTTCTCCAGCAGCTCCACCGGCTCCACAGCGCCGAGGCCGAACGAGTGCACCGTCGCCACCAGCTCTGCTCCGTCGCGGTAGGCCAACAGCTGCTCACGCAGCACGGAGCAGATCGCCGCCGCCCGGTCGACCCACTCCCCCTCGGTCGGCCACGCCGCCCGCCGCAGCAGCTCGTCGGCCATCGCCGCCAGCAGGGTCTGCTTGTTGGCGAAGTGGTGATAGAGCGCAGACGGCTGCACGCCGAGCTCGGTGCCGAGCCGGCGCATGGTCAGGTCGGCGAGGCCGTAGGCGTCGAGCGTCTCGAGGGCGCGGACGACGATCTCCTCGCGGCGATAGCGCATCGGCCCTCCTGATTGCTGCCGGCAGCCGGCCCACCTGCCGGACGCGATTGCCTACTCGGCGGTTCCACCCTAACCTGAACGCCGTTCAGCAAGTTCAGGAGACACCATGACCGCCCCCACCACCGCGGAGTCCGGCAGCACGATGACCGACACGTACGCATCGCGCAAGCGCCTGCTCAACACCACCGACCTCGCCCTGGTGGCGAGCTTCACCGCGCTGATCGCGGTCTGCTCCTACGCCGCCGCGATACCGGTCGGCGGGGCCGGCGTGCCGATCACGCTGCAGACCTTCGCCGTCCTCCTGACCGGGCTCGTCCTCGGCCCGCTGCGGGCGCTCCTCGCGGTGGCGATCTACTACCTGCTCGGCGTCGCCGGCCTGCCGGTCTTCGCCGAGCACAGCGCCGGCGCGTCGGCCTTCACCGGGCCCACCGCCGGCTACCTCTACACGTTCGCACTCGCCGCAGTGGTGGCCGGCGCGATCGTCCGCTACCCGCTGCAGCGGCACCGCACCCGCGCGATCTTCGTCTTCGTCGCCGCACTGGCCGCCACCGTCGTCAACCACCTCGGCGGCGTCATCGGGCTACGGACCGTGCTCGACCTGAGCTGGCACAAGGCCTTCACCGTCGACGCCTCCTACTGGGTCGGCGACATCGTCAAGGGCGCCGTGGCCGCGATCGTCGCGGCCGAGGTGCACCGCGCCTTCCCGGCGCTGCTCGGCCGCCGTGGCTGAGCGTCGCACCGAGGTCGTCCTCGATGCGGCCGAGGTCCGCTCGCCCGAGGGACGGACCATCCTGCATCCGATCTCGCTGACCCTGGCCGAGCACCGGGTCGGGATCATCGGCCCCAACGGCTCGGGCAAGTCGACGCTCGCCCGGCTGGTCAACGGGCTGGTCGAGCCGTCCGGTGGCCGCGTGCTCGTCGACGGCGTGGACGTGGCCCGGCACGGCGCCGCCGTCCGTCGCCGGGTCGGCTTCTGCTTCACCGACCCCGCGGCGCAGGTGGTGATGCCGACCTGCGTCGAGGACGTCGAGCTCTCGCTGCGCAAGCGGGTCAAGGACCGGGTACGCCGACGCGAGACGGCGCTGCGGGTCCTGGAGCGGTTCGGCCTCGGCAACCGGGCCGACGTCAGCGTGCACGTGCTGTCCGGCGGCCAACGCCAGCTGCTCGCGCTGGCCGGCGTACTGGCCACCGACCCCGACCTGGTGATCGCCGACGAGCCGACCACCCTGCTCGACCTGCGCAACACCCGGCTGGTCGCCGAGACCCTGTTCGGCCTCGACCAGCAGCTGATCCTGCTCACCCACGACCTGGAGCTGGTCCGCCGCTGCGACCGGGTGCTGCTCGTCGAGGATGGCCGGATCGCCTTCGACGGTCCGGCCGCGGCGGCCGTCGCCCAGTATGTGGCGACGGTATGACGGTCCCGGCACGAGCCCGATGGGCGACCCGGCTGCCGGTCGGCGCCAAGGTGCTGACCCTGCTGGCGCTGAGCATCACCACGGTGGCGCTTCACGGCGTACCTGCTGCGGTGACGCTGCTGGCGCTCACGCTCGCCCTGGCGCTGCTCACCCGGGTGCCGGCCCGCATGCTGCTGCGCACCCTGCGCGGCATCGTCCTGTTCGCGGTCGTCGTGGCGGCGCTGCAGTGGTGGTGGACCGGGCCCGAGCGGGCGATCGAGTCCCTGCTCGACCTGACCACGCTGGCGCTGCTCGGCCTGCTGCTGACCGCGACCACGCCGGTGGGCGAGATGCTGGAGGCGTTCGTCCGTTGGGCCGGGCCGCTGCGCCACCTCGGCGTCGACCCGGAGCGGGTGGGGCTGGTCATCAGCATGGCGATCCAGTCGATCCCGGCGACGATCAGCCTCGCCCGTGAGACGCGCGACGCCGCTCGCTCCCGGGGCCTCGCCGGCAGTCCGCGTGCGCTGCTGACCCCGTTCGTCATCCGGATCGTCGCCCGCGCCCACGAGACCGGCGCCGCGCTCCAGGCACGCGGCATCGGCGACTAGCGCCACCGCTTAGGCTCCAGACGTGGACATCTCGACGCTGCGCATCACGTTCAGCGTGCTCGCCGCAGCGCTGGTGCTGCTCTTCTTCTTCGGTGCCTTCCTGCCCACTCGTGCCCGCTTCGCCGGCTGGTGGACGTTCGCCCTGTTGCTCTTCCTGGTGGCCTCGGTCGCCTACCTCGGCAACGGCACCTCCGGCCAGGTGGTCCTCAATCCGATCGGCAACGCGCTCGGCGTCGCCGGTGCGGAGGCGGTGTGGTGCGCCGGTCGCTCGCTGCGCACCCGGCCGGTCCGGTGGCCCTGGCTGCTCGCTGCGCCTGCCGCGGCCCTGGTCGCCGGCGCTGTCGACGACCCGGGACACGACACCTGGGCCGGCGGCGTGGTGTTCCTCGTCCTGATGACCGCAGCCTTCGGCGCCACCACCCGGGAGCTGGTGCACGCCATCACCCGCCGGCAGCGCCCGCCACGACAGCTGTCGATCTCGACGATGCTGCTCCGGGCGCTGGCCACGGCGTCCTTCATCCTGACGGTCTTCTACGCCGCCCGCACCGTCGCGTTCCTCGCCGTGGGACCGCACAGCCATGCCTTCGGACGGTGGTTCGGGTCGGCGCCGACCACGGTGCTCCTGATCGTGCAGCTGGTGACGGTGTCCTTCAGCATGTCCTCGCTCAGTGCCCAGCAGCAGATCGACGACCTCGAGCAGCGGGCGGCCTTCGACCAGCTCACCGGGCTGATGCGGGCCGAGGAGTTCCGCCGCCACGCCGCCGACGTACTCCATCGGCTGGCGGGCCCGAGCGAGCTCGCCGTGCTCGCGATGGCCGACCTCGACCATTTCAAGCGGGTCAACGACGAGCTCGGCCATGCTGCCGGCGACGAGGTCCTGCGCGTGTTCGGCTGGGCGGCGCGGACCGTGCTCGGCCCGCGTGCGCTCTGCGGCCGGATCGGCGGCGAGGAGTTCTGCCTTCTCTTCGCCGCCACCAGCATCGAGTACGCCGAGGGCATGCTCGCCACCCTGGTCGCGGAGTTCCAGCAGGCCGTGCACCTCTCGGACGGCCGCGTGCCCACCATCAGCATCGGCATGGTCGAGGTCGAGGCCGGCGTGCCGCTGACCGATCTGCTCGCCCATGCCGACCGCGCGCTCTACCAGGCGAAGTCCGGCGGGCGCTCCCGCATCGTCCTCGGCTGACTCACCAGCAGGGCGGCTGCCGGTCGATCCACGGCGCGGCCACCTCGATCTGCGCCGCCAGCGAGAGCAACAGCTCCTCCTCGCCCGGCCGGGCCGCCAGCATCACGCCGACCGGCAACCCCGCCGCGCTCCAGTGCAGGGGCAGGGAGACAGCCGGCATGCCGGTGACGTTCCAGGCGCTGGTCCACGGCGTGAAGCGCTTCTGGGCCTCGAAGTCGCTCTGCGGGCTGGCGTCGTCCCGCAGCTGCCCGACCAGCGCCGGCGGCGTCGCCAGCGTCAGCGTGAGCACCGCGTCGTACGGCGCGAGCGCCTCGAGTGCGGTGGCGGCGAAGCGGCGCATCTGCCCGATCGCCAACCCGAACTCCGGTCCCGACACCGCCTCGCCACGCTCGGTCAGCCAGCGGGTCAACGGGCGCACCTCGGCACGCTGGCCGGGCGTCAGCGGCGTGACCGAGAGTGCGGTCAGCACCGCCCAGCAGGTCTCGAACACCGGGACGGCCTCGCGCGGCAGCGGCACCGCGACGTCCTCCACGAGGTGGCCGAGCTCCTCCAGCAGCAGCGAGGTCGACTCGTAGGCCTCCAGACACTCCGGGTGGACGGCCGTGTCGGCGATCACCGGCTCGATGAAGCGGGCGATCCGCAGCTGCCCGGGGAGCCGGTCGCACGCCTCCAGGAACGTGTCGGTCGGCTCCGGCGCCCAGGACGGGTCGCCGGGCCGGCGCCCGGCCAGTACGTCGAGGAAGGCGGCCGCATCGCGCACCGTCCGAGCCAGTGCGCCCGACGTGGAGAGCCCGACCGGGTCGCCGTACATGGGGCTGGCGGAGATGCGCCCCCGGCTGGGCTTGAGCCCGACCAGTCCACAGCAGGACGCCGGGATCCGGATGGACCCGCCGCCGTCGGAGCCGTGCGCGACCGGGACCAGGCCGGCGGCGACCGCGGCCGCTGCTCCGCCGCTCGAGCCGCCGGCCGTGTGGCGGCGGTCCCAGGGCGTGACGGCGGGCGGCGCGACGTCCGGCTCGGTGTAGCAGGGGCTGCCGAACTCGGGCGTGTTGGTCTTGCCGAGGCTGATCATGCCGGCGGCCTCGATCGAGAGCGCGATGTTGTCGGAGACCTCGGGGACATGGTCGGCATACACCGCCGAGCCGAACATCGTGCGCACGCCCTTGGTCGGGTTGAGGTCCTTGATCGCCGTCGGCACGCCCCACAGCGGATTCGCGCCGACGGGCCGGATCGACAGCTCGCGCGCGCAGGTCGAGATGTGCTCCTCGGCGAGCGTCACGAATGCGCCCAACGGCTCCTTCGAGCCCAGGTCCAGCCGCTCGATCCGCGCGAGGTAGTGCTCGGCCAGCTCCGCCGGCGACACCTCGCAGCGGCGGATCAGCTCGCCCTGCTCGAGCGCGGTCAGGTCGTGCAGCTCGGTCACGTCTGCAACCTAGGCGACGCAGCGCTGCGGCGGAAGACACCTAAGGTAGGCGGATGTCTCGTGCCGCTGCCGTGGTGATCGCGCTGATGCTGCCGCTCATCGCCGGCTGTGGGAGCTCGACGCCCGCCGCGTCGCGTACGCCGAACCTGCCCCCGGCGACTGCCGCCGCACCCAGCACGCCCTCGACGCCCGTGACTCCGTCCGAGCCGGCATCGGCCACGGCGTCGGCGACGCCGAGAGTCGTGCACCACGAGACCCATCCCGACCCCCGTTGGCGCTTCTTCAGCACCGACCAGCACTGGTACACCTCGGGGTGGTTCACGGGCGTGCACCGGATCATGATCGGCTTCGGCTGCAACGCGTCGCCCTGGTACGACCACGATCCCCGCTGCCCTGGCACGGACGGCTTCCACCACGGCATCGACGTGGCGATGCCCTGCGGCACCACGCTGCGCGCCGGTCTCCCCGGCACGGTGCTCTCGCCGTCGGCGCCCGGCACCCCGGGTCCGGCGTACGGCGTCAATCCGGTCCGCCTCCGCGTCACCGGCCCGGGCGGAGCGCACGACCTGCTGATCGGGCACACTCGCCGGGTCTTCGTCCATCCCGGCCAGCACGTCCGGCGCGGCCAGAGGATTGCGCTGGCCTCCGACTCCGGCGCTCCCGACGGCTGCCACCTCCACTTCGAGGTGCGGCCGCCCGGCGGCGGCTACACGACCGCCGTCGACCCGGCCCGCTGGCTCAAGCTCAAGCGCGCCTGACCGCCCGGCCCGCGTCTCCAGCCATCAGCCCGCGACCGGCGGAAGCTCACCGGGAGATGCTGCGTTGGTCGCGACGGAGCGGGTGGTCCTCCGGGACCTCGACGAGCACGATCCGTACGCCGTCGGGGTCGCTGACCCACATCTCGATCAGGCCCCACGGCTCACGGCGCGGCTCGCGGAGGATCGGTACGCCGGCGGCAACGAGCCGCTCACGTTCGGCAACCACGTCGCGGACCTGCAGCCACAGCTCGAGGTTCCGTCCGGCCGTCTCCGCAGTGGCGGTCCCGGACACCTCCAGGAAGGCGCCACCGAGGAAGAAGACCACACCTCCGCTGAACTCCCGGGAGACCGCAAGTCCCAAGGCGTCGCGATAGAAGCGCTGTGAACGCTCCGGATCCGTGGGATGAAGGAGCACACGACCGGCAAGCACGTCCATATCCACATTTTGATCCACGTCTGCCGTCTTGGCACTGCGCAGTTTGGCCGCCCGGCGGTGGCGGACGGGTCAGTCCGTGTCGCGACCGGGCCCCGGACCCGCCTCCACGACCTCACCGGTGAGCCCGTCGACGAGCTGGGCACCGTCACCGGCCGAGCGCAGGGCGCGCAGTGCGATCGCGCGACGGTCGAACGTCTCGGCCTCCGCGACACTGCGGTCGGGCTCGGTGAGGATCCAGCGCCGCGGCAGTCGCGGACTTCGGGCAGGTCGCTCGGGTTCGGCCTCGCGGTTCGCCGGTTCGACGTACTCGCCGTGCAGGGCTTCTGCGAGGCGCGCAGCTCGCACCGGACCGATGCCGGGGTGGCCGAGCAGGCCCTCGGGCGCGGCCGCGGCGATCGCTGAAAGGCTGCCGTAAGCGGCGAGCAGGCTGCGGGCCATGGTCACGCTGATGCCCGGTACGACGGACAGCATCACCTCGGCCTGTGCAGACGGATGGCGTGGAGCCCGGCGCGGGCCTTCGGCGCGGGTGGTCGGCGCAGCGCGCCGGGCGCGCTTGGCGAGTCGCACGATCCATGCTGCGCTGTCCTCAGCGTCCAGGCTGTGCAACACGGTGAACCCGTCCTCCACCAGCCGGCACACCGCACCCCGCCAGGCGTCCTCGGCGATCCAGCGCGGCTCACCCTCGACCAACAGCACCGCCTGAGGGAACGCCGACTGCAAGCGGACCGCCTGGTCGAAGATGCGTCCGTCGCGGATCGACGCGCCGAGGTCGGTGGGCCCCTTGCGTTCCACCGCCAGACCGGGCCCGAGGACGTAGTCGCCCACCGGCAGATCCGCCAGCCGAACGTCGAGGCCGGCGGCGACGAGGGCCTCCGGGATCACGCTGCCCCGTTCCCGGTGGTCGACCAACACCGGACCCGTCTCACCCACGCCCCGACGTACCCGGCGGCCAGCCGCCGCATTCTCCGGCCACTCCCCGACGAGGCTATCCGACCGCGGCGAGCAGCCGCCGGATGGCCTCCTCGACGGTGGCGCGCGGGCAGCCGAGGTTGACCCGCATGTAGCCGTGCCCCTCGACACCGAACTTCTGGCCCTTGTCCAGCCAGAGGCGAGCCTTGGTGAGCATGAAGCGGTCCAATGCCTCGGCGTCCATGCCGAGGGCTCGACAGTCCATCCACGCCAGGTAGAGCGAGTCCGCGGGCAGCACCCGGATCTTGTCGGTGTGGGTGTTGACCTCGTGGGCGAAGTGGCTGTGGTTGCCGCGCAGGTAGGTGAGCAGCTCCTCCAGCCACGGCTCGCCGTGGGTGTAGGCCGCCTCGGCGGCGACCATGCCGAGCGTGTTGACCAGCGGGAACAGGTTGCGCTCGTACTGGCGGGCGAGCTCCTCGCGCAGCCGCCGGTCGGGGACGAAGACGTTGGCGCTCTGCAGTCCGGGCAGGTTGAACGTCTTGCTCGGCGCGGTGCAGGTGATGCTGTTGCGGGCGAGCTCCGGCCCGAGGGAGGCGAACGGCGTGTGCCGCTTGGCGGGGTTGATGATCAGGTCCTGGTGGATCTCGTCGCAGACCACGAGCACCCCGTGGCGGGCGCAGATCTCCCCCATCGTCGCCAGCTCCTCAGCGGACCAGACGTTGCCGGTGGGGTTGTGCGGGTTGCTGAGGATGAACACCTTCGTGTCGGGGCGGATGGCTGCCTCGAACGTGCGTACGTCGAACCGGTAGCCATCCTCGGTGCGCTTCAGCGGCGCATAGGCCAGGTGGCGGCCGTTGAGCATGACGTCGTCGTGGAAGTGCGCGTAGACCGGCGGCTGGATCAGCACCGAGTCTCCGGGGGCGGAGAATGCCTGCACGATGGTCTTGAGGGTGGTGATGATGCCGGCCGTCTGCAGGACCCAGTCCCGAGGGACGTCCCAGCCGAAGCGCCTGGCCTGCCAACCGACCACGGCGTCGAGGTAGCTGTCGGTCGCCCCTCCCGGGTAGCCGAAGACCCCCTGGTCGACGGCCTCGTGCAGCGCCTCGATGACGGCCGGCGGCGCCTTGAAGTCGGTGTCGGCCACCCACATCGGCAGTGGGTCGGCGGCCGCCTCCTCGGGCGCGAGCAGGTCCTCGGCGTAGGACCACTTCATCGAGTTGCTGGTGCGACGGTCGACCACCTCGTCGAAGATCGACGCCGTCGGCTCGCCGGCAGGGGTGGGTTGGATCAGGGTGGAGGAGGTATCGCTGGCCACGACACCAGGTTAGACGCGAGGCCGGGCAAGGTGTTCGCGACCTTTGCTCCTATTCCGGCATGTTCTGCTAGCTTTTGATCCGTGGACGCGATTGACCGCGAGATTCTTGCTCTCCTCCAGGCCGAGGGTCGGATCACGCTCACCGAGCTGGCGGAGCGTGTCCGGCTCAGCGTCTCCCGGTGCCAGCGCCGCGTCCGGGACCTGGAGGCCGCTGGCGCGATCCGCGGCTACCGGGCGGTGGTCGATCCCGCGATGCTGGGCCTGGGGTTCGAGGTGCTGGTGTTCGCCACCCTGGACCGGCCCGACGCGGTGCCGCAGTTCGAGGCAGCACTCGCCGGGATCCCGCAGGTGGTCGAGGCGCAGCGACTGTTCGGGGAGCCGGACTACCTGGTGCGGGTGGTGAGCGCCGACCTCGCGTCGTACCAGGAGCTCTACGAGTCGGTCCTGATCCGGCTGCCCGGCGTGCGCGGGCTCAACTCCACCATCGTGATGAAGCAGGCCGTCGGACCCCGGCCGCTGCCGGACCGACCGCCCCGGCAGGCGAGCTGAGGCGACGCGGCACGGGCCTTGGGGCACACCCGAGGCGCACGGTGGTGAGGTGACCCGAGGAAAGCGCTGACGTGATCTCGATCCTGGGCCGCGACCGGCTCTGCTGCTCGCGGGCGCCTTCGAAGCGGGACTGAAGGTCGCCCGCCGGGCCGAGATCAGCGCCGCTGCAGCGCGTGCCACTCCCGGTCGAGGATCGCGAAGTCGATCTCGGTGGACCACCCGCCCTTGAACCACTCGCTCTCCACCAGCACCGCCTCCTGGCGCATGCCGAGCCTGGTCAGCACCGCCGCGGAGGCGGAGTTGCGCTGGTCGATCCGGGCCGTCACCCGGTGCAGCGCCAGCCCATGTGCGGGCTCGAAGGCCAGCGCCAGCATGGCCCGGGCGGCCTCGGTCGCGTAGCCGTGGCCATGGTGGGCCGGGTGGACGACGTACCCGATCTCGGCATTGGTGTCGTCGCGCCAGAACAGCAGGACGTCCCCGATCAGCTCGCCCGTCCCCTTGAGCACGATCGCCAGGTCGAGCGCCTCGCCCGGCCCGAACAGCGCCCAGCGGACCCGCTCCGGGTCGGCCAGCCGCTCGGCGATCTCCGCGCGCGTGCGCGGCTCGAACGGCACGTAGCGGCACACCTCCGGCAGCGACTGGTAGGCGTGCACCGCGTCGATGTCACCGGTCGGGTCGAGCGGACGCAGCAGCAGCCGCTCGGTCTGGATCGGGTACGCCGGGGCGAGCATGGGGGTGCGCCTCGCCTACGCGCCCGCGACCCGCCAGAGACCGAAGGTGAGCCCGTCGACCAGCGCCTCCCAGGACGCCTCGATGACGTTGCCGCCCACGCCGACGGTGTCCCACGAGGTCTGGCCGTCGCTGGTCTCGATCAGCACGCGGGTCTTCGCGTCGGTGCCGTGGCCCTCGTCGAAGAGCCGCACCTTGTAGTCGATCAGCTCGAACCTCTCCACCACCGGGTAGGCCAGCACGATCGCAGCCCGCAGCGCCTGGTCGAGCGCGTTGACCGGGCCGTTGCCCTCCCGGGTGACGACATAGCGCTCGCCGCCGGCATGCAGCTTCACCGTCGCCTCGGTCGACCCGTCGTCCTGGGAGATGACGCGCCACGACTCGAGGTCGAAGTACGTCGGGCGCTTGCCCTCGACCTCCTCGAGCAGCAGCAGCTCGAAGGAGGCGTCGGCGGCCTCGAAGGTGTAGCCGGCGGCCTCGCGCTGCTTGACCCGGTCGGTGATCCGGGTGACCAGCTCGCGGTCGGTCAGCTCATAGCCCAGCTCCTTGCCCTTCAGCTCGATCGACGCCCGACCGGCCATGTCCGAGACGAGCAGGCGCATGTCGTTGCCGACGCCCATCGGGTCCATGTGCTGGTAGAGGTCGGGGTCGACCTTGATCGCGCTGGCGTGCAGGCCGGCCTTGTGGGTGAAGGCGCTGGAGCCGACGTAGGGCTGCCGCGAGGCCGGCGGGAAGTTGGTCACCTCGGCGATCGCGTGCGCCGTGCGCGTGGCCTCCTGGAGGAGTCCCTCGGGCAGCACCTGCTTGCCGAGCTTGAGCTGGAGGTTGGCGACCACCGCGATGAGGTCGGCGTTGCCCGTGCGCTCGCCGTACCCGTTGATCGTGCCCTGCACGTGCGTCGCGCCGGCGTCGACCGCCGCGAGGGTGTTCGCGACCGCGCAGCCGGTGTCGTTGTGGCAGTGGATGCCGACCCGCACGCCGGTGGTGTCGACCACGTCGTGTACGACGTCGGAGAGCCAGCTCGGCAGCATCCCGCCGTTGGTGTCGCACAGCGCCGCGACCTCCGCGCCCGCCTCGAACGCCGTGCGGAGGACCTCGAGCGCGTAGTCGCGGTTGGCGCGGTAGCCGTCGAAGAAGTGCTCGGCATCCAAGAAGACGCGGAGACCCTCCCCCTGGAGGTGGGAGACCGTGTCGCGCACCATGGCGAGGTTCTCCTCGAGCGTGGTCCGCAGGGCCAGCTCGACGTGTCGGTCATGGCTCTTGGCGACCAGCGTCACGACGCTCGCCCCGGAGTCGCGCAGGGCGGCGATCATCGGGTCGTCGGCGGCCTTGATGCCGGCCCGCCGGGTGGAGCCGAAGGCCGCGAGCTGGGCGTGCTTGAGATCCAGCTCGGTCTTGGCGCGATTGAAGAACTCGGTGTCCTTCGGGTTCGCACCCGGCCAGCCGCCCTCGATGAACCCGACCCCGAACCCGTCCAGCTGCCGCGCGATCGCGAGCTTGTCCCCGACCGAGAGGTTGAGGCCTTCCTGCTGCGCGCCGTCGCGCAGGGTGGTGTCGTAGACATGGAACGAGCCCTGCAGGTCCATCTGAGTCACTTCTTGTCTCTGTCTGTGTCCGGGCAATAAAAAAACCTCTCGGGGACGAGAGGTTGGCGCACCGTGTCCCCATCTGCCGGGGTCGCAGTGCGCTAGCGAATGATGATCTGCGTGATCGTCACGGCGGCCATCCTGCCACAAGCGTCGGGCGCCGGCGCCGGTGTCCGCCGGTTGAGCCCTCC
>Ga0164242_10007674_pt1 | contig 11778 bp, 9 predicted proteins | sample OricomgcompostMG_FD_108783 | JGI IMG/M metagenome (GOLD analysis project Ga0164242, IMG submission 108783) | Miracle-Growth compost microbial communities from Emeryville, California, USA - Original compost - Miracle growth compost (MG) ... | reverse complement strand
TCTGCGCGCAGTGGATACCGAGGGAGGGGGTGTGCAGGTAGCGCGCGCCGTCGCTCGACGCGGTCGGGTCCTGCGTGACCTCGTATCGCACGTCGTCCCAGCCGCGCAGCGCGCTGGCAAGGGCGGCGCCCGTGCCGGTGTCGCCCTCCCAGTAGTACTCGGCGCGCATCGTCCCGCGCAGCACGGGCTGCTCGATCCAGTCGAAACTCACGGCGCGCCCGAGCACGCGCCCGACCGCCCACTCGAGGTGGGGGCACAACGCGCGTGGCGAGGAGTGCACGAACAGCACCCCTCGGGCCTTTGCGGTGCGGGCCCCAGCGGTGCTGCGCTGTCCAGTTGTGGCCGTCATCGCATCCTCCGTTCGTTCCGGTACGGCTTCCCCTCCGACCGATGAACGGCGTCGATGACGACATGGGCATTCTCACATAGCACGCGAGCGAATTCCAAGCGCGTAATTCGGTTCTTGCGCGTGTCGGCATTGTGAGTATGCAATTACTCGGTATATACATACCCCATGTCAGTTCGTCAGAGCCTGCTCGCCATCCTCGACCAGGGCCCGTGCTACGGGTACCAGCTGCGCGCCGAGTTCGATCGCCGCACGGGCGGAACGTGGCCGCTCAATGTCGGCCAGATTTATCAGACGCTCGAGCGCCTCGAGCGCGACGGGCTGGTCGCGAAGGGCGACAGCGATCGAGAGGGCCGCGCCTATTACGAGATCACGGATGCCGGGCGGGAGGCCGTCTCGTCGTGGCTGTCCTCCCCCGTCGAGCGCCAAACGGCCGCCCGTGACGAGTTGGCGATCAAGCTGGCCGTCGCCGCGACGCTGCCCGGGGTCGACGTGGCCCAGGTGATCCAGGTGCAGCGCACCGCCACGCTCGCGCTGCTGCGCGATCTGACGCGAACCAAGGAGTCGATCGACGAACCGGGCTCGGCCGAGGATCTCTCCTACCTCCTGCTCATCGACGCGCAGATCTTCCAGATCGACGGGGAGTTGCGCTGGCTCGACCATTCGGAGGGTCGGCTCGCTCGTGCTGTCGCGGCCGGCATTACCGGCGAGCTCCCGCTGAGCACCGAAGTGCCGAAGCGCGGGCGGCCGGCACGGGTGCATTCGGGCGCAGAGGGGGCCTGAGGTGACCACTCCCCTGCTTCGGCTCGACGGAGTCGCCATGCAGTACGGCAAAGGCGAGGCATCCGTCACCGCGCTCTCGGGAATCGACCTCGAGGTGACCGCGGGCGAACTCGTGGCCGTGATGGGCGCCTCGGGTTCGGGGAAGTCGACGCTGCTCGCCATCGCGGGCGGCCTGACCGTACCAACGGCGGGCGAGGTCGTCGTCGGCGGGACCTATCTGTCGACGCTGTCGGCGAAGGGGCTCGCGCAGCTGCGGCGCCGCACACTCGGCTTCGTCTTCCAGGACTTCAACCTCGTACCGTCGCTCACGGCCCTCGAGAACGTGACGCTGCCGCTCGAGCTGGATGGCTGGCGCGGCAACAAGGCGCGCTCTGCCGGGCATGATGCGTTGCGCTCGGTTGAGCTCGATGGCCGGGCGGATGCCTACCCTGATGACCTCTCCGGCGGGCAGCAGCAGCGCGTGGCCATCGCGCGGGCGATAGTCGGGCAGCGCCGCCTGATCCTCGCCGACGAGCCGACGGGAGCGCTCGATTCGACCACCGGCGAACTGGTGATGCGGACGCTGCGCCGGCGCATCGACGCCGGAGCGGGCGGCATCCTCGTCACTCATGATTCACGGCACGCCGCGTGGGCCGACCGCATCGTGTTCCTCCGCGACGGTCGCATCGTCGACGGCACGCGGCGCGAGGCGGCCGAGCAGTTGCTCACCCGTGCGGGCGGGCGGCACGTGTGAGCGCGCTGGTCCTGGCGTGGCGCCTTGCGCGACGCGGCACTGTCTTGAGCCGCGCGCAGGCGGCGCTGATCATCGCGCTGATCGCGGTTCCGATAATCGGCTACGCCGGCGCCGTGCTCATTGTCGATTCACGCAACGCGAAGACGGCCGAGAGTTTGGACGCGCTCATGGGCCAGGCCCAGAGCCGGATTCAGCTCGTGAACGCGCCCGACAGTTCGCTGCATCAGAAACCACCCGGGTCGGATCAGTGGGAGATCTCTTACGACAGCCAGGGCAATCCTCTGCACACCAACGGTGATCCCGGCGATATCCCGCTCGCGAGCGTGCTGCCGCGAGGCACACGGGTGCTGCGGCTCGCCGACACCACCGTCGAGGCTGATTCCCGCAACGGCGTCGCCGACGTGGCCGCGACGGTCGGTCCGGTCTGGGAGCACAGTTTCCGCGGCCGATTCTCAGTGGTATCGGGTCGGGCGCCGCAGAACGGCCAGGAGGCGATGGTCACCGCAGCGGCACTCGGCCGCCTGGGCGTGCGGGTCGGCGATGCCGTGCACCTGCGCACGCCCGTCAGCGGAGACTTCACCATTACCGGCATCGTGGCCGACACGCGCGTCACGCGCTCGACCCCCGAGGTCTTCCTTGACGACGGCACCCTTGACGGAACCACTGCCCAGCCCGCGGCGCAGTCCTACTCCTACTACTTGCCGGCGCTCGATGTGAACGCGACGCAAGCCAAGGCTCTCAACCACGCGGGCTACATCGTCGTCTCGCGCTCGCTCGTCGCGCGCTACGGGCTGCACGGGTGGAACAACCTCCAGTCGAGCAACGGGAGCCTGTGGCTTGCGCTGAGCCTCGCCCTGGTCTTCGGCGCGTTCGAGGTTATTCTGCTTGCCGGCTCCGCCTTCTTCATCGGCGCGAAGCAACGGCAGCGCGTGCTGGCGATCATTGCAAGCTCCGGCGGTTCCCGAGGGTCGCTGGTCGGGGTCGTCACGCTCACAGGCGCGCTACTCGGGGCTGTCGGCGGCTTGGTCGGCTCGGCGATCGGCGTCGGGGCGGGCTCGGTCTTCCTGCGGCTCACGGCAGACGGCAGCGCCGCGCACTACCCCGGCTACCACTTCGTCTGGTGCGCATACGCGCTCATGGTGCTCGTGGCGACCGTGATTGGAATCTGCGCCGCGCTCGTACCGGCGGTCGTCGTCTCGCGCCTCGATGTGGTGGGCGCTCTGCGCGGCGCGACCCGGCCCGCGCAGGCGCGCGCACGACGTCCGATCATCGGAACGATCGTCACGCTAGCAGGCGGCGTCATCGCTCTGGCTTCGGGCATCCTCGCCGCCGGCATCAGCTCTGGATGGTTCGACGCTTCCGGCGGCCAGGGGCTCCTCGAACAGCACGCCGCGCGCATCGTCTCTCTGCTGTACTTCGGCATTACGGGCGGCGTGATCGTGACGCAGCTCGGACTGATCCTGATGTCTGGCCTCGTCCTCACCGGAGTGGGCACGGCCCTGCGGGGGCTCGGCGTGGCATCCCGCCTGGCCAGCCGTGACCTCGCGCGCAATCGCTCGCGCGCAGTGCCTGCGATCGCCTCGATCATGACGACGAGCTTCCTGGCTGTCTTCTTCATGGGCCTGATCGCCTCGGAGGATGCCGCCAACCGCGCGCACTACCCCTGGGATATCAGCGATGAGCAGGTGGCGGCGTACGTCCGGACGGACCTGCCCGAGGACGCGACTCTCACCGCGCACCGCGCCGAGCTCACCGCTGCACTGACACGCACTCTGCCGATCACGAAGCCGGTGACGATCTCGGGCGTTCGGCTGCCGACAGGCAACATCGACGCCGCGGACCACTCGCTCTATCCGGTGCCGGTCGCGCCTCGGGCGAGCTGGTGCCCGAAGACCATGCAGGGCTACTTCGAAGACAGCGCGAGCGACAAGGATTGGCGCTGCAGCGACCTCGTCGCGGATTACGGGATATCGAGCGACGACGCTCCGCTGCTCGTCGTCGGCGGCGTGACGGCCCTCACCCAGATCCTCGGCCACGCGCCCAGCACAGCGGCGACCGCCGAACTGGAATCCGGGGGCGCTGTCTCGCTTCATCGCGCGTACGTTGCCGGCGGTCACTTGAATTTCGGCTGGTTCACGGCGCAGCAGAGCCAGGATCTCCGAAAGGTCAGCACGCTCGACTCACCGCAGAAATCGGCCGCGCTTCCGGCGGTTTACGAGCCGACGTCGCATCCACTCTCGTTCGGCGTCGTGGTGTCCCCTGACGCTGCGCGGCGGCTCGGCATCCACGCGACGCCGCGGGTGCTGCTCGCCTCACTCAAACGGCCGCCCACAGATGGCGGGCAAGACGCACTGCGCGCGGCAATGAACGTCATCAATGCAGGCTCGCACGACGCATTCGGCGTCGGCGCGCAGACAGGACCCGCGCCGACCTCGCCGGTGTTCTCCTGGGGCGCCCTCGCGGCGAGTTCGCTGATCGCCCTCGCTGCGGCGGTTGTCGCGCTCAGCCTGGCACGGCAGGACGGCGCCCGCGACGCCGCCGTCTTCGACGCCGTCGGAGCCTCGCCGCACGTGCGGCGTTCGGTCGCGTTCTGGCAGGCACTGATCGTGGTCGGTGCCGGGGCGATTCTCGGCGCTCTGACGGCGACGCTCACCGTCTACACTGCGTTCGGGCTCGCCCCCGGCCAGGTGTTCGCGATGCCGTGGGCGCTGGTCGCGCTCGGAACCTTCGGCCTCACGCTAGCCATCGCCCTCGGGGCAGGGCTCATAGCAGGCCGTCGCCAAAGAGAGAGCGTCGGGCGCCCGGCGATCGCCTAGAGGTCCGCCTAGAACTCGTGCAGCAGCTCGCCGGCCTTGTTCAGCGCGTTCTTCTCACCGGCGCGGATCGGCACCGGGAAGCGGTTCTGCTTCGGCGGCAGCGGGCAGTTGAACTGGTAGCTGAAGGCGCACGGCGGAAGCACGGCGAGGTTGAAGTCGAGCGTGATGGTTCCGTCGGGGTTCGGCGCGACGAAGAGGAAGCGGCCGACCGAGTAGGTCTCGTCGCCGTTGGTGGCATCGGCGAACACGAGCTGTAGTGCGCGGCCGGACTTGAACGCCGCGAGGTTGTACGCGACGCCGTCCTTCTCGAAGGTGATCTCACCGGGGATCGCCGTCTCGCGCTCCCCCTCGTCCTTGATGTGCTCGAAGCCCACCGACAGGCCCTCGACGGGCGTGAACCGGGCGGTGATGACCCAGTCGGGGTTGTAGTCGTAGGCGTCGATGCCGCCGAAGTTCTCCAGGTCCTCGGACTTCGCGTCCCACACGCGCAGCGCGTATTCGGTTCCCGCCTCGTTCACGATGACGGTACCGGTCGTGTGATCGTCGAAGTCGATGGCGCTCGCGTGATCGCTGTCGCGTGCGGTGATGACGACCTCGCCGTCGACCGGCTCGCCGTCGACACGGATGCCGTCCGCTGCGGTCGCCACGAGCCTGAGGCCCTTCTCGCCGGCCGGCAGCGGGTAGTACGTGCCGGGGACCCCGTAGACGGTCTGAGCGACCTCGGGGTCGCCCGTGATCCACTGCGTGTTGACGAGTGCCAGGCTGCCCTGCGGCTGTTTCACCGACTCCTCGCGACGGCGGCGGAAGGCGGCAAGACGCTCGGCAGGGGTCACATCGGTCATGGGCTCGATCCTAGGTCGGGGCGGCGCCATCACTTGGCATCCGCGTACGTGTCGACGGTCGCGACCTGCAACGGGAAGTCGACCGGGAACGTTCCGAACAGCAGGCGGCCCGCCGCTCGAGCGGATTCCCGCACCAGCTCCTCGACCTGCGGGGCGAGCGGCTCGGGGGTGTGCACCATGAGCTCGTCGTGCAGGAAGAAGACCAGGTGCGGCCCGCTCTCGAGCCGGCCCTCGCCGAGCTCGGCGAGCCGCAGACGCAGATCGGCCATCCAGCACAAGGCCCACTCGGCGGCAGACGCCTGCACGACGAAGTTGCGGGTGAAGCGCCCCCAGTCCCGCGCCTGCGAGCGCGCGCGACGTTCGTCGGCGGCCGAGGCGCCCGGCTCGCTGGCCCGCTCCTGCACGGCGCGCCACTGCGGCCCGGGCCGCGGGGAGGTTCTGCCGAGGCGGCTCATCACCTGCTCGCCGCGCTCGCCCTGCAGGGCGGCTTGATCGACCAGTGCGACCGCCTGCGGGAAGGCGCGGGCGAGTCTCGGCTTGAGCCGCGCCGAGTCGCCCGTGGTGGCCCCGTACATCGCGCCGAGCATCGCGACCTTCGCCTCGTGGCGGCTCGCCACGGCGCCGGACGCGACGACCGAGTCGTAGAGGTCGCGCCCGCGCCCGGCATCCGCCATCGCCCGATCGGAAGCCAGCCCAGAGAGCACGCGCGGCTCAAGTTGCGCCGCGTCCGCCACGACGAGCTTCCAGCCCGGGTCGGCGACGACGGCGCGGCGGATGTTCTTCGGCAGCTGCAGCGCTCCCCCGCCGCTCGTGGCCCAGCGGCCGGTGACGACGCCGCCGACGACGTAGTCGGGGCGGAAGCGCCCGTCGCGCACCCAGGTGTCGAGCCACGCCCAGCCGTTCGCGGTGTAGAGGCGATAGAGGTTCTTGTATTCGAGCAGCGGCGTGATCACGGGGTGCTCGACCTCGCGCAGCTCCCACTTCCGGGTCGACGCGACGTCGAGGCCGGCGCGCCGCAGGGCTGCGAGGAGTTCCGGCTGCGAGTCGGGGTTGAGCGTCGGAGCGTCGAGCAGCTCCCGAATCGCCATCGCGAGCACTTCCAGGCGCGCGGGGCGCTGGCCGTCGGCGGGACGGGGGCCGAGCGCCTCGGTGAGCACCGCGTCGTGCACGTCGGCGCGCCAGGGCATGCCGGTGTGGCGGATCTCGGCTGCGACGAGTGCCCCCGCCGACTCCGCCGCGAGCAGCAGGCGGATGCGCGCGGGCTGCGCGGCGCCCGCGACGGCCGCGAGCTGCGCGTGGAGCTCGAGGACGGGGTCGGGCGCCCCCGACGGCGGCGCCGGCTCGATGTCGAACAGGGCTGGACCGGTCGGTGCAGGGCTAGGGGCGGCGGGCGGGCCGTCGTCCCACGCGGAGGCCGGCTGGCGGGCGAGGTCGGAGCCCGCCGTCAGCAGCGAGTTGCGCAGAATCCGCCGGCAGAGGGCGAGGTCGACGCACCGCTCGACCCGCACGCCGGCGGCCAGCAGCGCCGGATACCACGCGGCGGTGCTCCACCACACCCAGCGCGGGCGCTCGCGCTCCCGGGCGCGCACGAAGGCGGCGAGATCGGATGCCGCGAGCCGCCGCGCCTCGACGGGCGAGCCGGCCGCGTCGACCGAGGTCGCGGTCACGCCGCCGTCGGGGGCGCGGTCGAGGACGATGTGCACCAGCCCATTGTCGAACGCACCACCGACATTCAGGGCTGGGCGAGTTCCTCCAGCAGGCGAGCCGCGAGCGCGGAGGGGTTTGCGTTCGCCGTGTCGACACGGATGCGCTCATCGCTCCAGCGCGCGAGCGCCTCGCGCCGCGGCAGCAGGGACTCCCACGTCGGCTCGGGCAGCGCCGGGTAGGGCCGGGACCGGTGCTCCAGGCGCTGGCGGTGCAACTCGACGTCGCTGCAGACGACCTCCACGAACGCGAGCGGCACGCCGGTGCGCTCGGCGAGCTGACGCCACTGGTCGCGCGCGTACGGGTGGTCGTTCACCGCGTCGATCACCACGTGCGCGCCGCTGCGAAGGTTCGCCTCAGCCAGGGCCTCCGCCCCGAGGTAAGCGGCGAGCCCGACCTCGTAGCTGTTGCGCAGGCCGGCTCGGAGCATGGCGTCTTCGAGCTCATCGACCGCGAGATGCACGGCAGGAAGGTGTCGTGCCAGCTGCGAGGCGATCGCGCTCTTCCCGCTTCCGGGAAGGCCGGCCAAGGCGATCAGCATGCGGGCCACGCTAGCAGCGCCCGATGTCGGAGGGCTGGCGGATGATGGACGCATGTGCGGTCGCTTCGCCCTCGACGACAAGGTCAACGCGCTCATCACCGACTTCGTCATGTCGGGCGGTCAGCTCGACGACTATGTGCCGGCGAGCTGGGTGCCCTCCTGGAACATCAGCCCGACCGACCCGGTCGGCGTGATTCTCGAGTCGAAGAAGGGCGATGCGCCGCCGCAGCGTCGCTTCGAGATCGCGCGCTGGTCGCTGATTCCGAGCTGGTCGAAGGAGAGGAAGCTCAAGTTCCCGACCTTCAACGCCCGGGCGGAGGAGGCGGCGTCGAAGGCGATGTTCAAGGCATCCGTCGTGTCCAAGCGCGCGATCCTGCCCGCGAATGGGTACTTCGAGTGGCAGACGGTCGGCAAGACGAAGACTCCGTACTTCATCCACCCCGAGGGTGACGACCTGCTGGGTCTCGCGGGCCTGTACTCGTGGTGGGCCGACCCGAGCTATGACCGAGACGATCCCGAGCGCTGGGTGCTCACCGCGACGATCCTCACCGCGGACACGATTCAGACCCTCTCCGACATCCACGACCGCAACCCGGTGATGCTGCCCCGCGAGCTGTGGGCGCATTGGATCGACCCGACGGTCGTCGGCGACCAGCGGCTGCTCGACGAGATGATCGAGGTGTCGAAGGGCGTCGCGAGCGGGCTCGTGTTCGACCGCGTCGGTCCCGTCGTCGGCAACGGCCCGGAGCTGATCACACCTCTCGAATCGAGGCGCGACTAGACAGAGGTCGCGGTCAGCACGTTGCGCAGCGCGACGGTCGCGGCGGTGCTGATGGGGACCTCGGACGGGTGCGTGCTGCCCTCCTTGTCGAGCCGCCGTTGCAGCTCGGCCACGGCGCTTTCCGCCGCTTGCTGCGCGTCGGCGCGCTCCTGTTCCTCCTCCGGGTCCGCGCGGACAGCACGAGCGACGCGCCGTAGCGCCTCGGCGAAGGCGGGTGCGAGATCGGCGTCGATGCCGCCGAACGGCTCGATCACCGGTGAGGCGTGCCCGAGGATGTCCGTGAGGTCGGTCGCGGCGAAGATCGCGCGCTCGAGCGCGCGCAGCCGCTCGTAGTGCGTGTCGACCGTCGACCCGAGGTCGGCACGCACGGCGCGCGGGTTGCCGCGGCGGCTCTCGTCGGCGCGCCGCACCGAGCTTCGCACTTTTGCGGCGGCGGCCTGCAGCTGGTCGAGCCGATCGGCCCACGCGTCGCCGTCGACGTCGCCGCTGTCGACCGACTCCCCCAGCAGTTCGAGGTGGTCGGCGAGGCGCTCGCGCAGCGAGCGCAGGTTGTGCTCGGCTTCCTGCACCGCGAGCGGCGGGAACACGAGCATGTTGACGGCGACGCCGACGCCCGCACCCACGAGCGTCTGGACGAGGTAGCCGATGGAGTAGTCGGCGGGGTCCGGCCCGCCGATGAGCAGAACGAAGATCGCGGCGGATGCCACCCAGGTGTTCCCCTCGCCGACGAAGCGGAAGCCCGACGCCAGGATCGCGACCGCGACCGCGATCGGCACCGTGATGTAGTGCGGTCCGCCGACCAGCACGACGAGCAGGGCGAGCGCGATGCCGACGGCGAGGCCGAGCAGGGTGCGGATGCCTTCGCGGATGCCGCCCAGCACCGTCGGCCCCGTCGCGATGACGGCCCCGAGCGGCGCGTAGTAGGTGTAGTGGGCGGCTGCGCCCGGGACGGCCTGAGCCACGACCCACGCGAGCCCGGCGGCGATCGCCGCTTTGAGCGCGAGCAGCAGGCGGGCCTGTGCACCCGCGCGACGATCCCAGCGGAACTCGTCCGCCAGCGTCGCCCGTACCCGGCGCAGGAGGCCGCCGGCGGTCTGACTGTGGCCGCTCTCGGTCATCGCCTCACAATACGTTCCGTCGTTGAGTGACACCGCACGCTGAACGCCTATCCGAGTTCGCGCAGGACCGTCCCGAGCTGCTCGATCGCGAAGGCGATCTCGTCGTCGGTGACGACGAGCGGCGGCGCGAAGCGGACCGTGGAGCCGTGCGTGTCCTTCATGAGGACGCCGCGCTCCATCATCCGCAGGCACACCTCGCGCCCGGTGGCGAGCGCCGGGTCGACGTCGATTCCCGCCCAGAGACCGACGATGCGGCATCCGATCACGCCTTCGCCCACGAGGTCGTCGAGAGCCGCGCGCAGCACGCGCTCCCCCGCCGCTGCGCGCGCCTGGAACTCCCCTTCCTCGAGAATCGCGACGACCTCGGTGCCGACGGCCGCCGCGAGCGGGTTGCCGCCGAAGGTGGAGCCGTGCTCGCCCGGGCGCAGCACGCCGAGCACCGCCGTCGGCCCGACCACCGCCGACACGGGGACGATGCCGCCGCCGAGCGCCTTCCCCAGCGTCATGAGGTCGGGTCGCACGCCGACGCGCGCGGTTTCGAAGGTGGCGCCGGTGCGGCCGAGCCCGGACTGGATCTCGTCGGCGATGAACAGGGCGCCGAAACGGTCGCACGTCTCGCGCACGGCGCGCAGGTAGCCCGCGGGCGGGATGATGACGCCGGCCTCGCCCTGGATCGGCTCGAGGAGCACGGCGACGACGGTGTCGTCCATCGCCGCTTCGAGAGCCGCGGCATCCCCGTAGGGCACGGAGCGGAAGCCGGGGGTGAACGGGCCGAAGTCGTCGTGCGCGGCCGGGTCGTCGGAGAACGAGATGATCGTGGTGGTGCGGCCGTGGAAGTTGCCGTTCGCGACGATGATGGTCGCGCGATCGGCGGGCACGCCCTTGACGCGGTAGCCCCAGGCGCGGGCGAGCTTGATCGCCGTCTCGACGGCCTCTGCGCCGGTGTTCATCGGCAGGATCGCCTCGGCGCCCGCGAGCCGGGCGAGGCGCTCGGCGAACGGGCCGAGGCGGTCGTTGACGAAGGCGCGGCTCGAGAGCGTGAGGCGCTCGAGCTGGGCGCGCGCGGCATCGAGGAGGCGCGGATTCCCGTGCCCGAAGTTGACGGCCGAGTAGGCCGCGAGCCCGTCGAGGTACCGCTTCCCGTCGACATCCGTGAGCCACGCGCCCTCGCCCCGTGACACGACGACCGGCAGCGGCGCGTAGTTCTGAGCGAGCCAGGCGTCCTCGAGGCGCAGCGCCTCCTCCGTCCGTGTCATCGCTGCTCCCGCCCCGTGGGGTGCAGGTCGAGCGTGCAGCACTTCACCCCGCCGCCGCCGAGCAGCAGCTCGGACAGGTCGACGCCGATCGGGTTGTAGCCGCGCTCACGCAGCTGTGCGGCGAACGTCGTCGCGCGGGAGGCGATGACGACGTTGTAGCCGTCGCTGTAGGAGTTGAGGCCGAGGATCGCCGCGTCCTCCTCCGTCGCGAGGATCGCGTCGGGGAAACGCTCGCGGAGGATGGCGAGGGAGGGCTCGTCGAATGCGGACTCGAGGTAGGCGATGTTGCTCGTGCCGTCGGCAGCGGGCTCGGGGTCGAGCACGGCGATGGCCGTGTCCACGTGGTAGAAGCTCGGGTTCACGAGCCGCAGGGGAACGACCTCGCGGCCGTAGATGCGGGCGAGTTCGTCGTGGGCTGCGGGGTCGGAGCGGAACCCGGTGCCCGCGAGAATGACGTCGCCGACGAGCAGGAAGTCGCCCTCGCCCTCGTTCGTCGCGGTCGGCTCGGCGACCGTCAGGCCGTGGCCGGCGAACCAGTCCATGTAGGCGCGCGCCTCGGGCTGCCGCTCGGGGTAGCGGAACTTCGCGCCGTAGGCGATGCCGTCGAGCACGAAGCCGCCGTTGGCCGCGTAGACCATGTCGGGCAGGCCGGGGATGCCGTCGATGAGCGAGACGTCGTAGCCGAGCTCGGTGTAGACGTCGTAGAGACGCTGCCACTGCGCGACGGCCTTCGACGTGTCCGTCGGCGCCTCGGGGTGCATCCAGGGGTTGATGCGGTAGCTCACCGTGAAGTGCGTGGGCGGGCACATCAGGATCGACCGCGTGGTGGCGGTGCGGGCGGGGGACTCGTCGGGCTCG
>Ga0164242_10007673_pt1 | contig 11779 bp, 10 predicted proteins | sample OricomgcompostMG_FD_108783 | JGI IMG/M metagenome (GOLD analysis project Ga0164242, IMG submission 108783) | Miracle-Growth compost microbial communities from Emeryville, California, USA - Original compost - Miracle growth compost (MG) ... | reverse complement strand
GGGAGTGGCAAGGGAGAAATGTCACGAAGCGTCAGTAGCAAGTCACTCAAAATAAGGACACGGCTTTGAAATATTTGATTTCTTCTCGCCTAGCCCTATCGCTGGGCACACACCCTAGCAGCATTCACAGCTCCAAATCTAACGGCCATCAACATGTGCGCGTAAGTGGGAGGTGATGTAGATGTAACAGCCGCCACGCTCATCCTCGCCAAAGCTCGGTTTAAGGAAACAGACCACCCCTAGTCATATCCGCTTCCCTTCCCTCTCTCCCTTCCTCCCTCCTCCAAGCCAAAAGCACAATTTCCACCTCTCCCTCCTAAAAAACATAACCGACGGGCTACACGTTGCCAGATCCCGTTCCCAGGGCCCCCGTGTCCCACGTTTGTCTCCTGATATGCGCACAACGCCTTCGCTTAGACAAACCGTAGTCGAAAAACAAAGTAAAAGATAGATGCCATGCTACGAATTATGACGAGAGAAACAAAGAATGAAATGCCGGGAATTACGGCCAGATGGAACGAGCGGTATGATTAGATATTCGTGTGTATGACGAGGTACTCATGGCGAGTAGTAGAAAGTGTCCGGGCTCAGGACACGAAAGATGTATGTAAGGTAGGTAGGTAGGTAGGTATGTAACTGGTATCGGTGTCTGGCCAAAAAGACAAAAGCCAGAAACACAGTCTGATGGGTAGGTAGTTGTACAATGGCGGCGCTGCGTGGGCGGAACGGACTCGTTCTATAATTTGTGCTGTGTTGGTATATCGCGTATCGATAATTAGGTGTAATCAAAGCGCGGGAAGGAAAATGTTCAAGCTCGCCAGATGGGAATGTACAAGGGGGGTATATCGGTTTATATCGAATCTGGAAGCAAAAAATCATGTCGTCAAAAAAGGGCTGATGGGTATCAAAATGCCTCCACGTCAGGTTGCGTGTGTGTCGTTATGTATCGTCTCCGGGTTTATTTGTCCTCTCACTCCAGAGATTCCGAATATCTTCGAATCTCCTCGTCGCTCAGGGCACCCATCCAAAGGCATCTTTCCGTAAGGCCCTCGATGGGTTGGAAAGAGTACATGGTGCTAGCCTCTAGTAGCCTCAGCAGCGTCTTCACCACACCGGCCGCCATCCTGCACCTCTCAAAGTTCACGAGCGGTGCAGTTGTCGGTGAGCTCGCGATTTCGCTGGGTCGCTGTGCGTTGAAGAGCAGATCATGGGTGTAGATTCCCACGAAGGGGATGCACCCCATATCCGCGCTGGCAGCACCTACAGACCCGCCGCCCTCCATCTCTCTGCGCAGGTTGTAGAAGTTTCTGGTCGGGCTGATGAGAGCCTCAAGATCCCTCAGCGTCTTCATGTCGCTAGGTGGAATCATCGCCCATGTCTTGGACAGCCTGCAAACTTCGTTGCTGGTCAGCGCGATCGTCAACTGGCTAGTTGTGGCAAAGTTGCGATGTTTCCGGCAGTGCGCGGCAATATGGATGAACTTGATGATACACCTTGCCCGCTCCTCCAGGTCCTGTGTTAGAACAACTTCCGAGATTGCCCACTTGACCATGATGTTGAAGCGGGCGATGACAACCTCAACGCCTCTCGCATCGGTATCTCGCAGGAACGAGACCCAGCTACGGGTGTTGATGCCGCTGTGCTCGGCATTCTTCCATCGCATGTCGATGAGCTCCTTCCAGTCGATCTCGTTAAGCGCGTCCTTCTCGATCAGCGTAAACTGCTGCGCCAATATCTCGCTGTCGAATGCGAGAACAAAGGGTAAATGGACAGAGAACTTGTTACGCGGAGCCTCCGTGCGTTGGGGGGCATCCGGAATATCGAGTTTCGGGGCGTGGCGGAGTGCTTCCTTCGTGCCAGTAGGATCGATCGGCGAGCCCAAGCTGAGTCCGTAAGGAGCCGCGGCCGTCGTTGGACTTGTGTCTGGTGTTGGTGGTAGCGGCTTCTCCCCCCACACTTGATGATCGTGAAGCACAGGGATAGCTGCAGTGTTTGGAGGCGACATCTGTAGGGCCTGGACAAGCGTCATCGGCGGCGATGGCGGGCTCGCACTGGGATGGGCGGGAGCCACACGATCCGGGGATTGCCCACCAGGTGCTGGTGATGACAGGCCAGGGACAGCTGCCCCTTGCCGAAGAGGAGGGTATACTTTCTCGTCATCGTTCGACCGAAGTAGATCCGCGGATAGTTCAGAGGAGAGATCGCTCTTGTCATCGTCGTCGTCACTGTCAACATCCAAGAACGACTGTTCCGTACTAGGTCGAGGGGGCGAGCCTGTCGGCACGGTGTTACCCGGTTTGATCTTATCTATGCTCGGGGTCTTCATGACGAACTCATACGACGGGTGTTGCGACTCGAATGGGCTTGGATGAGCTGTTGGGCTGGGTGTGTCCTCGTCAGAACCTTGGAGGATGGACAGGTTAGTCCACTCCTTAGCGACCGGATTCTTGCCCTTTCCATTATCGGCAACATCTCGCTCTAGGAGAGGAATAGAGCAGTAAGAGCTATGAGTGTCTCCCGACAAGAAGGAGCCAACACCCTCACTACCCTTTTGGGGATTGGGTAAGGCGAATGAACTCTCTCGGCCCTCTGTAGCCACAGGTGATGCAGCTGGTGGCACCAAGTGATGGTCGTCAGCAACATGCATCAGCCGATGCTCAACCTTCTCCGATACCGTCGCGGGGTCGTCGTCCACTTGATTAGTGGCTGGAGAGGGATCCATTTTCGTCAAGGGTGAACCAAGAGGGCCCAGGGAAAACCTGATCATCTTCTTCTGGTATTTGCCCTCCAGCTTCAACAGAGCAGACTCGACTCCACCATCGTCATCTGCATCATCCGGGATCTGGGCGAGTTTCTTTGCTTCCGCCTCGAAGGACGGGCGCATAACGGGCTTCGATGAGTGTGTGCTAAACAGTGAGAGGTTGCGCTTCGGGTGCTGTTCGGCGATCGCGCCGAGAGAGAACGTCTCAACCCTATCCCGAGAATAGTCACTGCTAACTACATCCACGAAACCACTTGAATCCCCGACGGGGCTCTGGATGTATGAGCTTCTTACGGAGTCCGTGAAGTTGGTCAACGATCCTACGGATCGTGATCGCCGTAGCATACCGGGTTCAAGATCGCCGACGTTGGTAACAGCCCGAAGGTCTCCACCCGGTCGTCTCCTAAGGACGCGGAGCGGATGTGGTGCAGGTGCATCAGGTCTGCTGTAGTCAACCGAGCCCTCCGAGTACGTCGTTGCGTCGAAGCTGCGGATAGATGGCCGGGGCGCGGTGCCACTCGTAAAGGATGCATAGCGGCGGTGGTGGTGAATAGATCCATTCGATCTATATGACTTGCTAGAAGGGTGCCTGAAATGGCCGCGGGCTCCAGCAACAGGAGGCCGGCTAGGAGGTGGCGATCGCGAGAAGTCGAAGGAGGTTCGGTTAGTGTCTTCGGAGGGTCGAGCTGTACTACTTGCCCCCTGGCCGAGCGTCTCCATGTCGGGGATGAAGGGGGGCAGCGAATCAGTGGGGGCCGGCGGGCGCGCACCCTCCCGGCCGAAGTTATACGACAATCTCCGGGGCGTACCCATGGAGCGCCCGGGCGGAGTATTTGGCGGCGTCGGGTCTGCCCCATTGGGCATAAAAGTCTCTCCAAGGGCTTCCACTGAGGAGTCCACAACAGGGAGGGCGCCGGTCATGCGAGGAGAATCCATGGCGACAGTGTCGTCGACAATAACGATAGACTTGCTCCCCGCGGTGATCGCCATGTCACTCAGTGGTCTAAAGTCTGTGTGCTTGCCCAGATACCCCCCAGAATACTCGTCCACCTCTTCGAGGTCGTCGGACCTGCTTGCCGGAGAGGGCGAAAGTGCGTGTTGCTGCTCTGCCCCTGCTGCAGCGTCTTCTCGTACAGCTTTCTTGAAATCCTCTACGATTTCTGCGCCCAGAAGGTCGATGCGGACCGGCGGTCTAACGCCATTCAGAGGCGGCCTGGCCTGCGGCACTATCGCAGTACCGGGGAGCCTGTTCGTGGTAGCCCCCCGCGGCCCGATTGGTGAGATATTGATAAAGTTGCCCTGGGTAGGTGATACCGTCTGGCCCTTGGTGCTCAGAGCGCGACGAACACTGCCGAGCAGCCTTCTCATGCCCTGTCCCGACATGGCGGACGCGGAATGCTTGTCTCCCGCCGGTTCGGCCGTGAGCGTTTGAAACACAGTCGTCTGCCTACTCGAGCCACCAGCTGCACTAGGTGGCAACATCTCGACGAACGGCTGGCCAGGGGGGAGGAAGTTCCCTCGCACCAAGCTGCCGGCGTAGGGTAGCGCGAAAAGGGGCTCGGGGTTCCTTGAGGGGTCCTTTTCAGCCGCTAATGAGGCATGTTCCCGCAGAGAATCCGTGAGGCTGGTATTCCGCTTATGCTGGGGACGGACCCTTTTGCCCATCAAGGCGCGCGGAGTCGTCGCGATTAGATCCGCGTTTACGCCCACCGAATTCGGTTCGACAGGGTGAGCGGCCAGCGGGTAGTTATTTCCGGGTTGCGCAAACCGCATGCCCTTGGCAGGGAATGAACATGAGATCACATCAACACTCGTGATGCTACCCGGCGAGGTTTGGCCCCTCCCGAATTCCTCATTCGTGGGGTTCTCGGGAGTTCCAGGACGCTGGCCACTGGTAACGAAGTCCGTGGGCGCCGGTCTTGAAAGGTCGACGCTGAAGCCCGTCTCTTCTAGGATCGTGCGCGAGTCCGGGTTTGGCACGACAAATCCGTCCAACTGCAGCAGCCCAAAGTCCATCTTCTCCCAGAAGCTCGGATCCAGGCTGGGGTCACGGTGCCCAGCAATTCCACCAGGCGATATTGGGACATCCGGGCCGGTCGAGGCATCAAACTCAGGCCCATCCCAGAACTGGGCGCAGACACGCCGCCAGCACTTCTTCAGCTCGGTCAATATCTTCACCCAGGGCTTTCTCGTCTTCAAGTCCAGCGGTAACTCGTCCATCAAATCGTTGAGAAGGTTGCAGAATGTAACTCGCAGATCGTGATCAACCACGAAGTCGTCCATGAAGTAGTTCAGGATCCAGTGGCGGAGGGCAACGAAGGTCCGCACACGGACAACGGTGCCAACTTCCTCGCCTCCTTGGGCCAGTGCCCAGCGTAACCTAGCGAAAAGCATCCGTGAGAGGTCGGTCGGTTCGAGGAAGGAGCGGAAGGTGAGGAAGAAGTCAGATAGCAGGTCGTAGTCCAAGAAGCTAGGCGAAGTGATTTCGGCCACAAGCCGAGGTGGGCTAGCCGCCGTGACGGCACCGGTTGATGGCGCGTATCTCACAATAGCACGATCATCGCAGGCCGACTTGAAGGTCAGGGCATCAAACATTGCAGGTTCAATGGTGAGGTGCGTAGATATGTAAGTGGAACGAAGAGGGACCGCGAGGCGAGGCGAGGCAAGAGAACGCGGGGTTTGGATGTGTGCTGGCCGTGTGTTGATGTATAGTGGACTGGGGCTAGGACTCCGGCCAAGAGAGAACTCAGGGGTCAGTTCGCGGAGGCTCCGGTCGAGAAGCGAGGGATTACTGGAGCGGATTTCTTCGGTAGGCGCGTACGATGAGCCCCGAATAAACGGCGTTCCTCTGATGCTAAACCGCGGGGTACCAAGCTTCCACGTGGGAATAGAGATATCTAGGAGAGTGGGCTCGGCGGCATCAATATCTTCTAGGGTTCTCGGCCGCTGGCCCTCACCGGGCCGGGTGATGACGATTTTGAAGCCCCCGACGTCGGATTCCCGAGCCACACTTGTGTCGGGGATGGTCGAGTCGGACATTGCACGGCGCTGACGGTTCCGAGCCAGATGCGCCCTACTCGCGAGGTACGATGCGGCCAGCGTTGGTGGCGCTTGCGTTGACGTCCACTGGTTCTCAGGTAGCGGTGGCGTAGTATCCTCCTCGTCCTCAGCCTCGTCTTGCTTCTCGACCGTCGCCAGGGCATCTAAGCCCGCGGTGCTCGGCGGTGTCATTGGGAATACGAAATTCGGTTGGGGATACCGTTGATTTGGGGGTCGGACGGTCGGCCTAGATCAAGTCAATAAACGGAAGCCGGCCACAACGGGGTATTGACACCGGTCAAAGGAAAAAAGGGGGACCGTTTCATCACGGTCCTACGGACGCTGCACACGGGGCTTGCAGCCCCGACAGCAAACATACCTCAAGTAGATGCGGCCGTTGTTCCCCACGTTCCATACAGTAAACTGCCGTCCTTCTCGGCCGGCTGAGGTCCCGTCGGGTGCGATATCCCACTTATCCTCGTCGGCACTACCCTTACTGCCCTTCTTTTCCCTCACGCCGGGAGCATGTTCCTCCTGTGACTTGCGCTCGGTGACGGGAAGCAAAGGCTTAGGCACGGCGCCTGGTGAGAGCCGCATCCTGGGTTTAGGGGCTCTTGCTCTCGCCGCAGCAGCGGCCCCGACCACCCCACCTCTGGCCGCTGCCGCCGCACTTCCCTTGTCGCCATCCTGAGCCAGATCCGGCGGCGTGCGTCTAAAGCGAGGGTCCCGGGACGCGGTAGGCGGCTGGGTCGGTCGGTTTCGTGTCGAGGGCTCCCGGCGAGGGGGCAGCGCCTCGTCGTGTTGTTGCCGCGTGTGAGGAGGAGAAAGCGCCGTGGCTGTCGTTGGAGGCGTCGGGAGCGGCTCCGGCTCCGAGGCCAGGCCCGTCTCCATCGCGTTGGCCAGCTTGGGCTCGCGCAAGACGAGACCTGCTGTTACGGCTGTTTGCTCGTTTTCACTGCGTCATGGGGGGTCAGAACATCACTACTCGAGAGCCAGAGCTCAAAACGACGGCAGACGACTGAGGGCGACAATGCCCAGGGACGTGCTTGAAATTCAGGAGGCAGGACTGGAACGGTCCCAATGGTCACGTACAGGTCTCGGAAGGCGCCATAAAGTTGAGTGGTCTCACAGGACAATCAGAATGAGGGAACGGACAAGAGAGTGGCCCATTCATCCCAAGTCACCACAATGGGTGAGTAACAAGGTGTAGGCAGGTTATTCAAGGAAGAAAGAAGGAAAGTGCCGTCTCTGAATGAGGGACCGTGTCTGCCATGCTTGACCTCCCAGGCTTCCTCACTAGGCAAGGAGCTCGACATGGGGTCCCGGGGGGGGTAGGAGGCTGGACCTCGGGGGGGGCTTCAAGCTGTCAACAGTACGGTACCCACCGGAAGGGAGCACACGAAAGTCCAGGGCGTCGATGGGGGGGGTTAATTTGCGTGGTTGGCCTGAACCGTCAAGGATCCGGGGTGATTCCCTGGCTTGGACCCGTCCGTACCGGTGTACGAGAGTGGTTGGTACATGGTACAAAAACATGAGCTCAGAGCTACCGCACCTATACTTCCAAGCCCCTGGTAATTAGCCGATAAACCAGGTTCTGGCAAGTACTTCATCTATTGACGTCAAGTCGGAAAATACCAGACGCACGGGCAGGTTCCGGTATCCCCACACACACCCAACACCATCGGGGGCAGTGATCGTGAGCGTGGGAAATCTTTTGGTGGGCACTTCGTTGATGTCCAACGTCTCCACCGTGGACTCTGCTCATTTCCCAGCGCTGTGGCACTCAGCATTGCGGCACTGCAAAACCCGGCCTGCAGCCTTGGGGGCGGGCCTATTTTTACTCGCGATGGGGTTTGTTTGCTTGACAATCCAATCTTGTTCGAAATAATCTACTATGTATACGGGACTAACGAGGTACACTTGCCCAGAGCCACGAATAGAGCAGAGGGACGAGGAGCGGGAGGAAGACGCAGACGCAGACGCATGTTGAACACACGGGCTGGGAGTAGAGACGGCCCCCTCGATAAACAGGGAGAGAGACTTTATGAAGTTGCAGTAGCGAATGGCTTTGCGCATCAAGAATTGCCCAATCAGCCGCCGCGAGTGCCTCCCCTCGACCCTTTTCGCTCTCTGACTTGCCGTGATCAGAAGTCCGTCGTCCATTGATTATACAACTACGTGCCGACTTTCGGTATAACTCAATTCTCAATACCACGTAAGTACTCAATTCGAAGCCACTGTTGTGGCCGAGAGCAGCAGAAATTATTAATTGGTTGAAAACGCCACACGGGTACGGCCGGGGCAGAACAGAAACGGTGTGGGATCAGGGGATTGCCCTCGTCCCCGACCTGGCAGAGTACCGTGGTGGCCCCAGAGTGCACCGAGCTCTGCTATGCCATTGCCAGGTTTTCTGCTTCTTCCAGGTTTCTGTATCTTTCCATTCTTATGCACTCACGGACCAAAGATCGCCCACCTCAGCTGATCCACGAGGACATGCAACGCCAGGCAGAAGGGCAAGACGGGCAAAGAGACAAGAAACGAAGCGCGGGTAAAACAAAAAAGGGAAGAAGAAGAAGAAAGAAGAAAAAAGGAGCTCATGGCTCATCAGCTTTTTGCCCCTCATCATGCAAGCCAACGAACCGGCAAGCCACAGGAAGAGAGAGAACGCTGTGACAACGCCACCGTCTGCACAAGCCATTCCTCCCCCCCCCCGCCTTCGTCGTCCATCACGTCGCGTCTCCCTATCTCTCCCTCTCTCCCTCTCCCTGCCCCCTGCCCGTAAATTATCGACAAGGGGCTTCTGAAATTGAGAAGCGTTCAGCCACCCACCCTCTCATCCCGGCCGGCTCACGCTTCCGGCATGAGACCCCCGCGCCAAATTTTCCAGGGCACCGTCACACACGCCCCGACAAGGCGCCATCTCACCTCCAAAGTTTGGTTCTTGTGCTACTCGACGATCTCTGGGCTCCTGCAAGTGATGCGCACACAGACACACACTCCCTCACCAGAGCAGCTCAAGCCCGATTACGGCGAGGGTTAACTCCATCGGGAGTTGGCATTATCGTGGCTTCACAGCTTCCCATCGTCACACTTGCTGCTTGCTCTGGATGGTCGGCAGTCGAGAGGTGAATGACATAGCTGCGCATATGTCGGCGTGTGTGCAGCGCCTGCCGTGCACTGCAAAGGTAATGTACACGTACGGATACGTACGACCCAGAACCAGATTTCGGGGAATATTGTAACGTCCTGGAAGGTATCATCTGAATTAGGCACTCTCTAATAATGTCTCCATACCCCCCTAGCGCTTACCACGCAACCTCTTTAAAGCAGGAGGCCAAGCTTGGCTAAGGCATAAACACACAAATTGTATGTCCCAGTCACCCGGTATCGCACAGTGAACAATCAACAACCCACTCAAGCCCCGAGAGGCCGTCCAAGGACATCCTTGACCCCCATCACCTGATCAGTCAGCTGCTCTCAACCTCATGCCGACCACCGTTTATGCGCGCCTTGCACTTGTCAGTGTAACATGGCACGATGACTGACACAGTTGCCACGAAAATCTCTCCCATGTACATAGAAAAGTCAAACAGCGAGATCCACCTGCCGGGACAAACCCAGAAGGGGGGCGGGGGCTGCTTCTCTTCTCCATCGTCGACCCAAGGTCGTATCTGAGCTATTAACTGGGGGGGATTTTGGCCCGAGCAAGACACCAACGGCCGGCACCCCACAAGCGTCGTATCCATGGACCCGACTGTGACCTGGGCCAAGCTCCCTCAGCTGGCCACAGTTGAGCGGGACGGAACCGGGGGAAGGGGGGTGAGAAAGGCAGGCAAGGGCTGCCGCCGTTTCTCTAGCACAGGAGGGCAACTTGGAGCAACATTATCCCGTCGCTGTCCAGTGTTTGCTCGTCGGAAAATCTCCGAACTATGTCTCCTTTGTTGGTGGTCACTCACGCCCCCTTTTTGACTCAACCCAGCCCGCCGGGACCGGATCTAGGTGAATCTTGTCAGTTTTCACATAGTCCAGCCAATCCTGATAGCCCACTCCGGAAAACCTTCTTTCCTTTTGCTGGATCCTTGGGTGCATCCTACGAATGGGGGGTTCCGCCGCAGGAAGCGGAATTGTTTGGGCCCCCTGCAACTTCTACCCTTGCACTTAGGAATCCCCTCCCCACTCACACCGCACACAGCAACACGGGGGGCCCGAGAGGTCGGGTTTGTTGGATGGCTCAGTTTTCTCTCGTTTTGCTATCATTTCCCAGTGATTGTGTTGGTGGTTTGCCAATCCTCCTCGCCTATGGTATTGAAGTGAGGTTGGGCCTGACCAGACTCGAGGATCGCCACTCAAAAGAGGAAGAGAGACAGTCTAGGTCCTTGGCGCCACCGGAAGATCGTCCTCTAGCATCAAGCTCAGATCACGAGAGAAGCGCCGCAATGAAGATCCTCCAAGACGCTTTCCTTTCTACGACTAGGCAGTCATAGCCCGTGCCGCCACCTTCGTTGAGTTGACGTGATCATAGCAAAGCGGCTTGTTATCTGGCTGAATGTTCGTCCCATCCCATCCTCGCCCTCGTCGTTCCTCCCGTTGGCGGGCGGCAGTACCCTTTTCTCTAGCGCAAATCCTTTACCGCGAGCGGCGGCACTATTGCTTCCCCTAGTCTCCTAGCGTCCCAACTCTGCCGCGCTATTCTACACACTAAACTCGACGGCGTCATCCGCGTCCAGAGGATTGGGAAATCGGAGCGGTAATCGCTAAACCATCCTATTGACCAGTGCCGGGCCTCCCGTGTGACGTGCAACCATTGGCGCCCAATCGTGATAGAATCAGCCTTGCCCCTTATTCGGACGTGTCGCACCAGGCGGTCAACGTCCTGGTGCGGAAAGATCCGCTCTCCTAGACTGAGGGGTATTGCAACTCTGTAGCCTTACCCTTGATGCGCTCCTTGATCTCGTGAGGCGGAGGGAAGCGCCGAGATTCGAGGGTCCCAAGGAGGAGCTACTTGAGAATGCGAATCTCTTCGTGTCCCGCAAACATGGCACGAGTACTCAGCATGTCAAAGAAAGGGTGAACACTAATTCCCAAAATCGCCATTCGATACGCAGTAAGAAAAATCTATGCTCCTCCCAGCTAACAAACCCCACGCACCTATGCCACTACCCATGTCTAGCTTTTACACCCTGGGGTTATTCCTCTGTATCCGGCCGCACATCTGCTCAGCGAACCACTCGCACGGATCCCCGCCCGCAAGCCTCGCCGACTCGGCGAGGGTCAGCACGGCCTTGATACCCACACCGACCTCCTCGGAGCCGCTATACGACTGGATGTTGTTGAGGGCCGAGTTGATCTGTTCACGTGAATCAAACACCTTGGCCTCGTCGAGCACCGACGAGAGCTCGCGGAGGTCGCGCACCGCGGGGACTGGGATCTCGCTGTCGAACGCCTTCGTGATATCTAATTGGTCTAGAACGTTGCGCTGGGAGGTCGTTGCGAGGATAAGGAGTCGGTGGCCCTGTGTGTGTTATATGTCAGTAAGAAGCCCTCATTAAAAATAAAAAAAAAGGCATATGCTAGACTAGAGAGTTAGACGTACCTTTGGCGGAGGCGCTTGTAGCAACGTGATGAGCGCCTGGAGGATCGTGTTCGACAATCGCGGGCCAACCGGAAGCCACTCAATGAGACGCTCGATGTCGTCCAGGATCAAGATGCTGAGGGGCGACTTGTACGCGTCCGTAAAGACCTTGTGCAGATAGTCCTTCTTGGCAACCTCATCCCTGAAGCCAACCAGCGCCTGGGGGTAACGAGCTTGATGAAGGGGTACTCGGACTTCATAGCTATATGTGCCGCCAGAGCCGTCTTGCCCGACCCAGGCGGCCCGTGAAGGAGCACGGAGAGGTGCTTCAGCCGCTCGACCTGCCGCACGTTCTCGACGTAGATGAGGCCGTCGTTGATGATAGACTGGATGTTGGGGCTGAAGTG
>Ga0164242_10007672_pt1 | contig 11779 bp, 8 predicted proteins | sample OricomgcompostMG_FD_108783 | JGI IMG/M metagenome (GOLD analysis project Ga0164242, IMG submission 108783) | Miracle-Growth compost microbial communities from Emeryville, California, USA - Original compost - Miracle growth compost (MG) ... | reverse complement strand
TTGCGGCTTCTCAGCAGACCCTGGGTCGGCGGGCCGATAGCGTGGTCGGTGTGACCCGGAGCCGGACGTTCGCCGCGATCGCCGCTTCGGTCGTCTCGGTCATCTGCCTCGCGTCGTGCAGCGCGTCGCGGCCTGGCGTCGCGTCGCGGCCTGGCGTCGCGTCGCATCCCGCGGCGGCGGCACGACCACGGTCCACGCCGTCCGCACGGTCGACTCCGGCCGCGGCACCGACTTCGGCCGCGGCACCTCCGACCGTCGCGTCGCGGGTGACGGCACGTCCGTCCCGTCCGGTGATCGTCGTCGACCCCGGCCACAGCGTGCCCGTCCACGCGATCGACCACCGTACCGGGCTGGATGTCTCGGACTACGCGAACGAGCCGGAGATGCGCGACGTGTGGGCGGTGGCGCAGATCGTCCGCCGCAGGCTGGCCGCCGCCGGGTATCGGGTCGTCCTCACCAAGAAGTCGCTGGACGCGCCGACGTCCCTGGGCAGGCGCGCCCACCTCGCGAACCGGCTGCACGCGGCGCTCGCGCTGAGCATCCACGACCAGGCCGGTGCGGACGGCGGGATCGGCTTCGATCGCGGCAACAACACCGTCTACTACCAGTCCGTCGGGACGTACCGCGAGACGCCGTCGGGCAAGAAGGTGTACTTCACCGACAAGCACGTGGCCGCGCTCAGCAAGAAGTACGCGGCGGTGTTCCGGCGCAAGCGGGCGGCGGCGCAACACACGTCCATCCACGTTCTGGGCAACACCGGCTACAACCTCGGCTCGCGCGGACTGCCCGCCGGCAACATCTGGATCGTCCAGCTGCTGTCGAAGGTGCCGTGGATCTACAACGAGGCGGGCGGCAACAGCGCGGGACGGGTCGGCCTCAGCCGGCACGACAAGCACCGCTACGCCGCGGGTCTGGTCGCCGCCGTCGAGGCCTGCGTCCCGATCCACCACCCCTGACCCGCCCGGCCAGGGCCTTACCCGCTCGACCCCCCGTTACGACGAAAACTCGGCCCCGAATCTCGTCGTAGCAGGGGGTCGACCAGCTGCCGGCGCCCCGGAGACCGTCGCGCGCGCTGCGAGCGCAAGGCCCCGCGCTCGCCGCACGAGACCCGGCGCCCGGCTCGCCGCACGGGACCCCCGGCCGGACCATTTTCGGAAGCGAAAGGTGGTCCGACCAGGGGCCTCGTCGCCCCGACCCACCCAGCTCAGTGGGCTGCGGCCCAGGCCGAGGTCCGCCCAGGTCAGCCCAGGTCGAGGACGTCGTCGCAGGCATCGACGACGTCCTGGTCGTGGGTCGCGATCACGACGAGCGCACCCGAGCGCACCCGTTCCAGCAGCAGCGCCACGACCAGTGCCCGGTTCTCGCTGTCGAGCTCGGCGGTCGGCTCGTCCGCGACGATCACGTCGGCGGAGGTCACCAGCGCGCGGGCGACGGCGACGCGCTGCTGCTGCCCGCCCGAGAGGTCCTCGACCAGATGGTCGGCGACCGCGGCCAGCCCGACCGCGTCCAGCACCTCGTCGACGCGGGCGCGCACCTCCCGGCGCGCGACCCCGGCGGCCTGCAGCACGATCGCGACGTTCTCACGCGCGGTGAGCGCGGCGACCAGCCCGTAGCCCTGCAGGACGAGCGCGAACCGCCGCCGTAGCGCGACACCCCCGCTCGACGTCACCGGCTCGCCGTCGAGTGTCACCGTGCCGGCCGACGGCGCGAGCAGCCCGGCGAGCAGCCCGAGCAGCGACGACTTGCCGGATCCGGACGGCCCGCGCACCGCCAGCATGCGGCCGGCGGACGCGCGCACCGACACGTTCTCGAAGATCGTGCGCCCGTCGATGTCGTAGCGCAGCCCGGTGCCGATCAGCTCGTGCGTCACGATGCCCCGCCCGGACGTCGCCGCCGCAGGTTGATGTCGTCATCGCCGCGCGCGGTGACCTCGAGCATCGTGCCCGCTCCGAAGCGCTCCCGAATGTCCGGTGGCAGCTGCAGCGAGCCGTCGCGTGCCACGACCGCGAACTCGCGCCCCTCGACGCCTTCGGCACCGATGCGCCCGTCGCGGATCGTGACCGTCCGCCCGGACTGCCGCGCGATCTGCGCGTCGTGCGTCACCACGACCACCGTGACGCCGAACTGCGCGTTGACGCGGTGCAGCAGGTCGATGATCTCGTCGCGCCCCACCACGTCCATCTGGCTGGTCGGCTCGTCCGCGAGCAGCAGCCGGGCTCCCCCGCACATCGCGGCCGCGATCGCGACCCGCTGCTGCTCCCCACCGGACAGCCGCCCCGCTCGCTGGCCGGCGAGTTCGCTCAGCTCGAGCTCGTGCAGGACGTCCTCGGCCCTGGTGCGGTCGCGGTTCGCCTGCGCCGCGAAGCGCAGGTTCTCGAGCACGGTGGCGTACGGCAGCACGTTGCGGGACGGGCTCTGCAGCACGGTCGCCACGAGCGATCCCCGCAACCGCGCGAGCGCGCGGGCGGGCAGGTGGCTGATGTCGTGGTCGCCGATGAGGACCCGGCCGGCGGACGGGCGCAGGACGCCGGCCAGCAGACCGAGCACCGTCGACTTGCCCGACCCGGACGGGCCGAGCAGCGCGACGAACTCGCCGGCGTCGACCGCGAGGTCGACACCGCGCAGCGCGACGACGCTGTCCATCTCCTGGCCGTTGCCGGGGTACAGGTGCACGATGCCTTCGCAGCGGACGCTCAGTCCCCGTGGCTGGTCGGTCACACTGTCTCCCGGAGCCGATCGGCCGTCGCCTGGCGCGTGGTCACCAGGGCGATGCCCACGCACGCGAGCACGAAGACGACGAGCAGGACTGCCGCGAGCACGGACGGAGCGCCGAACGGGACGCGCCCGTCGACCGGCGGGCCGACGTGCTCGTCGGCGAACGCGGGTGTCTTCGGTAGCGCGAGCCGGGCGCCGACCAGACCGGCGGCCACGCCGACGACCAGTCCGGTGCCGAGCAGGACGAGCTGCTCGATCCCGACCGCCCGACGCAGCGTGCCGGGCGCGACGCCCGCCGACCGCAGCGCCGCGAACTCGTACGCGCGGCGTCGGGCGGCGGTGGCGCTCGCGAGCACGATCGCACCCAGTGCGAGCAGGGCGCCGAGTACCGCTGCGACGAGGAACAGCCCGTCCGCATAGGCGGGTCCGGTGTGGGCGAGCCGCTCGGCGACGTCGGACGCGCGGACCGTCCGGGTGACGACGACGCCCTCCCGCGACAGCCGCGCAGGCAGGTCGGCCGGCGCACGGGAGTCGGCGTAGACCAGCCACCGGACCTGCGGCGACAGCTCGCCGTGCGTCGCATCGAGCGCGACGCCGAGATCGACCATCACGCCGTTGCGGTCGAGCGTCGGCAGGCTCACGGCCCGCAGCGCCCCGTCCAGATCGAGCGGATCACTGTCGAGCCCGAAGCCCGCGATGTCGTGGATCGTCGTGTCGTTGTACAGGCTGGCTGTGATCGGGGTGACGACAGCGGGGACGGCCGTGGGCGCGTCCGCGGACACCGCACCCGGCCAGTACGAGTTCGCCGGGCTGTAGCGCACGGTGATCGCGAGCCCGCCGCGGTTCGACGCGAGCCGCAGCTCGCCGGGCTCGCCCTGGCGCCAGCGCGAGGTGTCGGCGAAGCCCGCGACCGGATGCCACGAGGCCGCGGACGTCGACGCGGCACCCGCCACCCGCACCGTGGCGGCGATGGCGGACGCGCTGGACAGCCGTGATCCGCTCGCGGCCTTCGCTCCCAGCGCGACGCCGGTGACGCGGCACGGCAGCACGCACGGGACGTCCTCGGTGAAGACGGTTCTCCCCGGGTGGAGCGGGCCGAGCACGAGTGGCGTCGTGATGTGGTCCGCGCCGGTGAGCGAGACCGTCAGCGAGCTGCTCGCCGACGACGGCAGGGTGGTCGCGTCGACGGAGATCCGCACCGCGCGTGAGTCGACGACGACGGACGGCGGTACGGCCCGCAGCTTCGCGAGGATCATCCGCAACGCGATGGCCGAGTCGTGCCGTGCCCACGCTCCGACGCCGGCGAAGCGGGCGGTGTCGACGGCCAGCAGCGGTGTGGTCCGCGCGACCTGGACGATCGCGGCGGCCGCCGAGTTGCCGCCCGGATCGGCCTTGTCGACGGCGGTGCGCAGGTCGTGCACGTCGCGTGCCGGGCGTACGTAGTAGACCGTGTGCGCGCCGGCCTGTTCGAGCGCCCGCTCGTCGCGGTTGTTCGCCGCCGACGACCACATCGTGACCGCGAACGTCGCGAGGGACACCGCCACGCCGAGCAGGACGATGACGCGCGCACCGATCGGCCGGCGCACGATCTGGCGCAGGGCGAGGTGACCCGCGACGCGGGACGAGTCGCGGGTCACCCGCACGAGCGGCCGCCCGAGCAGCGGCAGCAGCCGGACGACCGCCACCCCCGCGGCCGCACCGAGCAGCACGACGGCCAGCGCCGAGAGCGGGTTCACCGATCCGGACGTCAACCGTGCGCTCGACACCAGTTCGACCACGCCGGCGACGCCGAGCACGATCGCCGCGCCGTCGACGAGCACCAGACCGATCGACGGACGCGCCGTCGCCTCGCTGCGCCGCAGCAGGTGCCCGACCGGCGCGACGAGGACGCGGCGAGCCGCGATCGCGGCGGCGAGCACGCTGGCGGCCGTCGCCGCGACGACCACGACCACCGCGGACGACGGGAAGCGAGCGACGACGTCGCCGCCGAGCAGGTGCGGCGCGACCACGCCGACCACACCCCACGCGATCAGCGCGGCGATCGGCGCCGCGAGTACGACGAGCACGACCGACGGCCCGAGCGCCTGCAGCAGGATGCTGCGGGCGCGCCGCCCGCGCAGCCGGCCGAGCGCCACCTCGGGCTCGCTCGCCGCGGTCGTGCCGGAGACGACGGCGTAGAGCAGCACGATCGCGAGCACGACGAGCTGTGCGGCAGGCAGGATCACCAGCGTGCGCGCCAGCGACATCTCCGCGTGCATGGCGGCGAGGACGCCGGGCAGCCCGCTGTGCACGGTGGGCACCGACGTCTGGGCCGGCACCGGCAGTGCCGCGGCCGACTTCTGCAGCGTCGACAGCGTCGATCGCAACCGGTCGAGATCGCCCAGCCCGACGTTCCTGGCGCGCAGCCGCAGGTCCACCGACATCGTCTGCTCGACGTCGCCCTCGTGGGTGTCCAGGAAACGGTGGCTGACGAAGAACGCGTCCGTGCGTGGCGGCGCGTTGTTGAAGGCACTCGTCGTCGTGATGAAGTACGGCCAGGGCGCCCAGAACGTCCCATGTGTCGCGATCGGCGCGACGATGCCGACGATCCGCACCGGCAGCGGCGCGGACGTGCCGCCGCCGAGCGCCCGCACCGTGTCCCCGACCGACAGCCCGTGCGCCTTCGCGATCCGCTCGGTGACCAGGGCGTCCGCGCCGTCGTCGCCGGCCAGGCAGCGCCCGGCGACCACGCGCACGTGCCGGCACAGCCCGTCGACCGCGGCGAGGTCGGAGTCGTAGGTGAGGTTGTTGGTCCACTGGATCGGAGCGTTCTCGGAGAACACCGGCGTCGTGAACAGCCGCGGGTCGTCGGCCAGGCCCGCCAGCGAGCGGGTGGCGGTGTGCCAGTCGACCTCGCCCAGCCCGACGGTGGTGTCCTGGACGACGTGGACGTCCAGCCGGTTCTGCGGCGCGTGCAGCAGCCGGGACGCGAGCAGGGCCTGGTCGATCGCGTGCAGGTACACCGGGCCGACCGCGGCGGCGGCGATGCCGACCAGGGCGACGGCGAAGACGGTGATCGAGGCCGCCAGCCGCCAGCGCAGCGCTCGGAGCACGAGTCGCAACGAGAGCACCGGCCAGCCCCTTCACCCAGCACGATCGACCAGCAAGATCGGCACCAGCACGATCGGCAGCAGCAAGATCATGAGGTGTGCCGGGCGCAGGCTACTCGCTGGCGGGATCATGGACGGTGTGACGCCCGTCCGTTTCGAGATACTCAATCCGCCATATTTCGGGCGGCACCCTCGCGTCGGAGCGTTGTCTACCAGGCCGGTGGATTACCGTTACCCGGGGCGTTCGCGGACACCGGCCCCGGTGTTGAGTCGGCGCTGAGGCCACCGAGCAGGTCCCTGCTGCGCGGTGCGGTACTAGTCTCGACCGGCTGCCGACCCACCCGTCCGTGGTGGGCCGGACCGCGGCCGGCGCACTACACGCAGTACAAGGAGGTCATCGAGTTGGTGCGGCTCGCCGAGCGATGACAGCTCCCTATCCCGGCCTGCACCGCGCCGGCGCCCGCCTGCCCGTGCGCGAGTACACCCGGCGGCTGTGGCACCGGCGCTGGTTCGTCGCCGCGTACGCGAACGCGTCGAACTCCGTCGGCTACGAGCGCAGCTTCCTCGGGCAGGCCTGGCAACTGCTGACCCCGCTGCTCAACATCGCGGTCTACTACCTGATCTTCGGGCTGCTGCTGCACACCAGCCGCGGCATTCCGAACTACATCGCGTTCCTGACCGTCGGCGTCTTCGTGTTCCACTTCTGCCAGAACTCGATGATCGCGGGCTCGAAAGCGATCACGAACAACCTCGGCCTGGTGCGCGCGCTGCAGTTCCCGCGCGCGGTGCTGCCGGTGTCGACGACGCTCGTCGCGCTGTTCCAGCTGCTGTACTCGCTGATCGTCATGGTGCCGATCCTGCTGATCAGCGGCGAGCCGCTGTCGTTCCGCTGGATCACGCTCGTCCCGGCGATCGTCCTGCAGGCACTGTTCTGCCTCGGCCTGGCGTTCACCGTCGCCCGCGTCAGCGCCCAGATCCCGGACACCACCCAGGTGCTGCCGTTCATCGCGCGCGTCTGGATGTACGCGTCCGGCGTGATGTACAGCGTCCAGGTCTTCACGAAGGGCCATCCGGGCTGGGTCGGCACGATCCTCACCTACAACCCGGGCTCGGTGTACCTCCAGCTCGCGCGGTACGCGCTGCTCGCGAACAGCCCCGCGCCGATCACCGTGTGGCTCGCCGGCATCGCCTGGGCCGTCGGCACGCTCTCGGTGGCCTACCTGTACTTCTGGCGCGGCGAGGAGTCCTACGGCAATGTCTGAGGCCACTCCCGAGCAGCCGCGCCGCGGCAGGCACGCGGCGCCCGAGCCGCCGGCCGAGCGGCAGCCGGCGCGCACCGCCGCCGGCCGGGCGAACAACACTGGCCGGGCCAACATCGGCCGGGCCGACAGCGCCGGGCGCCGGACCGGGCGCAAGCCGATCCGCAAGATGGCGCCGCTACCCGCCTCGGCCACGGTCAACAAGAGCCAGCCGACGGTGGTCGTCGACAACGTCCATCTGAACTACCGCATCGTCGGCAAGCGCCAGCGCGGTGGCGCGCCGGCCGCGTTCCGGCGCGTGATCATGCGGGAGAACGCGCCGGGCGAGAAGTCGATCCACGCCGTACGCGGGGTGAGCTTCACCGCCTACCGCGGCGAGGCGATCGGGCTGATCGGCCCGAACGGTTCGGGCAAGTCGACGCTGCTCCGTGCGATCGCCGGGCTGATGAGCCCGTCCCGCGGCATCGTCTGGACGCGCGGCCAGGCGTCGTTGCTCGGCGTGTCCGCCGCGATGATGGCCGGGATGTCCGGCGAGCAGAACATCATCCTGGGCTGCCTCGCGATCGGCATGACGCCCGAGGAGATCGCCGAGGAGTACGAGTCGATCATCGAGTTCGCCGGCATCGGCCGCTTCGTGCAGATGCCGATGAACACCTACTCGTCCGGCATGAGCGCGCGGCTGCGGTTCGCGATCGCCGCGGCGCGCGCGCCTGACATCCTGTTGATCGACGAGGCGCTCGCCACCGGTGACGCGCGGTTCCGGCGGCGCAGCGAGCAGCGCATCGCCGAGCTGCGCCAGGAGGCCGGCACGGTGTTCCTCGTCAGCCACAGCCTGGGCGTCGTCCGGCACAGCTGCACCCGGGCCATCTGGCTCGAGGACGGCAAGATCGTCATGGACGGCGAGACCAACGCGGTCGTCGATGCCTACGAAGACCGCCACGAGCGCGACCGTCCGATGCGACGGCGCCCCGATGCACGGAGCCGGAGTCGAGAGCGTGTTCACCCCTAACCTGACGCCCCCCAAGCCGGGCAAGGCGCGAGGTAAGTCCAAGCTCTCGACCGCGCGCGAGTCGATCACCAAGCGCCGTGCGCTGCTTCGCCGGCTGCGTCGCGTCGGCATCGGGCTCGCCGTGGTCGTCGCCGCGCTGGTCGTGCTGTGGCTGCTGTTCCTGGTGCTCGTGCACGTCCTGACCACCAACCTGTGGTTCGACTCGGTGCACGCCGGCAGCGTCTACCACACGGCGCTCGGCGCGCAGGTACTGCTGTTCTGCGTGTTCGGTGTGATCGCCGGTGCGATCGGTGGCGTCACGCTGCTCTCGCTGCGGCGCATCAGACCCCGGCTCGTCCTGTCCCCCGAGGACGACACGTTCCGGTGGATCTTCCGCAAGTACGAGCGCCGCATCTGGCCGCTGCTGCTGATCCTGGCGATCCTCGTCCCCGGCATCGTCGTCGGCTCGCGCGCCGCCAACGCCTGGCAGACCTACGAACTGTGGCGCCACGTCAAGCCGTGGCACTCGCAGGACTCGCTGTTCCACAAGGACGTCTCGTTCTACATCGGCGTCTACCCGTTCCACCGGCTCGTCGCGTCGCTGCTCACCCAGTCCGTCACGTACGCACTGTGGATCGCGCTCATCGGCGGCTACTGGTTCGGTGCGTGGCGGCTGCGGCGCAACCGCCGCAAGATCACTCGCGGGATGACGCGGCTGCTGTCGCTGCTCGGCGCCGCCTACCTGGTGCTGAAGGCGGTCAACTTCTGGCTGTCGCGGTACGCGCTGCTCACGTCGAGCCGCGGTCCGGTCACCGGCGCCTCGTACACGGACGTCCACGCCGGGCTGCCGGGCAAGTACGTGCTGATGTCGATCTCGATCGTCGTCGCGGTGTTCCTGCTCGTGAACGGCATCCTGGCCGGCCGGCTGCTCGGCAGGTTCCGGATGGGACGCGTGCGCGCGCTCGCCCTGGCCGCCGTCGTGATGATCGCCTTCACCGCGATCGTCGGATCGGCGTGGACGGGCCTGCTGTACCACTTCGGTGAGGCGCCGAGCGCCGCGAAGGTCGACCTCGGCGAGATCAGCCGCAACCAGCAGGCGACGCTGTCGGCGTTCGGCCTGGACGGCGACGTCACGACCGTCCCGTACACGAAGGCGACGTCCACCGACACCACGACGCTGACCGACCTTGCGAACTCGACGTCGCAGCCGTCGGTCATCGATCCGAACCAGCTGTCGCCGACGTTCAACGTCGAGCAGCAGATCCAGGCCTACTACGGGTTCAAGTCGACGCTCGACATCGGCAACTACAACCTCAACGGCACCCGGCAGGACGTCGCGATCGCGGTTCGCGAACTGCAGAGCGCGGGCATCCCGAAGTCGAGCTGGGTCAACAACCACCTCGTCTACACGCACGGCTACGGTGTGGTCGCGGCGCCGACGGGCACGGTCGACCCCGTCACCAACACACCGGACTACCTCGACGGCGGCATGCCACCGAGCCAGGAGATCCCGGTGAGCCGGCCGCAGGTGTACTTCGGCCAGGCGTTCGGCAACTCCAGCTACTCGATCGTCGGCCAGCCTTCCGGCAGCACGAAGAACCTGGAGTTCGACCACCCCGGCGGCAACGGCTCGTCCACATCGGCGCACACCACCTACCAGGGCTCGGGCGGCATCCCGATCGGCTCGACGTGGCGCCGGCTGCTGTTCGCGGTGTCGCTGCACGACCCGAACGTCCTGTTCAGCTCGGAGATCAACGGGGCGTCCCAGTTGCTGACTGTGCGCAATCCGCGGGCGCGCGTCGCGAAGGTCGCGCCGTGGCTCACGCTCGACGGCGACGTCTACCCGGCTGTCGTCAACGGCCACATCAAGTGGATCGTCGACGGCTACACGAGCTCGTCCAACTACCCGGACTCGCAAGAGGTCAACCTGCGCAACGCGTCGAAGACGACGCTGACCACCAACGGTGCGTCGATCCAGCAGCCGAGCAGGTCGGTCAACTACCTGCGTAACTCGGTGAAGGCCGTCGTCGACGCCTACACCGGGCAGGTGACGCTGTACTCGTGGAACCAGCAGTCGCAGCCCGATCCCCTGCTGCAGTCGTGGGAATCGGTGTTTCCCGGCCTGGTGAAGCCGCAGTCGAGCATCCCGGCGGCGCTGCTCTCGCAGCTGCGCTACCCGACGGACCTGTTCAACGTGCAGCGCACGCTGCTCGCGAAGTACCACGTCGCGCAGCCGCAGAACTTCTACAGCGGCAACGACTTCTGGACGGTGCCGTCCGACCCGACAGTGACCGCGGTGAAGTCGATCAACGCGAACGGTTCGGGGAGCAGCTCGTCCGCGCCTCCGCAGCCGTCGCGGTACATGTCGATGTCGGCCGACGGCACGGGTACCGAGCGGTACGCGCTGTCGACGCCGATGGTCACGCTGAACGGGCGCCAGCTCGCCGCGTTCATCTCGGTCGACTCCGTACCCGGCCCCGACTACGGCAAGTTCACCGTGCTCGAGTACCCGTCGACGTCGGACAACGAGTCGCCGTCACAGGTGCAGAACGACATCGAGTCCGACACCTCGATCACCGAGGCCCTGACGCTGCAACGCGGCGGCAACTCGCGCGTGGTGCTCGGCGACCTGGAGGCGATCCCGGTCGGCGGCCGGATCCTTTACGTCGAGCCGGTGTACACGCAGTCCAAGACCAGTGGGTCGTTCCCGATCCTGCGGCATGTGATCGCGCTCTACGGAAACGGCGATCCGTCGTTCGAGAACACGCTGTCGCAGGCGATCAAGGTAGCGATCCGGTCGGGCGTCGGCACCGGCTGACGTCAGCCGTCCGCCCAGGCGGGCGTCGGCAGCCAGGTGATGTCGTCGTCCCAGGCGTGGGTCGCGTCCCACGGCTGCGCGCCGCCCTTGGTCGCGATGTACAGCTTGCCTTCATAGTGCCGGACGTAGCTGTACGGGAAGTTCATCGCCACCAGGAAGACCGCGTCGTCGTCAGCCGGCACCGCGATGAACGTCGCGTCGACCGCGAACTGCTCGCTGCCGTCGTTCGCGTCCTGGTGGACCTCGCCGTGCCGATGCCGCAGGAACCCGCCGGGGAAGTTCACCGACTCGAGCGACACGTTGATCGCCGTGCTGCGGGTCGTCGGCGCCACGGCCAGCGGGGGGCGGACGCGCCAGCTGGCGTCGAGCTTGTCGACGTCCGGGCTCGCGTCGGTGACCGGCGAGATGACCGCACGTCCGTGCAGATGGCGGACGTACTCGGCCGGGCCGCCGGCTGTGGCGGTTCTGAGGGACACCGTCGTGCCGAGCACCAAGGACATGCCGCGCAGACTAACGAGTGCGGGACAGGGACAATCGACCGGTGAGCGACACCGCCGAGCTGACCGCGCTGCACCTGCTGCGCGACGCGGCGCGCGAGTTGCTCACCCTCGAAGCGGACGTCCACCTCCCGGACGCCGCGATCGAGCCGACCCGGGTGCGTACCCACGCCCTGTATCGCGACTACGTCGCGGCGTTCGGTCCGCTCAACCGTGGTGAGCTGATCGAGGGGCCGGTCAGCCCGGACACCGGCGAGCGCGAGCTGCGGTGGCGCCGCCCCGATCTCGGTGGCTTCCGCGCCGACGCCGACTACCTGACGGTCATGGCGCTGGAGGAGTTCGACCAGCAGACCGGCGCGGCCCGTCCGGCCCCGATCCTGCTGCGCCGCGTGCACGGACGGCCCGAGCCGGCC
>Ga0164242_10007671_pt1 | contig 11780 bp, 13 predicted proteins | sample OricomgcompostMG_FD_108783 | JGI IMG/M metagenome (GOLD analysis project Ga0164242, IMG submission 108783) | Miracle-Growth compost microbial communities from Emeryville, California, USA - Original compost - Miracle growth compost (MG) ... | reverse complement strand
ATGGAGAAAGTGTTCGAGCCGTTCTATTCCACCAAGCCCGAAGGCGGCGGTACGGGGCTAGGGCTGTCGATGGTTTACGGGTTCGTCAAGCAGTCCGGCGGACACGTCAAGATCTACAGTGAGGTGGGCTATGGCACGACCGTGAAGATCTATCTGCCGCGCAGCCTGGAGGCCGAGGAACAGCAGGCCAACGGATCGCCGACGCTGATGCGTGGGGGCACCGAGTCGATCCTGGTGGTGGAAGACGACGAGGCGGTGAGGGAGACGGCCGTCTCGCTCCTGCGCCATCTTGGCTACAGCGTGCTGCAGGCGCCCGACGCGCGCAGCGCGTTGTCGATCATCGAAAGCGGTGTCGCGCTGGATCTGCTGTTCACCGATGTGGTGATGCCCGGCACGATGCGCAGCCCCGAGCTGGCCATCAAGGCGCGCCAGCGCTTGCCGGACCTGGCGGTGCTGTTCACCTCGGGCTACACCGAAAACGCCATCGTCCACGCCGGCCGGCTCGACGAGGGCGTGGAGTTGTTGAGCAAACCTTACACGCAGGAAGCGTTGGCTCTGAAGCTGCGCGAGGTGCTTTCTGCCCGAACCGCACGTCGGCCCGCTGCCGCCGCGCTTTCCGCACGGCCTTCCGGGTCGCGCAACACGCACGCGGAGCCGTCGAGAATCCTGTTGTGCGAAGACGACGTGTCGATCCGGTCGACAGTCAAGGACATGCTGGAATCACGGGGCTATGCGGTGGTGGACGTGGGATCGGCGGAAACCGCCATGGAGAAACACCGGCAGGGAAAGATCGATCTGCTGGTGACGGACCTTCGGCTTCCGGGCACGTCCGGCATCGACCTGGCGCAAATCCTTCGGCAAACCACGCCCGGGTTGCCCGTGGTGTTCACCACGGGCCGCTTCGACGAGGATGCCGAGCTGCTGGATGCGCGGACCAAGGTGCTGCTCAAACCGTATAGCGGCGATGCACTGGTGCAGACGATCTCCCAGCTGCTGGCTTGAGGCTGGCGGGCGATCCACGAAGGGCCGGCCGGTTCGGCTGGCCTAGCCCGGCAGGGCGACCACGGGCGTGAAGCCGCCGAAGATCATCCGCTTGCCATCGAACGGCATGTCGCTGGCTTCCAGGCGAGGATCCTTCATGAAAGCCGCCATGCCGGCATCGCGAGTGGGCTTGTCTGGCCATTCGATCCACGAGAACACCACCGACTCATCCTCGGTGGCCTGCACGGCGCGGCGGAAATCGGTGAGCGTGCCGTCCGGCACGTCGTCACCCCAGCATTCCATGACGCGCGTGGCGCCGAATTCCATGAGGATGCCGTCGAAGGTGGTGGCGTGGGCGATGAACGCGTCGCGCCTGGCATTGGGGACGGCGATAACGAAACCATCGATGTAGGACATGATCGTCTCCTGGTCACGCGGTTAACCGTCCGGTGTCGGCAACCGGATGGGATGGACGCCGTCTCGCCGCCATGGGCAACGCGCCGTCAACCGCGCGGAGCTTGCAGCGAACCCTGTGAAAGGCCTGTCTGAACGGGATCGCGCCACCGGCGCGGGCGATCCAGCCAGGGCGCGCGCCGATAGCCCTCGGCGGCGGCCCAGGCGCCGACGGCGATCGCCGATGACATCAGGAACGGCGTCCAGGTGGCGTTGCCCGGCATGGCAATCACGCCCGGCAGCCAGATGACGAGGGTGATCACGCTCAGCATGCTTGCTTCCAGCACCACGGCCAGGCGCGGCCAGATGCCGAGCAGCACGGCGACGGCGGCGAGAAGGCTGGCCGCGCCGGTGAACCAGGCCCAGCCAAGATGCCATGGCAGCCAGGACGGCATCAGCGCTGTCGTTTGCGGGGCGTAGAAGAAGTGCGCCAGGCCGATCGGCACCAGCGACAGCGCCAACAGCCATTGCGCCGGTCGGGTGGCGCCAGCGAGGCGGAGCGCCATGAGCGTCCACGCGCCGGCGAGCATCACGGTGATTTCCGCCAGCCCCAGCCAGGTGGCTTCCATGCCGGGCACGGCCACGACCGCCGGCAACTTCAGCAACACCGCCCAAAGCAGCAGAAACACCACCAGCGCGATCGACGCCATCGTCGCGGTGCGGCGTACCAGCAAGCCCAGTCCGGCAACCAGCTCGACCAGCGCAACGGCAAGCGCAAGGCGGTTGGCGGCGGGCACCTCGATGGGAGGCTGTTGCCATACCCCGGCGAAATCGCCGTAGACCAACCCCCGTATGCCCAGTCCGATCATGATCAGTGCGAGCAGGATGTCGCCCAGGCCGGGTCGGATGGAAGCCGATGGCCGGCGATGGCCCCCGGGGCGCGCACCAGCGGACTGAGACATGGAATCCCCCTTCTGGACGTTGCGTGTCAGGTTGGTGTTCTGATTGCCGTTATCGCTGCGGATGCCCTGTTTCCGCGCGCCACCTCGCCGGAGCATAGCTTGTCCAGTCCGGCGTATGGAAGGCCAAACGGGCCCACATTGGCGGCAGTGGAGGAGGCGTCAGCCACGGGCCTGCGAAGCGGTGAATACCGCCAGCTGATCGGCGAACGCACGCCTGAACGCGGGTCGGGCTTCGCCGCGGGCGACATAGGCGGCCAGGTTGGGGAATGCATCCAGCAAGCCCGACGGTTTCAGCCGCAGCAGCACCCCGATCATCATGAGATCGCCCGCGCTGAATGCGCCATCGAGCCAGTCGGCATCGCCAAGGCGCTTGGATAGCTGGTCGAGCCGACCGCGGATGCGATCCAGCACCAGCGGCATGCGTTCCGCGGTCCAGGGTTTGCCGCTTTCCTGGAACTTGGCCGTTTGCAGCTCGAAGATCGGTGGCTCCACCGTGTTGAGCGAGGCAAACATCCACGTGATCGCGCGCGCCCGGGCGTTGGGGTCGTCGGGCAGCAGGCCTGCATGGTGCTGTGCGATATGGAACACGATGGCGCCCGATTCGAACAGGACGAGATCGCCTTCTTCATAGGTGGGAATCTGCCCGAAAGGGTGCAGGGCCATGTGCGCCGGTTTTTTCATTGCGCTGAAGGAAACGAGGCGAACCTCGTAGGGCTGGCCTGCTTCCTCGAGCGCCCAGCGAACGCGCATGTCGCGCGCGAGCCCCTGGCCGCGGTCGGGAGAGGATTCAAAGGCGGTGATGGTGGGGATCATGAGAGGTTCCGGATTGATTGTGTGGTGTGAGGAAAGAAAGCCGCTCTCGCTTCCTCCGCGCGATGGAGGACGCAGCCCGGAGGGCTCGCCGCAGGGCGGAGAGGACAGCCTGGCTTTCGACGTGGTGGATGGACGTGGCTGCGATCAGCTGCGCCGCGCGGCCTCGATCGCGGCGATGTCGATTTTCGTCATCGTCATCATGGCGTCGAACGCACGCTTGGCGGCGGCAGGGTCGGGATCGGTGATCGCGGCGGTCAGGGCGCGCGGGGTGATCTGCCACGACAGGCCCCACTTGTCCTTGCACCAGCCACAGGCACTCGCCTGGCCGCCGTTGTCGATGATGGCGTTCCACAAGCGGTCGGTTTCGGCCTGGTCGTCGGTGGCCACCTGAAACGAGAACGCTTCGTCATGCCGAAATGCAGGGCCGCCATTCAAGCCCAGGCACGGGATGCCCATGACTGTGAACTCGACGGTCAGGACATTGCCCTGCTTGCCCGCCGGATAGTCCCCGGGCGCGTGATGCACGGCGCCCACCGCGCTGTCGGGAAACGTCTTGGCGTAGAACGTTGCGGCGTCAAGCGCGGTGCCGTCGTACCAAAGGCAGATCGTGTTCTTGCTGGTCATGCGGGTTCTCCGGGTTGAGAGCGGCAGAAAGCATTTCTTACTCCTGTTCGACGAATGGGGTGTGGCCAGATCGACACGGTGTCATGCGCTCGCGTGCGCCACGGCCTGATGGCGGCTTTTCCCGTGTCGGGAGTCCTGGTGCAACAGGCCCTGGCCGCCGCCGGCCGCACTACGCGAACGCGGTTCCGTCGTGCATGCGGGTTGCTGCCCAGCGGGCACCGCCCGGTCTCGCGCTGACGCGTCGAGCCGACTTCGCCGAAAGCCTTACCCGCACGTCCGCTGGGGCGCGAAACCATGTTCCTGGCGTGAGGGCGGCGGGCGGTGCGCTTCCACGACTGGGCCGAGTACGCGAAACTCCGAGGTCGCATACCGCAATCCGGCGAGGAATCCGATGAGTTTGGCGCGACAGGGAGTCAGCTTTTTGCTGGTCGGACTTGGCCTGGTGACCGCCGATTGGGCGGTATTCGTGGTGCTGACGGCGCTCGGCACGCCGGCGTCCGTCGCCAATATCCTGGGCCGCGTGACGGGTGCATTGCTGGGTTTCTGGGCAAACGGTCGCTTCACCTTCGGTGCGCCCGGCGCGACACGGCTCGGTCCTCACCGGTTTCTGCGTTTCATGGTTTCGTGGCTGCCGTTGACCGCGCTGAGTACCGTCCTGGTGACGGTGGTGGCGGCCAGGCTCGGTCTGCAGATGGCGTGGCTGGCCAAACCGCTGGTCGAAGCCTGTCTTGCGGTCGTCAGCTTCGTCGTTTCACGGCATTGGGTGTATCGGTAGACCAAACAACCCAACGTGTCCGCCGCGGGATACGTCGACACCATCATCGCCACGCAGCAGGCAAGCTGCCCGCACCCATGCAACGGAACATGTGCCAATGACAGAAGAACGCGATCCGAACGACCTGGACTATCTCACCTGGGTGGCCGAGGGCAGGGCAGCGATGGTGCCCGCCGACGTCAGCGCCCGTCTGCTGGCGGCCGGGCTCCTCGTGCGGACCGATCACGGTGCGGTCGATCGCCAACGGTTCGAATTGAGCCCGGCCGGGCTGCGCCATATCCGCTCGAGCGATCAATAGCCGGTCGCGTCTGTCGCGTGGTCTGCCGTTGGCGCGAGTCCCGCTCGATCCCGACCACTGGCTGTCGTCGCGCCGCGGGTGCACGCATCCCACAAGACCACTGAACCGACGCTGCGCCGCCCCGGCAATGCCATGGTTTGCGCCGCGAATCGGCGGCCGCTTCAGCCACCATTCGCGCCTTCATAACCGCTGCGAAAGGCCACCTCATGAATCGACGCGATCTGCTGAAAGGCTCTTTGATGGGCGCGTTTGCGCTGACCCTCCGCCCCGGCCTTGCCTGGGCAGCAAACGCTGACCAGGCCACCGCACGGTTCACCGCACTGGAGCGCAAACATGGCGGGCGACTGGGCGTTTCCATCCTCGATACGCAGACAGGCCGCCGCATCCAGCACCGCGCGGGCGAGCGCTTCCTGATGTGCAGTACGTTCAAATGGCTGGCAGCCGCCGCCGTGCTGGCGCGGGTCGATCGCGGTACCGAGCGGCTGGACCGCCGCGTGGTCTTCGGCAAGGACGTGTTGCTGGATTACGCGCCAGTCACCAGCAAGCACGTGGGCGCGCCGGGCATGAGCGTGGCCGACCTCTGCGCGGCCGCGGTGACCTTGAGCGACAACACGGCCGCCAACCTCCTGCTCGCCAGCCTGGGCGGCCCGACCGCGATCACCGCATTTGCGCGCAGCCTGGGCGATCAAACCACCCGGCTCGACCGCACGGAGCCCGAGCTCAACTGGGGCAGCCCCGGCGACATCCGCGACACCACCACGCCGGACGCGATGCTGGCGGACCTGCATCGCGTTCTGCTGGGCGACCGCCTTTCTGCCGGCTCGCGCGACCTCTTGCTTCAGTGGTTGCGCGGATGCACCACCGGCCTCGACGCCCTGCGCGCCGGCCTGCCTGCAACCTGGACAGCCGGCGACAAGACCGGCAGCGGCAGTCACGGCGAGACCAACGACGTGGCCATTATCTGGCCACCCCAGCGCAAGCCGCTGCTGGTCACCGCGTATTACGCCGGTTCCCATGCAGAGTCGGCGGAACGCAAGGCGGTGCTGGCGGCTGTGGGGAGTATTGCGGCGTCGATGTAACCATCACCGCGTTTTCCGGAAGCGTGGCGGCACGCGCCATGGTCCGTTCGCGGCCGCACGTCTGGCCGGATATGTCCGCTCACGGTCCGGCGCAGTGCTCGTTGGCTATCGTTCCGCTGCTTAGAGTGACGACTCCCTCAACGATGGAGTCGCCCCATGTCCGATACCCCCGCCTTGCTGGTCATCGATGTGCAGCAATCGTTTCTGCATGCGCCGTACTGGCGCGAGGACGATGTGCCGGTGTTCCGCGAGAACCTGTTGAAACTGATCGACGCGGCGGTCAAGCGCGGCTGGCCGGTGGTGCGCATCCTGCACGAGGATGGCGATGCGCATTTTTCCGAAGCATCGGGTCTGGTCAAGCCGATGGCGTGGGTACCGGGCGCGCACGACGTGGTGTTCCGCAAACAGGTGCACAACGCATTTACCGGCACCAGCCTGGAGGCCTGGCTGCGCCAGCGCGGCATCCAGCGAGTGATCGTCAGCGGTATCCGCACCGAGCAGTGTTGCGAAACCACGGCGCGGGTCGCTTCCGATCTGGGCTTTGCGGTGGATTACGTCACCGAAGCCACGCTGACCTTTCCGATGATCCACGCCGGCAGCGGAAGCCACTACGATGCGCAGGACATCAAGCAACGCACGGAACTGGTTCTGGATGGCCGTTTTGCCCGCATCTGCACCGTCGATGACGTCCTCGCCGATCATTGAGGTGTGCTTCGTGCTGCCGCCGGACCTGATCCTGCTGGATCTGGCCGGCGCCGCCGACGCCTTCCGCATCGCCGCGGCAATGGGCCTGCCGGTGCGTGTGCGGCTGATGGCCCCCGTGGCGGCGGGCGAAGTGGCACCGACGGCGCTGGGTGTGGGGCTGGCTGGCGTCGAGCCGCTGCCCGCGAAGCTGCCCGAGCACGTGCTGATCGTGGTGTGCGGCGCCACCGGCAGCGCGGCGCGGCTGTTGTCGTCGGCCGCCGGCAAGACGCTGGTGGCCTGGTTGCGACGCCATGTCGTCGCCGGCCGACCGCTGGCCTGCGTCTGTTCCGGCGCGCTGCTGGCGGCGGCTGCGGGCCTGCTCGACGGCCGGCGTTGCACCACGCACCACAGCCTGCTGGACGAGCTGCGCCAACTGGCTCCGGCGGCCGAGGTGCTGGACAGCCGCGTCTTCGTGGAAGACGGCGAGGTGTGCACCAGCGCCGGCATCACCGCCGGCATCGACCTTGCGCTGCACCTGATAGCCAAACTCGGCTCGCCGCGCCTGGCCGTCGCCGTGGCGCGGGAAATGGCCGTCTATATGCGCCGCGCCGCCGGCGATCCGGCACTGTCGCCGTGGCTGGAAGGGCGCAACCACATGAACATGGCCATTCACCGCGTGCAGGATGCTCTGCTCAAGGCTCCTGCACAGGACTGGCCGCTGGCGCGATTGGCCGACATCGGCCACCTCAGCGTGCGCAGCCTCACGCGCCACTTTCGCGAGGCCGCCGGTATGTCGGTCAACCGCTACCACGCACGCCTGCGCGTGGCCCTGGCGCGGCAGGCGCTGGCCAATGGCGACAACGTGGAACGGGCCGCCGAGCGCGCCGGCCTGGGCTCGGCGCGGCAGCTGCGCCGCTTGTGGTCGGCTCATGCCGACGACCGTCCGGCGTCGGTGCGGCAACGCGGTTGAGCGCCTGGAGCAGGCTTTTCGGCGGAGCAATTTCAGCGTTCGCATTTCGGCGCTCGACCTGTTGTCGCGTGCCGGTTTCTGTCCTCACTCCTGCGCCGACCTGGCTGAATTTCGGGCGCGACGCTCGGGCGCCCTCGCGTCGACCTATCGCTCGATCCCGCGGGATGCCGCCGCCGGGTCCGGGCGATATTTCACGTGATCGATGAAAGCGCGCAGCTTCGGCGTCATCTGGCGGCGGCCGGGATGATAGAGAAACATGCCCGGCGTCATCGGCGCGAACGGCTCCAGCACCTGCACGAGTTTTCCCGTGCGCCGCAGTTCGGCGGCGATTGGCTCGGGTACCTGGGCAAGGCCCACGCCTTCCACGGCGGCGCCCAGCATGGTGGGAAAGTCATTGGCGATGAACGGCCCCGACACGGCTACCTCGGTCGCGTGGCCACCGTCGTCCAGCAACCACGGCGCGAGCGCGCCGCTTGACCGCCGCAAGCGCAGGCAGGCGTGCCGACCCAGATCGTCCGGTCGCTCGGGCGGTGCCGTCTGGGCGAGATAGGCGGGACTGCCAACGACGATGAAGCGGAACGGCGGCGTCAGGCGCACGGCAACCATGTCCACCGGCACGTGCTGACCGAAGCGGATGCCGGCGTCGAAGCCGTCCGCTGCGAGGTCGACCAGCTTCTCGTCGGCGGCCAGCTCCACTTCCACCTCGGGACAGACGCGGAAGAACGAGGCGATCAGCGGTTGCAGCAGGATCGGCACCACGGCGCGAGGTACTGCCAGGCGCAAGCGTCCCGTCGGCCGTTGTCCGAGATCGCGTGCGACCTCGCCCGCAGCGACCAGCTCATGGAATGCGGGCTGGGCACGCGCCAGGAAGCGTTCGCCCGCTTCGGTCAGGCCGACGCTGCGTGTGGTTCGCACGAACAGCGCCGTGCCGACGCGATCCTCGAGGGTGCGCACCGCCTGGCTGATTGCCGATGGCGTCACCCCGAGATCCGCAGCGGCCCGGCGAAAGCTGAGGTGTCGCGCCACGCCAAGAAAGGCTTCCACACCGTCCAGCGCGCCTTGTCTGACTGTGAAGTTTTTCTTCATGGGGCGGTCACGTTATGGCGGATAGTCGCTGGCAAGAAGCGGTGCGAGCATGCGTGCAGCGCGGCACCCACGCTGGGTGGATGCCCCTGGACCGCACGGGAGATTACATGCCGCCGCAAATCATTTTCCAATGGCAACTCGTGCTGGGCTATGTTGCGTGGCTGCTGTGCTTCAAGACCTACCTCTGGCCCAAGCTTCAGTCGATGGATCGGTTTGAGGCGCAACGTGCGATCGCCACGCTGCACAGTTTCCGCTTCTTCGGACTCGCCTTCATCGTTCCGGGCGTCGTCGGCCCCCACCTGCCTGCCGGCTTCGCGGAGTTTGCCGCGTACGGAGACCTTGCCACCGGCCTGCTGGCGATCCTGGCGCTGCTTGCCGCAAGAATACGTCCCGTTTTCCGCGTTCTGGTGATCACCTTCAACCTGGTCGGCTCGGTCGATCTCATCCTCGACTACTACCACGCGGTTCGTCTGGGGCTTCCGGAGCTGGCCGGGCAGCTGGGGGCCACCTAGGCGGTTCCGGTTCTTTATGTCCCCTTGCTGATGATCACGCATGTGGCCGCCTTTCGGCTGTTGCTGCATCCTGCGCAGCGGCGTGGCCATGCGCCGGCGTAAGCGTGGGATGAGCCGTGTCGCCTGGAGCAGGCTTTTCCAGCGGCAGCAACTTCAACATCTGCACTTCGACCCGCCGGTGGTTATGCCGGGGTCGTGGTCGTAGCCGATCGGTTTGCCGTGTTCGGTGGCCTGCCACTGCATGGCACCGCCATGCGCCGAACCGTCCGGCTTGAAGGTTTGCCGGTTTCCGTGTGCACGTGGCGCGCCGCCGGTGTGCCCACCGCGGGCGTACTTTGCGAACGCCGTCGCGAATTCCGCGCGACCGGGGGCAAATAGCTCCGGCGGTCCAACCCTCGCCGGACTTCGTCACCACTCCAGCATGATCTTGCCGATGTGCTCGCTGCTCTCCATCAAGGCATGGGCCTTCGCTGCCTCACGCGCCGGGAAAACCCGGTAGATAACCGGCCGGACTTTTCCCGATTCCAATAGAGGCCACACATGCTGATGCAGTTGCCTGGCCACTACCGCCTTGAAGGCGACCGGGCGGGCGCGCAACGTGGAGCCGGTAAGGCTGAGCCGCCTTCGCATGATCAACGAGGCGTCGATATCAGCATGCTTGCCGCCCAGGGTAGCGATGAACACCAGTCGACCATCTTCCGCCAGCAATTCGAGTTCACGCGGTACGTAGCCGCCGGCGACCATGTCGAGGATCACGTCCACGCCGCGCCCAGCGGTTTGCTTGCTTACTTCCTCGACGAAGTCCTGCTCGTGATAGTTGATGGCGTGGGCACCAAGTTTTTCGCAGGCGGCGCATTTTTCGGCATTTCCGGCTGTGGCGAACACCTGGTGGCCGAAGGCGCGGGCCAACTGGATGGCGGTGACGCCAATGCCGCTGGAGCCGCCCTGCACCAGCAGGGATTCCGGCTTGCCGTCGGCACCGCTGCCAAGGCGCCCGCGGTCGAACACGTTGCTCCATACGGTGAAATAATTTTCCGGCAACGCTGCCGCTTCGAGCGGTGTAAAACCCTTGGGTATGGGCAGGCATTGCCGCAGCGGCGCCACGGCATACTCGGCATACCCGCCACCGGCCAGCAGCGCGCAGACCGCGTCGCCATGCTTGAGGCCGAACGGGTTCTCGCCGTCGATGTCGCCCTCGACCAGCATTCCGGCGACTTCCAACCCGGGAAGCCTGGACGCCCCGGGCGGTGGTGCGTAATGTCCCTGACGCTGGAATACGTCCGGTCGATTGACGCCGGATGCCGCCACCTTGATCAGCACTTCGCCCGGACCCGGCCGGGGGATAGCGTGTTCGGCCAGCTTCAATACATCAGCGGACCCTGGACGGGTGATCTCGATGGCTTGCATCGTGGCCATGGTGGGTTCCCTTCGCAGGCGGTTCGGTCAGCGGCACATGATGCATGGGAGCCGCGGCGGCCGGCGTGAAGCCCGGCGGATGCGCTGATGGATTCGATTTTCACCCGTTCGCCGCGCGAGCGGCTGGCCAGGAGTTACAAGAACGGCGCCGTTTCGCAACGGCGTCGTTCGCTTTACGGACGTGAGCTGGCTCAGAGCGCTTCGAAAACCCCCGCCGCTCCCATGCCCGTGCCAATGCACATCGTCACCATGCCGTACTTCTGTTTGCGACGGCGCATGCCGTGCACCAGCGTGGCGATGCGCACCGCGCCGGTGGCACCGAGCGGATGGCCGAGCGCGATGGCGCCGCCGAGCGGGTTGACCTTGGCCGGGTCGAGCTTGAGGTCGCCCATCACCGCCAGCGCCTGCGCCGCGAACGCTTCGTTGAGTTCGATCCAGTCGAGTTGATCCTGGGTGATGCCGGTTTGTGCGAGCGCCTTGGGAATCGCTTCCTTCGGGCCGATGCCCATCACTTCGGGCGGGACGCCGGCGACGGAGAAGCCCACGAAACGGGCCAGCGGTTGCAGGTTGTATTGCTTGATGGCCTTTTCGCTGGCCAGCAGCACGGCGCCGGCGCCGTCGGACATCTGGCTGGAGTTACCGGCGGTGACGATACCGCCGAACTGGCCGTTGCGGAACACGGTTTTCAGCTTGGCCAGCACTTCAGGCGTGGTGCCAGCGCGCGGGCCTTCGTCCTGATCGATGACGCGGTTGTCGGTGATGATGTCGCGGCTGGCGAGATCCGGATAATGGTCGTCGAGCTGGAACGGGGTGATCTCGTCCTTGAACTCGCCAGCAGCTTGGGCGGCCAGGGCGCGGCGGTGGCTTTCGACCGAGAACGCGTCCTGCTGCTCGCGGCTGACTTTCCACTGCTTGGCCACGTTCTCGGCGGTAATACCCATGCCGTAGGCGATGCCGATATTTTCATCCTGGAAGATCGCGGGGTTCATGGCGATCTTGTGCCCCATCATCGGCACCATGCTCATGCTCTCGGTGCCGCCGGCGAGCATCAGGTCGTCCAGGCCCAGGCGGATGCGGTCGGCGGCCATTGCCACCGATTGCAGGCCGGAGGAGCAGAAGCGGTTGACGGTGACGCCGGGCACGGTGTGCGGCAGGCCGGCCAGCAGCAGGCCGATGCGCGCCACGTT
>Ga0164242_10007670_pt1 | contig 11781 bp, 8 predicted proteins | sample OricomgcompostMG_FD_108783 | JGI IMG/M metagenome (GOLD analysis project Ga0164242, IMG submission 108783) | Miracle-Growth compost microbial communities from Emeryville, California, USA - Original compost - Miracle growth compost (MG) ... | reverse complement strand
GTGATGCCGATCTGCACGACGCCGAAGATCAGCGCGCCGAACGCCGCGCCGATCACCGAGCCGTAGCCGCCCGTGAGCAGCGTGCCGCCGATCACCGCGGCGATGATCGCCTCGAATTCCTTTTGCAGGCCGCGGTCCGCGGCGGCCGAGCCGATGTCGCACACCTGCAGCACGGCGAACAGGCACGAGCAGAACGCAGTCAGCATGAAGAGCGAGATCTTCACGCGCTTGACCGGCACGCCCACGTTCTTCGCGGCGTTGGCGTCGCCGCCCACGGCGAGGATCCAGTTGCCGTAGCGGGTCTTGGCGAGCGTGAACGCACCGATGATGACGAGCACGATCCACCAGAGGATCACCTTCGGCACGCCGGGCACGAGCGGCTGGCCGTTGTCGAGCATCTTGACGATGCCGACGTGCGCGAGCGCGACGAAGAGGCCCTTGAACGCGGTGCCGTGAAAGAGCAGGTTGGTCAGGTAGTCGGCTTTCGCGACGTCGCCCACGCCCGAGACGATGGTGCGATCGGCGAACATGATCGAGAGCGCGAGCGTGAGGCCGCGCAGGATGAACAGGAACGCGAGCGTGACGATGAACGAGGGTAGCCGCGTACGCATCACGAGGTAGCCGTTCAGGGCGCCGAGCGCGGTGCAGCCCGCGAACGCGAACACGATGGACAGCGCGACCGGCCAGTGAAAGTACATGGTGGGAATGGCCACCATCATGCCGGCGAAGCCGATCATCGAGCCGATCGAGAGGTCGAATTCGCCGGCGATCATGAGCAGGCATGCGCCGACGGCAAGGATGCCTAAATAGGCGGCGACCTGCGACCAGTTCATGATGCCGTCGAGGTCGAACATGCCGGAGCCGCCTGCGCCGATCGCGAATATGGCAAACACCAGCACAGTGCCCGATATCGCGGCAAATTCGGGGCGGCCGAGCAGATGCCCGAACCGCGATTCGCGCCGCACGCGTTCGTCGGTGGCGCCAGGGCCGGCCGGCGACGGCTGGCTTGCGTGCGGGTCTTGCGCGCCGTCCGTTGCATGCGAGGGGAAGTGTTTGCCGGCTACACCCATGATGTCTCCTTGTCGACCGCACTTGGCGCTTCAGCGCTTAGTGCGGTCCCATGCAGAGCAGTCGATCGCACCTGGCGCTTCAGCGCTGGGTGCGATCTCATGCCATTGCTGATGAAATAAACCGGCGGATCAGCGGTACTGGCCCGCGTACTTCACGACCTTGTCGAGATTCTCCTTGGTGATGAAGCCCGGACCCGAGCGAATGTTGCGCGGGCCATAGGACGGTTGCAGGCCATAGGTTTCGAGCCGCTGCTTGAATTTGGGGTTGGCTTCGAGAATCTGGCGGATCTTCGCGGGATCGGTCGTATGGTCTTTCTTCACGATCGCGAGCACGGCCACCGGGATATAGCCCTGCAGGTACGGCTGCTGGTCGATGGCGAACTGGATCGTGCCCGCGCGAATCGCCTTGGCGATTTCGTCGGAGAAGTCGAAGGTGCAAAAGTAGATCTTGCCCGCGAGGCCCATCTGCTGAACCGCCTTGAGCGTGGCCGCCGCCGGCACCGGGCCGAGCGTGAGGATCGCGCCCGTGTTCGGATGGTTGCGCAAATACGCGCTCACTTTCGACTGGATCTCGGTCGGGTCCTGGCCCGAGTCGATCGTCGAGGTCTTGTAGTCCACGCCGATGGCGTCCGCGAAGCCGCGGCAGCGGTCGAACGACACGGTGTTGGTGGCGATGTGGTTCACGCACAGGAACGACTTCACGCCCGCGGCCTTGGCCCTTTCGCCGGCCGCGTGGCCCGCCACGTATTCGGGCTGGCCCACGTGCATGATCGCGCCGAGCTGCGCGCTCTGCTCTTCGGTGCCGGAGTTGATCGTGACGAGCGGGATCTTCTTTTCCGTGACCTTGCCGATGGCGCTCTTGAGCACGTCGTAGTCGGCGATGGTGGTGATGACGCCGTCATAGTTGCGCGCGGCGGCCTGCTCGATCAGACGCGCCATGTCGGCGATGTCGCCGTTGGGCGGATTGCGGTAGTCGGTCTGGACGTTGAAGTCTTCGTCGGCTTGCTTGATGGCGTTTTTGATGGTGTTCCACCACGAGTCCGAATCCGGCGCGTGGCTGATCAGCACGAAGTGCGCGTCGGCGGCCTGCGCCGTCTGCGCGCCCAGCGCGCTCAAGCCGCTCAGTCCCGCTGCCAGCGCGAGCGCCGCGGCCAACCTTCGGAGCAGGGTCCTGCCCTTGCGTTGCGTCATAGTCTCCACCTTTCTCGGTCTGTCGTTCGTTCTTGGGGGCGAGCGCGGCAAGCGTCGTGGCGAGCTTGACGACCGTGCTCATCGACAAGATTAGGCGATCGCCGGAGCGGTTGCAATGAAAATTTCATTGCAAATAAAAATGGAAAATCTGTTCCAATCGCGTCGGGCGCTGCCTATAATCGGCTCCGTCAGCAGGCCGCGAAGCGTGCTCCGAAACGCAGGCCTGGCAAGGGTTTGCGGCACTGCGGCAAGCACCAGGGAAAAACGATCATGGCCGATGAAACCAGCGACGCCGTAGCAGGCGTAGACGAATTGATGCAGCGCATCGCGCACGAGTACGAGGCGTTGCCGCGGCAGTTGAAAAATGTCGCCACCTATATCGAGCAGAACCGCGCGAGCGTGATGATGGACCGCACGAGCGACATTGCCGCGAGTTGCGGGGTCCATCCGTCGGCGGTGGTGCGTTTCGCGCAGCGTTTCGGCTTTTCGGGCTTTTCCGATCTGCAGGCGGTGTTTCGCCAGGCCTATGCGGGGCAGGGGGCGTCGGCCACGAGCTATCAGCAGCGCATTCGCCAGCTCATCGAGGCGAAGGACGGCAACGCGAGCCCGGCGCTCGGCGGCGCGGTGGCGCGCGAATTCATCGGCGCGTGCCGCAATGGTCTCGACGAGCTCGAGGCGGGACTCGACGACGCCCAGTTCGACGCCGCCGTGAAGATGCTCGAAAACGCGGACAATCTCTACGTGATCGGCGTGCGCCGCTCGTTCGCGGTGGCGAGCTATATCGTCTATGCGCTGCAGCACACGCGCAAGCGCGTGCATCTCGTCTCCGGGCTCGGCGGCATGTATCACGAGCAGATCCGCAGCGTGAAGAAAGGCGATGTGGTGATCGCCATCAGCTTCGCGCCCTACGGCAAGGAAACGCAGTACTGTCTGCGCGTGGCGCAGCAGCATCAGGCGAAGACGCTCGTTATTACGGATAGCCAACTTTCGCCGCTCGCGCGTCACGCCGACGCGCAGCTCTATGTGAAGGAGGGGAGCGCGTTCGCGTTCCGCTCGCTGACCAGCACGTTTTGCCTGTGCCAGGCCCTCTTCGTGGCGCTCGCGTACCGGCTCGAACTCAACGTGGAAGAATCGACCGACCCTGGAGGATACGATGACTGAAGCAAAGACGCTGAACGTGGCGGTATTCGGCGCGGGCCGCATCGGCCGCATTCATGCGGCGAATCTCGCGCGCCAGAGCGGCGTGCGTCTGAAGTATGTGATCGATGTGAATCGCGAGGCCGCCGCCGCGCTTGCGGCGCAGCACGGCGCGCAGGTGGCCGACGTGGACGGCGCGTTCGGCGACGCCTCGATCGGTGCGACGGTGATCTGCTCGTCGACCGATACGCATTCCGAACTGATATTGAAATCGGCGGCGGCCGGCAAGCCTATTTTCTGCGAGAAGCCGGTCGATCTCGCCATCGGCCGCGCGCGCGAGTGCGCGCAAGCGGTCGCGCGCGCGGGCGTGGTGGCCATGATCGGCTTTCAGCGCCGCTACGACCCCACCTTTGCCGCGCTCAAGGCGCGGCTGGATGCGGGCGAGATCGGCGAGCCGGAGATGCTGATCGTGACGAGCCGGGATCCAGGCGCGCCGCCGGTGGAATACATCAAGCATTCGGGCGGCATCTTCAAGGACATGCTGATCCACGACTTCGACATCTGCCGCTGGATTCTCGACGACGAAGCCGAGACCGTGCACGCGACCGGCAGTTGCCTTTCCGATCCCGCCATCGCCGATGCAGGCGACATCGACTCGACCGCGGTGACGATCCGCACGAAGCGCGGCCGCCTGTGCCAGATCAACACGGCGCGGCGCGCGGCCTATGGCTACGACCAGCGCTTCGAGATTCTCGGCAGCGCCGGCATGCTCCAGGCGGGCAACGTGAAACCCACCGAAGTGGTGGCGTGGACGAAGCGCGCGGTGGCGCAGGACGTGCCCGAGGCGTTCTTCCTCGAGCGCTATCGCGCCGCGTATGCGCGCGAGATGGCGCATTTCTACGAGGCCGTGACGCAGGGCGCGCCGGTGCGCACGAGCGTGGCCGACGGCCTCAAGGCGCTCGAACTCGCGGAAGCGGCAGCGCTTTCGTGGCGCGAAGGCCGCGTGGTGAAGCTGGGTGCGTGATCCGGTCGTACGGGTGAGGGGCGTGGTGGCGTCGCGCTCGTTGCGCGGCGCTCGCCAGATATAAAGGATGACGAAATAAGCGACAGGGAGATGGACCATGCAGGCGAATCATCGTGCCCGGCCATTGCGCGTGGGCGTGGCGGGACTGGGTCGGCTCGGCCGGCGGCATGCGCGGAATCTCGCGTATCGCGTGCCGGGCGCGACGCTGGCGGCGGCATGCAGCCCGCTCGAAGACGACCTCGCGTGGGCGCGCGAGGCAGTGCCCGAAGCGCGGCTCTACCGCGACTATGCCGGGCTGCTCGCCGATGCGTCGGTGGACGCCGTGTGGCTCGTCACGCCTTCGGCGCTGCACGCGCAACAGATCGTCGATGCGCTGCGCGCGGGCAAGCACGTGTTCTGCGAAAAGCCGCTCTCGCTCGAGGTGGCCGAATGCGCGCGCGTGGTCGACGAGGCGCGGCGCTTCGCCGGCCAGCAAGTGACGATCGGCTTCATGCGCCGTTTCGACCCGAGTTATCACGATGCGTTTTCGAAGCTGCGCGCGGGGACCATCGGCCGGCCATTTCTCGTGCGTTCGCAAACCTGCGATCTCAACGATCCCGAGGGTTTCTTCATGCGTTTCGCCCCCACCTCGGGCGGCATTTTTCTCGACTGCACCGTGCACGACATCGACGTCGCGCGCTGGCTGCTCGGCAAGCCGCGCGCCACGCGTGTCTTTGCGGCGGGCGCGGTCGCGCTGCACGAGGGCCTGCGCGAATTCGGCGACGTCGACAACGGCGTCGCGATCTGCGAGTTCGAGGGCGGCAAGCTCGCGATGCTCTATGCGTCGCGCACCATGGCGCACGGCAACGATACGTCGAGCGAGGTCATCGGCACGGCCGGCGCGCTCGCGATCGGCCATGTGCCGCGCGCGAATCGCGTGGAGATCTATGACGCACAAGGCGTGCGCAGCGTTTGCACGCCAACGTTCTTCGAGCGCTTCGAAGAGGCTTTCCTCATCGAGGCCCAGGCATTCGTTGCCGCCGTACAGGCGCGCGACGGCGGCGCGGCGGCGGACGCCGGGCAGGGCGCGACGCTCGAGGACGCGCTGGAGGCCACCAGAATCGGCTGCGCGTTGCGCGAGTCGCTGCAGACGGGGCAGGCGGTGACGCTTTGAGGGGCGAGCGCGCGGCCAGGGCACATAGGGGGGACGCGGTCGGTTCAAGGCGGCGGCAAAGAGGGCGCAAGCGCCGGTGTACGCGGCTGCGGTAAAATTGCTGCTATCCCTGACGTCCCCAGCGCCATCCGAAAGCGGCGGCGCGCCAACGAAGGATCCACCCGATGCAGATTCAGGTTCACAAGGAAGTGGATGCGCGCGGGCTGAATTGCCCGCTGCCGATCCTGCGCGCCAAGAAGGCGCTCGCCGATATGGAAAGCGGCCAGATTCTCAAGGTTCTCGCGACCGATCCCGGCTCGCAGCGCGATTTCGCCGCCTTTGCCAAGCAGACCGGCAACGAGATCGTGGAAAGCTCGCAACAGGACAAGACCTTCGTGTTTCTGATGCGCCGCCGTTGAAGCGCTTCGCGCGGCGTCCAGGCGCCGCGCATAAAAAAGGCCCGCAATCGTGAGATTGCGGGCCTTTTGCGTTGTCGGCGCCTTGCGAGAAGGCGCTTAACGGCGGCGCCTGGCCGGAGGCGCCTAGCCTTCCAGCTCCGGCTTGCGCGTACGCAGATATTCCGCGAAATCGTCGGCCACTTCCGGATGACGCAGCGCGAACTCCACCGTTGCCTTCAGGTAGCCGAGCTTGCTGCCGCAATCGAAGCGCGTGCCGTGATACTTGTACGCGAGCACTTGTTCGTCGGCGAGCAGCGACTGGATGGCGTCGGTGAGCTGAAGCTCGCCGCCCGCGCCCGGCTTGAGCGAGCGCAGATGCTCGAAGATGCGCGGCTTGAGCACGTAGCGGCCCACCACGCCCAGGTTCGACGGCGCGACTTCGGGCGCCGGCTTTTCGACGATGCCCGAGAGCTTGACGATCGAGTCTTCCCATTCCTTGCCGTCGACGATGCCGTACGAGCGCGTTTCCGAAGGCGGGATCTCTTCCACGCCCAGCACCGAGCTATGGTAGTGATCGAACACCTCGACCATCTGCTGCATGACGGGCGGCGTGCCGTAGAGCAGGTCGTCGGCGAGGATCACGGCGAACGGGTTGTCGCCCACGAGCTTTTCCGCGCACAGCACGGCGTGGCCCAGACCCAGCGCTTCGGGCTGGCGCACGTAGAAGCAGTCGACGTTGTTCGGCTTGATGTTGCGCACGAGCTCGAGCAGCTTGGCCTTGCCGCGCGCCTCGAGCTCGGCCTCGATCTCATAGGACTTGTCGAAATGGTCTTCGATCGCGCGCTTGCTGCGGCCCGTCACGAAGATCATTTCGGTGATGCCAGCCGCGACGGCTTCCTCGACCGCGTACTGGATCAGCGGCTTGTCGACGACCGGCAGCATTTCCTTCGGGCTCGCCTTGGTGGCCGGAAGGAAGCGCGTGCCGAGGCCCGCCACCGGGAATACCGCTTTAGTAACTTTTAGCATGTCTATGGTCCTGGTTCTGGTGAGCGCTGGCGCCGTGCGCGCCGCCAAACCCCACCTTAGCCGATTCAGGCAGGTAGCCGCGCGAGTTGCGCGGTCAGCTTGCCCAGCGTTGCCTGAAATTCTGCCAGCCTCTTCTGCTCTTGCTCAACCACCGCGGGCGGGGCTTTTGCTACAAAACTGTCATTTCCCAGCTTGGCATTGCACTTCGTCACTTCGTTCGTCAGTCGCGCGATTTCCTTCGAAAGACGCTCGCGCTCGGCCGCCACGTCGATCTCCACCTTCAGCACGAGCTTGTCCGTCCCTACGATAGCAACCGGCGCGCCCGCCGAGGCGGCGTCGAGCGCAGCTTCGTCGGCGATGATCTGGACCTCCGAGAGCTTCGCCAGCGCTTGCGCATAGGGCGCGAACGAGGCGAGGCGCTCCGCGTTGCCCGTGACCAGCAGCGGCACCTTGGTGGCGGGCGAGAGGCTCATCTCGCCGCGCAGGTTGCGGCATGCGTCGATCACGGCCTTGAGATCCGCGGCCCATTGCTCGGCGGCTTCGTCGATCTTCTTCGGCTCGGCCACGGGGTAGCGCTGCATCATGATCGATGCCTCGCCCTCGGCCGCGCCTTCGGGGTACGCGTCGGTGAGCGGCGCCACCTTCTGCCACAGTGCTTCGGTGATGAACGGAATCACCGGATGCGCGAGGCGCAGCACCGTCTCCAGCACGCGCAGGAGCGTGCGCCGCGTGGCGCGCTGCTGCTCGGGCGTGCCGGTCTGGATCTGAACCTTCGCGAGCTCCAGGTACCAGTCACAGTATTCGTCCCAGACGAACTTGTATATGGCGTTGGCCACGTTGTCGAAGCGATAGTCGGCGAAACCCTTCGCGACTTCGGCTTCCACGCGCTGGAGCCGCGAGACGATCCAGCGGTCGGCCTGCGAGAAGTGCGTGTAGCCGCCGGGGGCGCAATCGCCCGGCTGGCACGGGCCCGGCTTCGAGAAGCCGCAGTCGTGGCCTTCGCAGTTCATCAGCACGAAACGCGTGGCGTTCCAGAGCTTGTTGCAGAAGTTGCGGTAGCCCTCGCAGCGCGCGAGGTCGAAGTTCACGTTGCGGCCGAGCGTGGCCATCGAGGCCATCGTGAAGCGCAGCGCGTCGGTGCCGAAGGCGGGAATGCCGTTCGGGAACTCCTTGCGCGTCTTCTTCTCGATGTTCGCGGCCTGCTTGGGGTTCATGAGGCCCGTGGTGCGCTTGGCGACCAGCGCTTCCAGATCGATGCCGTCGACGATGTCGATCGGGTCGAGCGTATTGCCCTTGCTCTTGGACATCTTCTGGCCTTCGGCGTCGCGCACGAGGCCGTGCACGTAGACCGTCTCGAAGGGCACCTTGCCGGTGAAGTGCGTGGTCATCATGACCATGCGCGCCACCCAGAAGAAGATGATGTCGAAGCCCGTCACCAGCACGGAAGAGGGCAGGAAGGCCTTGAGCTCAGGTGTCTGTTCGGGCCAGCCGAGCGACGAGAACGGCACGAGCGCCGACGAGAACCACGTGTCGAGCACGTCTTCGTCGCGCTTCAATGCGCCCTTGTAGCCCTTCGCGTCGGCCTGCGCGCGCGCTTCTTCCTCGCTCTTGGCGACGAAGATCTCGCCGTTCTCGCCATACCAGGCCGGGATCTGGTGGCCCCACCAGAGCTGGCGCGAAATGCACCAGTCCTGGATGTTTTCGAGCCACTGGTAGTAGGTGGTCGTCCAGTTCTCGGGCACGAACTTGATCTGCCCGCTGCGCACCACGTCGAGCGAGGTTTCGGTGATCGACTTGCCGGGGTTGAACGTGCCTTCGGGCGCGGGCTTCGTCATCGCCACGAACCATTGGTCGGTCAGCATCGGCTCGATCACGACGCCCGTGCGGTCGCCGCGCGGCACCATCAGCTTGTGCGGCTGCACCGATTCGAGCAGACCCAGCGCCTCGAAGTCGGCCACCACCTGCTTGCGTGCCTCGAAGCGGTCGAGGCCGCGGTACTTTTCGGGCGCGTTCTCGTTGATCTTCGCGTCGAGCGTGAGGATCTCGATCATCGGCAGGCCGTGGCGCTGACCCACCTGGTAGTCGTTGAAGTCGTGCGCGGGCGTGACCTTCACGACGCCCGTGCCGAATTCGCGGTCCACGTATTCGTCGGCGATGATGGGGATTTCGCGGTCCGCGAGCGGCAGCTTCACCTGCTTGCCGATCAGGTGTGCGTAGCGCTCGTCTTCCGGATGGACCATCACGGCGGTATCGCCGAGCATGGTTTCCGGGCGCGTGGTGGCGACCGTGAGGTGGCCCGAGCCATCCGCGAGCGGGTAGCGCAGGTGCCACAGGTTGCCGTTTTCCTCTTCGCTCACCACTTCGAGGTCCGAGACGGCGGTGCCCAGCACCGGATCCCAGTTCACGAGGCGTTTGCCGCGGTAGATGAGGCCTTGTTCGTAGAGGCGCACGAACACGTCGCGCACGGCGGCCGACATCTTGTCGTCCATCGTGAAGTACTCGCGCGACCAGTCGATCGAGGCGCCCAGACGGCGCACCTGGCCCGTGATGGTCGAGCCCGATTGCTGCTTCCATTCCCATACGCGTTCGACGAACTGCTCGCGGCCGAGGTCGTGGCGCGAGATCTTCTGCGCGTCGAGCTGGCGCTCCACCACGATCTGCGTGGCGATGCCCGCGTGGTCCGTGCCCGGCACCCACAGGGTGTTCTCGCCGAGCATGCGGTGGTAGCGCGCGAGGCCGTCCATGATCGTCTGGTTGAACGCGTGCCCCATGTGCAGCGTGCCCGTGACGTTGGGCGGCGGCAACTGGATCGAGAAGTTGGCGCGGCCCGGCGCGAAGGTCGCGGCGGCATAGCCGCGGCGCTCCCATTCGGGGCCCCAGTGGGCTTCGATCGTCTGCGGCTCGAAGCTTTTCGCTAGCGTGCTGTCGCTCATGGGTGGAATCTGCCGAAAAAGGTGCTGAAAACTTTCGATTATAAAGGGTAGCGCCGTCGGACCGGGCGGCCGGACCTGATGGAGCGGGTCGCGGGATGGCCGGCGGCGGCTAGCGCAAAACGATGTATAGGTATCGCAACGGCGTTTTCAATTCCAGTAATTTCCTCTCTGTCCCGGCTTTCGCGAAGTGGCCTCGCTTCTTTGAATGATGGGCCGCGGCACCGGACGCCCCCGGAACTTCCGTCGTTGCGTTGCAGGCGGTTTCCGCGGGACCGGTCGATCGCGAAGGGCGCGCGCGTTACGCAGCGGCGTTGCCGACCGCGCGTGCGAGGCCCGTGTGGCTTGCCGCTCGGACAACCCGGCCAGACGGGTTCTCTGGTGTTGAATCTGAAGGATTGTCATGCGAAAAATCGACAGAGAAGAGATGAGATCTGTTGCGGGCGGTTGCTGCATTCTCTCCTGCGGCGCGCATTCGTTGTTCGACTCGCCGCTGGGGGAGCCGGGCCGCGGTCCCGGCGGCAACCCCGGCGGCGAGATCGGCGGCCGGTTCGGTCGCGGGCTCGGTGGCGCATTGGCGGGGCCGCTCGGGGCGGCGCTGCTGGGCGGGGCAGGCGGCGGACTGGGCGGTTTGGTGAGCGGTATGGTCCACGGCGCTATGGGTAACCTGGCCAGGGGGCCGCACCCCGGCCCGTGCGCGCCGGGCGGCGGTGCGGGTCCGGGGAGTATCCCCGGCGGATTCGCCGGCGGCGCAGGGTTGCCGCCGCCCCCGCCGCCGGGTGCCGGCGGCCGCATGTATCAGTCGGGGAATATGTCGGCGGCGAATTTCAGCGCGGGCGGTCCGGCGAACTACAGCAACAGCGGCGGCTACAGCTACATGAATCCGGCCGGACTCTCCAGCCAGGCGAGCTACATGAATTCGGGCGCCTCGGGGCCCTTTGGCAGCTATAGCAGCCAGGCCAATTCCAGCAGCAGCTTTAACGCTCTGACCGGAGAACAATCGTCGAGCCAAAGCAGCAGCTATAGCAGCATGAGCTAAGCCGCCTGCGCGCGGCGTCCGAGGGGGCACGTGCCGCTGCCGCTTGCGCGGCGGGCACGGCCGTCTGTCATGTCGTGCCCGGGACGCCGGTGCGTCCGCAGGCGTCCCGGGGGCTCGAAGGGGCTTCGAAGGGGCTCGAAGGGGCTCGAAGCGCGAGCCAGGGCGGTGGCCCATGTGCATCTACATGGCCATCTATAATGGCGGTCTACTCTGAAGCCCGCTGCCTCCATGCCTGAACTGCTCGCGAACCTGAACCCCGAACAACACGCTGCCGTCACGTTGCCGAACGAACCGGCGCTCATTCTGGCCGGGGCCGGCAGCGGCAAGACGCGCGTGCTCATCACGCGCATTGCGTGGCTGATCCAGCAAGGCCTCGCCTCGCCGATGACGATCCTCGCCGTGACCTTCACGAACAAGGCCGCGCGCGAAATGATGAGCCGCCTCCAGGCGATGATGCCGATCGACACGCGCGGCATGTGGATCGGCACCTTCCACGGCCTGTGCAACCGCATGCTGCGCGCGCATTACCGCGACGCTGGCCTGCCGCAGACCTTCCAGATCCTCGACACGGCCGACCAGCTTTCGGCCATCAAGCGTCTGATGAAGGGCCTGAACATCGACGACGAAAAATATCCGCCGAAGAACCTCCAGTACTTCATCAACAACGCGAAGGAGCAGGGCCTGCGGCCGAAGGACGTCGACGTCACGGACAACTTCAACCGCAAGTTCGTCGAGCTCTACGAAGCCTACGACCAGCAGTGCCAGCGCGAAGGCGTGGTCGATTTCGCCGAGCTGCTGCTGCGCTGCTACGAACTGCTCGCGTACAACCCGCCG
>Ga0164242_10007669_pt1 | contig 11781 bp, 10 predicted proteins | sample OricomgcompostMG_FD_108783 | JGI IMG/M metagenome (GOLD analysis project Ga0164242, IMG submission 108783) | Miracle-Growth compost microbial communities from Emeryville, California, USA - Original compost - Miracle growth compost (MG) ... | reverse complement strand
ATTATTGATGATGTTGGATATTTACTTGAACCTGAGCAGGTTACTGAATTAGAGAGATTGATGCCAGGGTCAACTCATTTAATGAATATGGTTGGACAAGATCCTCATTCATTCTATGATCCAAATGAATCTTTTGAAAGTAATATGAATATGCCTTCAGTGGCATATAGGCAATTTGAACAGGGAGCAAAAGCAATTCTTACAAATAACTCTTTTATTGATAAAGCAATTAGAGGGGATGCTGAGACTACAGGGCTTGATGATCCAAATTACTTAAGGAAAACTACTATTTATTGGAAAACCCAAAGAAAGGTTGGTCACTTAACTGAGATTGATGAGAAAGGTAATTTAACTCAGGATATAGTATCTGAGGATTTTGAAGTTACTATTCCAGGGGTTTATGATAAGACTTATACCAAAGCTGAAACCAGAGATAACTTAGCCTATGGGGAACATGTTGACTGGTATTGGATTAATGAAGTTTGTGGGGGTATAAAAATTGGACCTAATATCCAAGGAGGATTTTCAAAATATTCCAACTTTGAACCTATATATCTTGGTATTAACCAGAAGAAACCTGGAAGACTTAAATTTCAGTTGAAAGGTGATCTTACTACATTTGGATGTAAACTGCCTGTTGAAGGATGGCTTGGAAGCTCAAGGCATATTTGGGATTGCTCCTTGGTTAATACCTTAGCTCCATTCCAGCTGTTACATAATATGAGTATGAATCAACTCACTGATTTTCAAATTGGTGAATTCGGAACCATACTTACCTTTGATAAGAATACTTTACCAAAGGATGGTCTTGATGGAGATTGGGGAAGAGATAGACTTGAGAAAACCTTTGTAGTAATGAAGGATTACTCAATGCTACCTCTTGATACTACCTTAGCAAATACTGAGCAAGGTGTACAGACAGGTCAACTTCAAATGTTTGATTTATCCCAGACTCAAAGATTGCTTGGTAGAATGCAAATTGCTGACTACTATAAGCAAAAAGCCTATGAAACTATTGGGGTTACTCCTCAAAGGATGGGTGAAGTTGGTAATAGGGAAACTGCAACCGGTGTAAGTGCTGCTACTAATAACAGCTATACTCAGACAGCAAAGTACTTTACTATACATTGTGATCAGGTAATGCCAAGGGTTCACATGATGAGAACCAACTTGGCCCAGTACTATAATTCCACAAATCCTTCTTTAAGGCTTCAGTATGCACTTTCATCTGATGAGAGAGTAAACTTTGAAATCAATGGAACAAAGTTGTTGCCAGCTGATTATGGAGTATTCTGTACTACAAGAATTGACCATCAGCAATTATTAGAATCATTTAAGCAGCTTGCCATTCAGAACAATACCTCAAATGCTTCAATGCCTGATCTTGGTAAAATCCTTAAAGCTGATACTGTATCTGAGATTGATTCAGCTCTCCAGGATATTGAGGAGAAAACTCAGCAGCAGCAACAACAGCAATATGAGCAGGAGCAGAAATTAGAGCAACAGAGAATTGATGCTCAGAATAAAGCTATTAGTGATGCTCAGAATTTTGAAATGCAGAAAGAGCAGCTTAAGGCTCAGACTGCAATTGAAGTAGCTGAAATACAGCAATCAGGTAAAGCTGATACTTCCTATGATCCTTCATCCTACCTTGATAGATTGCAGAGGCAGGATCAGTTCAATGCTTCCCAAAATTCAAATGCCCAGCAACATCAGGATAAGATGCAATTGCAGAGGGAGCATAATCAAATTCAGAGGGAGAAGATTGCTGCAGAGAGGGATAAAGCTTCAAAAGAGCTTAAAACAAAATCAGCTCCAAAGAAATAGTAATATAGATTCATTTTTCTGATTTGAATTAACTAATAATTTGTGTAATCTCACATAATTTCTTATATTATATATAGAGGGTTTCACCTCAATCAATAACCAAAACTTTATGGCAACCGAAGTAACTAATGTATCTACATTAAGTGTAGATGAACTTGAAGATATTTTCTCAGAATCCCTTGCAGGGGAAGTAATTGTACCTGAAGAGCCAAAAGCTCCCTCAGTACTTGATTTAGCAGATGAACCTGATTTTGGAATGGCTGGCACTGAGCCAGAACCTCCAGTTGAAACTCCAACAGTAGTTGAAACTCCAAAACCTGAAGATGTTACTGATAATACTTTAGCTGAAGGATTACAGGAGCAGGAACCTGAAATTCCTGCAGAACCTGAGGTTAATCCAATGGTTAATTATTACCAGAAGAAAATTGAAGCTGGTAAAATGTTCACCTTTGATGATTATGATCCTGAGAAGCAATCATTAACTGAATATCTTTCATCATTAAGTGATGAGGATCTCACACAGCTTGAAGAAGCAAATGAAAGTAATAAAGCTGAAGAACTTTCTCAGAGAGTATCCCAAGAGTTTTATGATTCCTTACCACAGGAATTACAATATGCTTACCAATATGTTGCAAATGGTGGAACTGATATAAAAGGATTGCTTTCAGTTCTATCCCAAACTCAGGAAGTACAGGATTTAAATCCTGAATCTGATGCCAAATCAATTGTTGAGCAGTATTTATCTGCTACCAAATTTGGTGATGAAGCTGAAATTAAAGAGCAAATTGCTGAGTGGGAAGATTCAGAGAAGCTTTCTGAGAAGGCTGAGAAATTCAAGCCAAAACTTCAGGCAATGAAGCAACAGATTGTTGAGCAGCAAATTGCCCAGCAGGAAGCTGATAGGCAACGTAGAGCTGTTGAAGCTCAGAAATATGCTGCAAGTGTTCAATCCACTTTATCAGCTCAAGAACTTGGAGGAGTTAAATTGGATAAGAAAACTCAGGATAAATTATACCTTGGCCTTATTCAACCTTCTTATAAAACTGCGGATGGTAGGCCAACAAACATGCTTGGTCATTTACTTGATAAAAATCAGAAGGAAAACTTGCCATTACTTGCTGAAGCCTTATGGTTACTTTCTGATCCTGAAGATTACAGGAAGAAGCAGAGGGAGATTGGCAAGGATAAAGCCACTACTGAAACTATTAGAAAGCTTAAAACTGAGCAATCAAATAAGAAATCTGCATCTAATATTACTACTTCAAGGCCAAAAACTCTTTCAAGGCCTGGGAGTATGTTTAAACGCTAATACAACTAACCTAAATTTAAATCTAAGCTATGGCTACACCTGTTCTTAACAATGGGATCTTCATTGAAGATATTGATATTAAGATTGGTCCCAATCTTGATGGAGCCCATTTGAGAAACTTAGTATCCCAGTATGGTGATACTCAACCCACAGATTTGGGAGTACTTGATCTGTGGATCTATGCAAGGAAGAAAGAAGCTCCTTTGTATAGCATGTCCTCTTTTAATACCAGCAATACTATTATTGTTGAAGATCCAAAAGGGGAATTCCAGTGGACTCTTCCCACTAAGAATGACTTGCCTTACATTGTAAGGGACCTTGAGCCTTCAAATACTAAGAAAGGTGCTGATGGCCATACTTTCAAATTACTGTTCAATAAACCTTGGGGTAATACTGCTGAGTTAACCTACAGTCTTAGTGGTGGAGCAAGAGTTATTGTAACTGGTGATGATATTGTACCTCTTGGAAAAGAAGGTTATGTTCACACTGTTAAAGTAGTTCAGGGTACAAAACACAAATATTTGGACAACAAGTATCTGTCTCCTGAAGTTAAATGGTTCCATGCCAGCTCAAAGAGTGGTGAATATAACCAGAGATATGATACTGTATCCACTCAGTCTTCTGGTAAGAGAATGTACAACTATGTTGGTAATGCAATGGCAAACTCTGCTTATGAAGTAGGTCCATATGCTGATGACATGTTGAGAGCTGGGGTTAAAATGAAAGAAGGTTTACTTTCTGTAAATTCTATCTGGAATATTGACTTCACCAAAGATCCTTCCTTAAGAGATTATCAGTCCATGAGTGACTTGGTAAAAGCAAGAGGTAAAGATTGGTATAAGAAAGCTTTAAGTGATGGTACACTGACTCAGTCATTTGTAACCAACATGGAAGGTGCTCATATCCAGAAATTAGTTGCTGACAGAGAAAATGAATTAATGTGGAGCCCTGGTGGTATCTATGTTGATCAGGAAACTGGTGAAACCTTAAGATCTTCAATAGGTCTGTGGCATCAGATGGATAATGGTTATAAAGATATTTATAACATTAACTCTTTCACTCTTGACAGACTTGAGGCAATCTTAAGAAACTTCTTCATGGGTAAAGTTCCTTTGGATGAATACAATCCAAAGAGAACTATTGTACTGCAAGTTGGTACTGGTGCTCACAAGATGATTACTTCATTAATTGAAGCAAAAGCTTGGAAAGGTAGCACAATGATGACTTCTGATGCTCAGAAATTAGGAGCTGTCACACAGGGTAAATCTGGGGATGCTTACTCACTGCATTTTGGTTATGGATTTGCTTCCTACACCATACCATTCCTGGCAAATGTGCAATTAGTAGTTAATGAAGCTCTTGATAACTGTGAAGCCAATGAAATTGACAACCCAATGATTGGTGGTCACAGATTAAGCTCTTATTCCATTATTGCTTTTGATATTGTTGATAATGCAAATGATAACATCTTATTGCTGAAGAAAAAATGGCATCAGGATCTTATCTGGAGAATTATAAATGGTAAGAGGAACTATATGGGTAAACCTCAGAACTATGTTTCATCTGGTGGAAACTTTGGTTACAGAGTTGAATTTGAAGCACCACATGATGCAGTGTTTGTAAAAGATCCTACAAAGATCTTGAAATTGGTTGCCCGTAACCCAATCACAGGATTAGGATTCATGTAATTGATTCACAATAACAAGGGAGGGAAGATTGAGTACCTCCCTTATAAAGCAGAATAGAGAAGTTGGTCTATCTCACTTGGCTCATAACCAAGAGGTCCCCAGTTCAAATCTGGGTTCTGCTTCAACATTCAAATAACCAAAACCCGTTTTTAATGAGTTCATTAAGAATAATGCCATTTATTGATAAATCCATCTTCAATTTTGGCCTTGAGAGATACAACCAGAATATGGTTGATGGTGCTGAGCACAAATACCCTATTGCTGCCTATTCATATAATGGTGGCTACAGATATAAAACTGGACTTGATCCTTTTGCTCCGGAGCTTGCAGGATTACCTTCAAAAGAGTATGATGCAACAGTAAAACAGATTAAAGCTGATGCAATAAAGCTTGAGAAAGAACTTGGTGGAGCAAATATTAAAGCAGATGATGCTGATTGGTTTGATAAACTAAGATTCTTAAACCCAGTTGCAATAAGAGATGATAAGGGTAATCCAATCCTCTCCTTTTGGGAAAGTGATGCAATGGTATTTAAATTGAGCACAAAGCCAATTAATCTTGATCTTAAGAATCCTCATGACAAATTAAAAGTTATTGCAATAAGAGCAGGAGGTATTCCTGAGATTGCACCTTCTTATAAAGATGCCTTACTGTCAAATGGTGGCATCAAATTTTATCTTGATGATGAATCAGTAACCATAAATGAGAAAGTAACCCTTGGAATTTTAAGAGATGAGGCTGGAGCAAAATTACATGAATTGTATTCAAAGCCAAATGCCAAATTCTTCTATATCACAAAGATGGTTGACCCCAATAGTGTAAGTTATACTAAATCAACTGATAAAGCTGTCTTATACACTACTTGTCACTCCTTCATTGAAGGTGAATTAACTGAGATTACAAAGAGACAGGCTTGTGAGAGATTCCTTGAATATTTCAATATGAGCATTGAGGAGCTTACTATCAGAAGTTTAATCAGAGATGGTATTTATTACAAAGTATTTGGTGAGAACAATAATGGTATTTATGATAAAGCCACCCAGACTCAGATGGGTAACAACTTTGATGAAGTCTACCAATTCTTAAAAAGTCCTGCAAATGATGCAATTTACTCTGATGCCTTAAATCAGGTTGAAGAGTTTTGGAAAATGTAACCTATGACCAATGATATCCTTCTGATTAAGGTAAAACAGAGATTAAATAAATTAAGCTCTGGGGACTATGATAACCTTGAGAGGTGGGAAGTCCTTGAAGCTGTTAATAAAGCTCAATATGAAGTAGTAAGGGATGAGATTTATAATGCTGAGCATGATATTAAAAGAATTGATGCTTTTAATATCCTACTCAAGCAAGAGTCTTTGAAGGGTTCAAATTCAGAAATATACTTTGAATCCTTAACCTTACCTGAAGATTTCCTTGCCTATAAAAGGATTGATATTCTTGCTTCAAATGATAAGTGTGGAAATTCAAGATGGATGACATCTTACCTTGTTGAAGAAGCTGAAATTAATACTTTACTTAGAAATCCTCTTAAGAATCCTTCCTGGGAATGGGCTGAAACCATTAATACCTTAATTGGTAATAAAGTTAGGGTTTATACAAATGAGCAATTCAAAGTTGAAAGTCTAAGAATTACCTATTACAGACTACCCGCTGCTGTAACTATTTCAGGTTCTCCTGATATGACAAGAGCAGGATTAAATGCCACAAAAGAGCAAACCTTAGAATTTAGGCAAACTATCAATGAGTTAATTATTGATAAAGCTGCTTCAATACTTGCAGGAGATATGGACAACTTTAATCAGATGCAAAGACTTGGCTCAGAAAGAATTTAATATTTTATTTTTTATTTATATCCAAATTAACAAACTATGAGTGCTTATTTAAAAGACTCTTTCCCACGGACCACAATTGTGACCAATGGAACACTTGCTTCCAGTGGTACTTCTGCTGATCTTGCAAAGGGAATACTTGGTGCATTTGATGCCCATTCACATGTATTGGTAACTGCTGCAAATGCTGCTGACCACCCTCAGATGTACTTTGCCCAAGGTTCCTTCTATGATGTTGATACAATTGGTAATGGAGTGAGTCCATTAGTTGCTTTGCAGAATAGTTATAAGACACCTTACATTAATGCAAAGTATGTAACAAAGTTCTATAAAACTGCACCAGTTGCAGCTCAGAACATGGTTATCCTGGTAGATTCTGATGGTAGTGCTGCTTCTGTAAATAAATTTGAACAGAGCAAACCTTATACTTTCAGATATGACATTACGGGTACTCCAGTATTAAGAATCCTTGGTAGAACTCAGTATTGGGAAGTACTTTCTCAAATTGGCTGCCCTGTTGATGACTGCAGTGGAGATTGTTCAAAAACTTATGTTGACCCTGCTTTAATTTACTTGGACCAGGCCAATCAGGTGAATAACAATCCCCAGTTAAATCAGTTCATTAAATTAACTGCTCAGGTTGATGGTGATGACATTGATGATACTTATGTTGCGAAAACTACTCAGACTGACATTGCTGCAGTAAAAGCAGGTCTTAAAATTGAAGTTGGTTACATTGATACCAAATTTGGTAACTGCTCCTTCAAGCAAGCTGACTATGTAGCCCTTGAACCAATGATTGCATATGTATCTGCAGTTAGAGATTTATCTGACTTGTGTGCCACATATGTTGATGTTGATTCAAGATATGGAAAAAATGCTGTTGTAACCCAACATGCTGTGCAGGCTGAAGGTGTTGCTGATAATGTAATCAAAGATTACTTACTGTCAAGAGAATATGAAGGTATTGGTTTCAACAATGATCCACGTCATAGAGAAACTGAGCAAGATCCTATTTTTGATGTAATTGATAGAAGTAAAACCTTCTATAGCACTTACATTGAATTCTTAATTCCAAATAGGGAAAGAGGTTCAGTTCATATGTCAGAAAACAGATTCTTATACAGATTTGCAGCTGATTCTGAAGCTAAGCTAACTGCATTTAATACTTTTGTTAGTGCATGGTTATCTGCAAATAACTCAGATGTAACTTTAGAAGATTACTCTGCATAAGCTGCCTTATGAAAACATCAAATCCTCTTCAAATTATGGAGAGGATTTTTTGTTTAAATACCAAAAATTTAGTATATTATATTAGAGAGATTAAATTAACTACCTTGGGAAAACATATACTTTCAATTGATTTGCCAGTTACAAGAAATGCCACATTATTTCCAATAGTGGACACTTCTCTATATGAGTCCGGACTTGGGATATCCTGTGAAAGGGTTGAAATATATGCTCCAGGATTTGATTGCCCTCCTATTCTTAGTCTTACAAAAGGTTTCAAGGCCAATTTAACAGCTTGTGACCTTAAAATGCAAACAAAGAATTGTGATACGGAGAATTGGTTAATCCCTGATGGGATTTATAAAATTAGATACTCGGTATCTCCAAATGACAAAGTATTTGTTGAATACTATCACCTTAGAACTGTAAATACCTACAACCTTTATTATGACTGCCTTAGTAATCTTGATCTATGTGGTGAAGTAATTCCCCAAGCCTCATTCAAGAAGTATGAGGAGCTAAGGAAAATCAAGCTTTATCTTGACAATGCTAAAACAAAGGTGGAAGATTTCCATGAATTGCAGGAAGGCCTTGAAATGTTTCAATTTGTACTTAGAAGACTGAAGAAGGTATGTTCCACATGTAACAATTGTTAACCATGAGTATATTATGCCCTAACTGTGGCAGCATAGTTCCAGACGTAGGATGCACCTGTGAATTACCAAAAGCAAGTGATGGAGTAATCTGTTGTTATAGCTGCCTTGCTGACCATGAATCTGAAATACTGCTTAATAAGCAATCAACAACTAAAGTTCCTGATAATTATACTGGGAATTTTGCTTTAGTAACTGACACCAATCCTACCTAATTGAATAACAAGAGATTATATAGAAAACTTAATGCTGCAATTACTTCTGACTTTAAAAAGAGGAAGTATGGTGTAGGTTGTGGAGCTAATACAAATACTCTTGAGAAGTTATCATTACTGACTGAAATTCAAGATTGGAAAGCTACTGACCCTTCCTACTCAGCTCCATATGAAGAGCCATTCACAAATAAGTTTGCATTTTCCTACTATGATAATGCAAGGAAATGTCCAATTGTTTCTGGTGGAGACATGAGTGGATATGAGCAGGTGGCAAATAAAACCCAGGATTTCACCATTATTGATAATACTCATTATCCTTCAACCCAAGCTGTGCTTAATTTCTTTGAAAACATTGAGGATAATGATCAAATCTTGGTAACAACTGACTGGTAATTAAAACATATATCCTATGGCCACAAGTATAAAACCTGACCTGAGGGTAGAATATGTAATTGAATTACCCCAGTATAAGGGAAGCCCACATACAATGTACTTTGTTAAACCCAAAGATGGGAGTGACAATGTTGAGATGTGGGTTACTGATAAGGATGGTAACTACTTCTCACCTGAAACTACTGGTATTGCAAAGTTTGTATCCCTTCAAGGAGAAAATGTATTCCTTTATTCAAAGGGGATTGGAGGCCCACCTGATAAATCTCAGATTACCATAAATGCAGTAGAATATGGATTTAATGATGATAGTGCAATAAGAATCTGGGAGTATTATAATAATGGATTCTGGGTTACTATTCCAAATAATACCTCTTCCATTACAATAACTTCAGGTTCCTACCTCTTTAATGGTGGAGATGAAATACTTGTAAGATTCAGACGAGGTAATTATAGTGACATGATGCAGATCTATAAGGTTTACTCAGGCACATCCACTCAAACTTGTGTAATTACATCTTCTCTTGGGAACATACTTGATACTACTGTAACGAGCACCATACTAACTGCAACCATATTTGAAGGAGCTGAGGATATTACTGATGAAATTGATGCAGTATATTTTACTTGGACAAGATATTCTGGTAATGCCACTTCTGATGCTGTTTGGAATCAAACTTATGGACATGGAGTAAAATCCATTGAAATTACAAGAGACATGGTTGGTCAAAGAGCCCTCTTTGAATGCCTTGTTGATAATACCTAACTAACTTTTAACACCTATAATTTAAATGGCTCAACAAATTAAAGCAAGGGGTCAGATCACAATTATTGATCAGAATGACTCAGTGCAGGCCCAAATGTTTATTGGGGCAAATCAACCTTTATCACAGATATATGTAAAGGATAATAACTCCTTTATTCCAAACTGGTCAACCTCCCCCTTTTTAATACTTAAAGCAAGTTTATTCATCTCAGGTATTACTGGAGATGCTATTGCTAATGCAGGTATTATAAAAGCTGGTTCAACAGTATGGAGAAAGATTAATGCAGCCGGAACTTCAACCGTTATATCAAATGGAGGGAACTATGTAATTAGTGGTTCAACTCCCTGGCAGCTAACTGTGAAGGAAAACTTAATGCTTGGTTCAACTGTTGATGCTGCAAATACAGCAGAAGCATTTCAGTTCTCTGCAATTATGATTGATCCTTCTTCAGGACTTGAGACAAATATTCAGGCAACCATTCAGTTTACTGCAATTGCTGGTACTAATGACTCTCTTAATATTTTAATGTCCTGCCCTGATGGCGTAGTATTTAAGAATGAGGAAGTTCAGTCTCTGAGGATTAAAGCTGATATGTGGAGAGGTTCAACAATGGATTCCACTGACTTCAGCTATGTCTGGGGTTTACAGGAACCTGGTGTATTTGCTCCTACTACAACTGCTGCATCAGCTGCAACTGGTCAGAATAATGTGACCTTTACATCAATTGATAATGTTGTAGCAGGTCAACTGTGTAAAATTGGTTCAGCAACTTATACCATTGCTTCAGTAAATACAGGTACAAAAGTAGTCACAATGACTACCAATATTACTACAGCTATTGCTTCAGGTGTTGCAATCACAAACCCTTACTACAATGCAAAACTTGGAGTAAACTGGGCAGCAATTTCCGCTGATGCATTCTTTGATGGTGTAACCGGGTATACAACAAATGAAATTACAGTTCCTGCTGATGCTGTACTTGACCTTGAAACTTATAAGGTTGCAGTAACAGATATTGATACTCAGTCAGCAACCTATAATATGACTATCTCAGGGTTTGCATCCTTAACTGATGTTACTGATCCTATCCAGATTGATATTGCAGCCCCTCAGGGCAACATCATTAAAAATGGTGTAAATAATATCACTTTAAGAGCTGATGTATGGAGATCTGGTATTAAGATTGATGAAGATGGTACTTCCTATGAATATGTGTGGACTATGTTTGATAAGGATGGCAATGTGAATACAACATTCACAGATTCAACTGATCCCTCTGTAAATAGGGGAAAAACCCTTGACATTAGTCAACAGACTATTTCAGGTAAAGCAACTTTTGAACTTAAACTAATGACTCTAAGTTAATATGATTTATAAATCAACCTCTGATGTACTTAAAGTAGGTACTCAGATGGTCAGCACTTCAGATGTATCAGATCAACTTGATTTTGATTTATTCTTCAATGATTTAACTGACCACAACTACACATTTAATCAGGCTCAGGTTGAGAAAGCCTTTCTTAATGCAAGCAGAGCCTCTCAACTTTATGGAACACAAATACTTGAGCCAGGAATATCAAAACCTGGCTCTGTTGCTTCATGGAACTCTGATACCAAATCCTTCTCAGAAAATAGCTTTTCAAGGGGGTCAAAAGCCTTTTACCTTGATGCTGATGCAAATTTTCAGGAAGCACCAGAGGATATGCCAAGAGTTGAGTATGATGTTTATTCAAGGAAATGTAAAGGAATTCTGATTGAACCTCTTGGAGCAAATAGAATTCCTTATTCTCATGGTTCCATTAATGACCAGAAGTCTTTAAAGCTTGGATTTGAAATTGAAGACTCAGGTACTCCTTTTGGAACTATCCTT
>Ga0164242_10007668_pt1 | contig 11782 bp, 13 predicted proteins | sample OricomgcompostMG_FD_108783 | JGI IMG/M metagenome (GOLD analysis project Ga0164242, IMG submission 108783) | Miracle-Growth compost microbial communities from Emeryville, California, USA - Original compost - Miracle growth compost (MG) ... | reverse complement strand
TGCGCGCATCCAGCGACCGCCTGGCGCTGCTCAGCGGGCTCGCAACCCGTTCATGAGCAGATCGAGCATGCCCGCGACCCGCTCGGTGTCGTTCGCGTCACCGGCGGCGACGAAGGCCGCGACAAGCAGGGTCGTGAGATCGTCCGGGTCGACATCGGCGCGGATCGTCCCGTCCGCGGCGCCCGCGGCGAGGAGGCCGCCGACCGTGGCGACGATCCGCTCCCGGGTGTCGCTCTTGCGGATGGCGCCGGAGGCCAACGCTGACAGCAGCGCGTCGGCCATCCCCTGTTTGGTGGCGACGAAGCGGGCGTAGCGGTCCATCCAGAGCCGGAGCGCTTCGATCGCCGTCCGTCCGTCGAGCAGCGGCTGGGCGGCAGCGACGACCTCGTCCAGCTCCGTGGCGTGCAGTGCCTCCACAAGGGCCTCGCGTGTCGGGAAGTTGCGGTACAGCGTGCCGATCCCCACTCCCGCCGCCCTGGCGATCGCTTCGAGGGACACCGGCGTGCTCCCGTCGCTCGCTTCGAATGCCTCCCTGGCGGCGTCGAGGAGCAGAGCCCGATTGCGCACGGCGTCGGCCCGGGGCTTCGGCCTGGCCTCCGACACACCGTCGGATCTCATGGCTGCCGACACCTGCGGGTCGTTCTCCCGATCGGGACCACCGCTCGACGGGACGGCGCGCTTCTGATCCGCTCTCGACATCCGGAGGAGCCTCCGTTACGCTGATTATGTAATCGGAGGTTCCTCCGGTTCCTTCTATTGTAGTCGGGCTCCAACGCCGGGAGCGCGCGGGCGGCAGCGGTCGCCCACGACCTGCCGCCGCCATCCGCTCTGCCATCACACCTCCCAGGGAGAAGACCGTGTCCGAAATCACCCCAGCCCGTCCGTCCCTCGGCGGCACCTACCCGCTCGCCGGCAAGCAGGTCGCCAGGATCGGGTACGGCGCCATGCAGCTCGAACGACTCGCCCCGAACGCGGATGCCGCCACCTCGCTCCTGCGCCGCGCGCTCGACTCCGGCGTGAACCACGTCGACACCGCTGACTTCTACGGCGCAGGATTCGTCAACGAGGTGATCGGCCGAGTCGTGGGCGACCGGGACGACATCGTCGTCGCCACGAAGGTCGGCGCGCTCACCAACCCGGGAGGTCCGCTTCCGCTCCGACCGGCCCAGCGCCCCGGAGAGTTGCTCGCGAGCATCCAGGACAACCTGCGCACGCTGTCGCGCGACCGGCTCGATCTCGTCTACCTTCGCCGCCTCGACGCCGGGCCGGGCCTGCGAGCCGAGAACGAGCAGCTCGTCCCTCTCGACGACCAGCTCGCCGTGCTGCTCGAGCTGCGCGACGCGGGCGACATCGCCGCCATCGGCCTCAGCGGAGTCACGATCGACGTTCTGCGGAGCGCACTGCCGGCCGGCATCGCAGCCGTGCAGAACGCGTACAGCGTGGTCGACCGGGAGTTCGAGGAGATGCTCGGACTGACGGTCGACGAGCGGATCGCCTGGGTTCCGTACTTTCCGCTCGGCAGTGCGTTCGCCGGATACCCCAGCGTGACCGAGCAGCAGCCCGTGATCGACGCGGCGCTGCGACTCGGAGTCACGCCGTCGCAGGTGGGACTTGCCTGGCTGCTGCAGCGCAGGCCCAACATCCTGCTGATCCCCGGCACGAGCGATCCCGCGCATCTCGACGAGAACAACCGGGCTGGCGATGTCGTGCTCGACGCCGATGCCTTCGCGCAGCTGGACACGCTGGAACCCACCGGGGTCGGGGAGCTCCAGTGGTCGCAGGAGACGAACGAGCGCGTCCGTCGTTGAGCGATGACGGCTCGACGAGCGAGCAGCATTGTGCACAAACCTCTGCCGGATGCAACGACTCCCGGCCTCGTCGCCCGCTCGTTTGAATCGCACGATGGACTTCGGCATCACAGGCAAGAAGGCACTCGTCACGGGCGCCGACTCGGGCATCGGATGGCACACCGCGCAGGCGCTCCTGGGTGAGGGTGCGACGGTCGCCGTCACCGACCTCGACCAGGGAAGGCTCGACGACGCCGCTCGGCGCCTGGACGCGAAACAGGACGCGGTGCACGCCTTCGCGGCCGACCTCACCGACCCCGACGACGTGGCACGACTGCACGAGCGCGTCACGGATGCCGTCGGTGCCATCGACATCCTCGTGCACTCGGCGGGAATCACCGGCGCGCAGGGCGCCTTCCACGAGATCGACGACGCCGGCTGGTCGACCACCATCGAGACCGATCTGCTCGCCCCTGTGCGCGTGACCCGCGAGTTCCTGCCTGAGCTGCGCCGGGGATGGGGTCGACTCGTCTTCGTGGCGTCGGAGGATGCCGTGCAGCCGTATGCGAACGAGTTGCCGTACTGCGCGGCGAAGGCGGGCATCCTCGCGCTGTCCAAGGGGCTGTCGCGGGCATACGCGCAGGACGGACTGCTCGTGAACGCGGTGTCGCCTGCCTTCATCCATACGCCGATGACCGACGCGATGATGCGCCAGCGCGCGGATCGTCTCGGCACCAGCGTGAACGACGCGATCGGCTCGTTCCTCGACCAGGAGCGGCCGTTCCTGGAGCTGAAGAGACGGGGTGACCCGACGGAGGTGGCCGCCGTCATCGCGTTCCTGTGCTCGGATGCCGCGTCGTTCGTCGTCGGTTCGAACTACCGCGTCGACGGGGGCTCCGTCGCGACCATCTGAGCCCGCGCCTGCGCGACGGGCGCGGGTCCCGACGCCCCGGTTCATCCCTGCTTTCCATCATCGAAGGAGTTGCATCATGCAGATCGGTTACAAGCTGTCGACCGAGGGCTTCGGGCCCCAGGAGATCGTGCGGCAGGCGGTGCGTGCCGAAGAGGCGGGGTTCGACTTCGTGGAGATGAGCGACCATTACCATCCGTGGGTCGAGGAGCAGGGGCATTCGCCGTTCACCTGGACGCTGCTGGGCGCCATCGCCGCGCGCACGGAGCGCATCGGCATGGCCACGGGCGTGACCTGCCCCACGTTCAGGTATCACCCGGCGATCATCGCGCAGGCCGCGGCCACGGTCGCTGTGCTCTCCGACGGCAGGTTCACGCTCGGCGTTGGCGCCGGCGAGCGACTGAACGAGCACGTCATCGGCCCGTTCCCCGGCGTGCACGAGCGCCACGACCGGCTGCGTGAGGCCATCGAGATCATCTCGATGCTGTGGCTTCCCGGATTCCACAGCTACGACGGCATCTACTACACGATCGACGACGCCCAGGTGTACGACCTGCCGGAGGCGCCGCCGGTCATCGCGGTCGCCGCGGGCGGCCACCTGTCGGCCGCTCTCGCCGGCGAGCTGGGCGGCGGGCTGTTCGCGGTGGAGCCGAAGGCATCCATCGTGGAAGGGTTCCGGTCGGCCGGCGGCACCGGCCCGATGTACGCGGAGGCGCCGCTCGCCTGGGCGCCGAGCGAGCAGGAAGGCGCCGAGGCGGCGTTCGAGACGAGCCGGTGGGCGCTGTCCGGGTGGAAGGTGATGAGCGAGCTGCCGAACCCGGTGAACTTCGAAGCGGCCTCCGCCACCGTTCGCGTCGAGGATGTGCGCGCGAAGTTCGCGTGCGGACCCGACGTCGAACGACACCTGGAGGTCGTGCAGCCGTTCATCGACGCGGGTTTCGACCACATCGTGCTGCAGAACGCCGGCCCGGACCCCGACGGGTTCATGGACTTCTTCGCGGACGAGCTCGGTCCGAGGATGCGCGGCTGAGCAACCGCGCCGGGCTGCTCCAACAGCAAATAACCTCGCTGGGACTCTTCTCACCGCCCCTGTCAACCTCTGTTTCGGCCGCATTCACATACGGCAGGCTGTTGTGCACTGAAAAGTTCTGCATGCAGGCAGGTGTGCATGCAGCGGGTTGTCCACTGAGCAGACGGCTCGCCGACCGGCGGGCCTCGCCGAGCAGACATTTCGAATGCAGGGGGAAGCGGCATGAGCGTGGCATTGGAGTCGGTGCTCGCCGACATGGAATACCCGGCGACCCGGGACGACCTGGTGAGGGTCGCCGTCATCAGCGGCTGCGACCCGCAGTCGGTCGGCGACCTTCGCGCGTTGCCCGCCGTGTCGTTCCACGGCGTCTACGAGGTACGGCGCGCGCTGGCCGCCGCAGCGAGGCGGGCGTCGACGGTGCCGGGCGCCGCCGACCGGGCGCCGATACTCCTGCCGTCCGCCAGTTGAGCGTGCGCCGCTTCGAGCGCACGCTTCCGCCGAGCCGGTGGTGAAGGCCGGCACGGATGCGGCTGCGCACGTCGGCGACCTCGTCCCGGCGGTCGAGACGGCCCTCGGGCATCCGGTGGACGTGCTCCGGCACGTGCACTGCGAATCGATCGACTACGACGCGTTCCTGGCGCACCGGCAGGTGGCGCGCATCAGCGGAACGGCCGTCGCGGGAGCCGCCCACCAGGAGTGGTCGCTGATCGAGAAGACGACGGCCGGTCCGGCGCTGGCCGTTCCCTACCTGACGCGGAACGCCGTGCGCGAGCTTCGGGCGTACACCTCCGGACTGCTCGACCACTTGGGCGCGCACGTGCTGGCACCCAGCGTGTACGACGCTTCGGTGGGAGAAGACGGCATGATCGTGCTCCGACTGGAGGAGGTGCGCCACGACGGACGCCGTCCGCTCGACGCGGAGACGCTGCTCGAGGCGGCCCGTGACCTGGGCGGACTCGCGGGACGATGGCACGGCCGCGTGCCGGCGGACCCGTGGCTCTTCGACGGCTGGATCGACCGGCACAGCCAGCGCGAGGCGATGCGCGATGGGCTCTCGGTTCTCCGCCGCAGGCATCCGTCAGCGGTCGCCCGCCTCGGCGACAGGCTGAGAGCCGGCGAGCGCCTCATCGCCGAACAGCCACGAGTGCGCGAACTCCTGCAGAGCCTGCCGCAGACGCTCTGCCACCACGACGCGGTCGGCGCGAACGTGTTCCGTTCGCGGGGCGGCACGGTGCTGATCGACTGGGAATCGGTGGGGCCCGGAGCGGTGGGTGCCGATCTCGCCTCGCTGTTGTTCTCCTCCGTGCGCAGAGGCGACGCCATGGCATCCGTCGTCGTGCCGCTCCTGGACGACGCCGTCGAGGCCTACACCACGGCGGCTCGCGAACAGGATGCGTCGCTGTCGGCGTCGAAAGTGCGGCTCGGGTTCGATGCCGCTGTCGCGCTGCGCTGGAAACTCATCGTCGACGTGGCACGCGGCCTCGACCGCGATGAACCGGCTCGCCGCGGGAGCCTGCCGGACGAACCGCCCGAGACCGCGACTGCCGAGCTCATCGAGCTCTGCGACGTGCTGTTGTCGTGCGCCTCACGGGCATGGGATGCGCGAACGGGCTAGCGCTCGCGCCGCAGACCGCGCAGGCTGGAGTACGACGCGAGACGACGAGGGGGATGCCATGAGCGGCACGCAGGGATCCATGGAGTACCCGGACGAGGCCGGTTACCCGGACGGGTCGGGCTTTCTCGACGAGGGGACGGCCAACGACTCCGACGCCGCCGTTGCAGACGAAGTGGAGTCGTACGCCGAGGGCGACGAAGAGGACGACGAGCCCGTCGACTGACCCGGTCGACTCCGGCTCCGGCGCGCGGCCGCGCGCCGCTGCCTGCGCTGAGCATGGCCGCTCGGGTGAGCGCCGCCGCGCGGGGGAGCATCACCGCACGTGCGCGATGATGACGAACAGCCACACGATGGTCCACACCGGGATCGCCGCGAAGACGCACGCCAGCACCACGAGCCTCCGCGGCTGAGGAGTGAAGAACCTCACGACCACCATCGCGGCGTAGAGCAGCGCGACGACGAGCGCGCCGACCACAGCCATCCCGACGTCGTTGCGCACCTGCAGCAGCAGCACGCCTGCGCAGATGACGGCCATGACCGCGCCCATGATCAGCCAGATCCGCCCGGTCGAGGTGTTCAGCGCCGGCTGATTTCGCACCAGAGTGGGGTCGCGTGGATCGCGTCGCCGTGCCATGAGCCGATGCTCCTCCGCCGAGCCATCGAGCGTGCAGGGCTTGACACCGGCACGCCGCGGCGAGGATCGCGCGACTACTCCTCCTTCTCCTTCTTCGCAACCGGTTCATACCCCAGGCAAGCGGTGGTTGCTTCGAAGTGTCGCCGACACCCCAGCTGCGACGCCACGGTGCCTCGAGCACCAGCAAGCCACGGTGCCTCGAGCACCACGAAGAGAGCGAGGAGAACCATGCCGCCACGACACCTCACCCGTGCCGCCCGCCGCGGGATCGACCAGGCATCAGAGCGCTCCCGCCGTCGGCGGCGGTCGAGCGAACGGTTCCGCAGCATCCAGCGACAGGATGCGCGTAGCGCGTGCATCGACCGCCACGACCTCGTGATCGGCCACCTTCAGCTGGCCGACGCCATCGCCCACCGCTTCGCCGGACGCAGGCAAGACACCGAAGACCTTCGTCAGGTGGCCTACCTGGGCCTCATCAAGGCCGCCGATCGCTTCGATCCGGAGCGCTCGGAAGACTTCGCATCGTTCGCCGTCCCCACCATCGCCGGCGAGATCAAGCGGCATTTCCGCGACGACTCCTGGTTCGTGCGACCTCCCCGGTCGCTGCAGGAGCTGCGATCCACCGTGGAGCACGAGGCGCCTCGCCTGGCGCAGCAGCTCGGGCGGGAGCCGAGCAGCGGAGAGATCGCCGAGCGCATCGGAGAGCCCATCGCCAGAGTCGACGAGGCCATCGGATGCGTGCGGGCCATGCATCCGCTCTCGCTCGACGCCCCTGTGACGGCGGCGTCGGAGAATGCGACGTTCGGCGACACCCTCGACTGCGGCGACTGCACGCTGGAGCACGCCGAGCACCTCCAAACGCTTCGGCTGGCCTGCCGGCAGCTGCCGCCTCGGGAGCGGCTCATCATCTACCGCCGCTTCTACGAGGAGCGCACGCAGTCCGAGATCGCGCAGGAGATCGGGGTGACCCAGATGCAGGTCTCACGCCTGCTGACCTCGACGCTGGCCCGACTCCGCGGGCTGCTGGCCGATCCGGAGTCGCTCGCGGCCTGAGTGTCGCGACCCGCGCTCCCGCCGCTCAGCGCGGCTCGAGCCACACTCCGCCGACAAGCGTCATCGGCACCGCGGCCTCGCCCTTCCCTTGCTGTACTCAGGATGAGCGCTCGCCCTTCCCTTGCTGTACTCAGGATGAGCGCAAGGCCGACCGCGATATGCGGCCGAACCCGGCCTCATCCTGATTTGCGAGGGTGACGCGGCGATGCCTTCCACGGGGCGGCCGCCGCCATCCCTGCTCGCCGACGCGTTCCGTCGCTCACTCCCCTCTGCGCTGCGCCCCACCCTCCGCGGTCCGTTCCCGCCCCGCCAGGGTCGTATTCAGGATGAGAGCAGGGTCGACCGCATATCGCGGCCGAACCCGTTCTCATCCTGATTTGCGAGAGTGACGAAGTGGCGCGAGAGGAGGCGACGAGTGAGGAGGCGGCGCGAGCGGAGTCGACGTGAGCAGGTCGCGCGCTGCGGCGAGCACGGCATCCGCGTCGACGGCGAGGAGGGCGGGGTCGGGGTCGGGCGCGAACGCGTCGCCGCGGCGCACGGATGCGTCGGTGAGCGCGACGTGCGGACCCGGCGGCGGGCCCCACTCCTCGACGGGCGCCGGTCCGAAGATCACGACCGACGGGATGCCGTAGGCGGATGCCAGATGCGCGGCACCCGTATCGGCGCTGATCACGAGGCGGGAGCCGGCGACTTGTGCGGCGAGCCCGTCGAGTGCGAGGCGCCCCGCCAGCATCGCGTGCTGGCCCAGTCCAGCCTCCCGCACGACGGCCGCCGCCCGGTCGAGGTCGGAGTCGCCACCCGTGACGACCACTCTTTCGCCGCTCGACGCGAGGTTCGCGGCGACCGCTGCGAACCGCTCGACGGGCCACTGTCTCGAACCGTAGAACGCTCCGACGTGCACGACGACAGCACCGGGAGCGGATGACGGCGCATGTGGGATGTCGATGGCCACGTCGTCCTCACAGGCATCCGCGCCGAACGCGTTCACCAGTCGCGCCCACCTGCGCCGCTCGAGCATCCCGTCGACCCACTCCGGCTCTCGCGCGTCGATGCGGCCGTCGGGGGCCGCATGCCGGAACACCAGCCTCGACTGCAGAGCCGCGATGAGCCCTCTGCTCTCTTGGCCATTCCCGTGCAGGTTCGCCGCGATGTCGACGAGGCCGGGCGCGATCTCCAGGGGATCGTCGAGACCTGCCGTCGGCAGCAGCGCCCGCACCCCGGGCACGAGCCGCACGATGGGCGCCAGCCACCCGGGTGCCGCGTAGACGACCGCGTGGTCGGGGAACGTGCGGGCGAGCGCCTTGAGTGCGGGGACCGCGACGAGCAGGTCCCCGAGCTTGAGCGCTCTGAGGGCGAGCAGCAGAGGTCGGTCGCCGAGCGGAGCGAAGACCTGCAGCGGCGGCTGGTCGGAAGAAGTACGCGAGGAGTGGGAACGCGCCATGGACAAGGAGTCTCACTGCTCGGCGCACCCTGAGCCACCCCTTGCGTCTCGCCCACAGCCGAGAATGTGCCGGAGGCGGAAGCAGGAGTCTCGCGGGCATCCGACAAGCTGCACGAGGTGGCAGCAGGAGTCTCGCCGGCACCCAAGAAGCTGCCGTCGGCGGCAGGACGAGAAGAAGTGGTGAGAACGCGTTTGCATCGCTGCTGCTGAGGGAACTACTTCTTCATGGCCGAAAGTCGCGCAGTGTGCGGAGAACGAGTGCGGCGTCCCTTTGACGCCGTGCTCTTCGACCGCGACGGCACCCTCGTGGTCGACGTGCCGTACAACGCCGATCCGACCCTCGTGACGCCCTTGCCGACCGTGGCCGACACGATGCGCCGCCTCCGCGAGGACGGGATTCGCGTGGGTGTCGTGACGAATCAGTCGGGGGTGGGCCGCGGGCTCATCACGACTGAGCAGCTCCAGGAGGTTCACGAGGCGATCGACGACCTGATCGGCCCGTTCGACGTGTGGGAGGTCTGCACCCACGCCCCCGAGGCGCACTGCGAGTGCCGCAAACCACGGCCGGGGCTCCTCCTCGCGGCGATGTCGAGGCTCGGCGTGCAGCCGTCGCGCACCGTGATGATCGGCGACATCGGATCAGACCTGGATGCCGCGGCAGCAGCAGGCGTGCTCGGCGTGCTGGTGCCCACTCCCGCCACCCGGCAGGACGAGGTGGCCGCGGCCGGCCTCGTCGCTCACGACCTCGCGGCCGCCGTCGAGCTCGCGGCCGGGCACCTGGCCGCCGACCAAGCGATGCGGGAGGCAGAAGCAGTGGGAGCGGGATCGTGACGCGAGCCGGCGACGGACACGTGGGAAGCGCACGCGCGGACGGCGAACACATCCGCCGCAAGCGCGAGGGCGGCGTCCGCGTCGGCACCGAGCAGACCCGCCGCGAGCGCGAGAGCAGTGAGTGCGCCGCCAGGGAGCGCGTACTCGTCGCCCGCCTGGACAGCATGGGCGACGTGCTGCTGGCGGGGCCGGCGGTTCGGGCGGTTGCGGCATCCGGCGCGCGCGTGACGATGCTCTGCTCTCCCCGGGGCGCGCCGGCGGCGCGCATGCTGCCCGGCGTCGACGAGGTGATGGTGTGGGACTGCCCGTGGATCAGCGCCGACGCACCCGCTGTCGACACCGCCGACATCCAGCGGCTGGTGCGAGAGCTCGCGGCCAAGCGGTTCTCGCGGGCGGTCATCCTCACCTCGTTCCACCAGTCGCCACTGCCGCTCGCGCTTCTGCTGCGCCTGGCCGGTGTCGCGTGGATCGGCGGCGCCTCCGTTGACCATCCCGGGAGCCTGCTCGATGTGCGCGTGCGCCCCGGGGAGGCGGGCGACGACGGAATGCCAGAAGACATCCCCGAGCCGGAACGGGCACTGCGCATCGCAGCGGCCTGCGGTTTCCCGCTTCCGCACGCCGACCCGGGGGCGCTGCGCGTGCACGGCGCCGTCGCGGCTCCCGGCTGGGCGCGGCACTCCGTCGTGCTGCACCCCGGTGCATCCGCTCCCGCGCGGAGGTGGAGCGCACAGGGATATGCCGCGGTGGCATCCGCGCTGCGTGCCCGCGGCATTCAGGTCATCGTGACGGGCGAGGCCGACGAGCACGAGCTGACGAGCGCCGTGGCGGTCGACGGCGCGATCGATCTTGGCGGGCGTCTCGAGCTGCCCGAGCTGGCCGGTGTGCTCGCGGCCGCAGACGTCGTGGTGTGCGGCAACACGGGTCCCGCGCACCTGGCGGCCGCGGTGGGCACACCCGTGGTGAGCCTGTTCTCCCAGGTGGTGCCTGCCGCGAGGTGGGCGCCGTACGGCGTGCCGACCGTGGTGCTCGGCGACCAGGATGCGGCGTGCGCGGGAAGCAGGGCGCGCGTGTGTCCCGTTCCCGGGCATCCCTGTCTTCTGCGCGTCGCTCCCGAGGAGGTCGTGGATGCCTGCCTGCGGCTGGCCCCGCACCTGACCGGACGGCGACGCGACACGGCGGCACCCGGCACCGCTGCCCGCCGACCGGCGCGACCCGCCGCGCGTGAGGCGGTGGCGCCATGAGGATCCTCATCTGGCATGTGCACGGCGGATGGATGGACTCCTTCGTGCAGGGATCGCACGAATACCTGCTGCCCACCTCGCCGGAACGCGACGGCTGGGGGCTGGGGCGAGGCGGCCGCGGCTGGCCGGCCGGCGCCTGCGAGGTGCCGCCCGAGCTGTTGCGAGACCTGCGGCCGGACGTCGTCGTGCTGCAACGTCCGGACGAGATCGCCGAAGCGACGAGGCTGCTGGGAGCAGTGCCCGGCGTCGACGTGCCTGCCGTGTACCTGGAGCACAACACGCCCAGGCAGCACGCGGTGACGAGCGTGCATCCGCTGGCGGACCAGCGGGACATCCCGATCGTGCACGTGACGCACTTCAACGAGCTGTTCTGGGACAACGGCACCGCGCCCACCACCGTCATCGAGCACGGCATCGTCGACCCAGGGCCGCGGTACAGCGGCGAACTGGATGCGCTCGCGGCCGTCATCAACGAGCCGGTGCGTCGCGGCCGGGTCACCGGAACGGATCTGCTCGCCCGGTTCACCGACCTCGCGCCCGTGCACGTGTTCGGTATGGCGACCGAGGGCCTGCAGCACGCCGTCGCCGACCGGAGCGTCGTGCCCAGCGGCGATCTGCCTCCGGATGAGCTGCACACGCAGCTGGCTCGCAGGCGCGCCTACCTGCATCCGGTGCGGTGGACGTCTCTCGGCCTGTCGCTGCTGGAGGCCATGTACCTCGGGATGCCGGTGCTCGCGCTGGCCACGACGGAGGTGGTGCGGGCCGTGCCACCCGGCACGGGCGTGACCTCGACGAACCCCGACGACCTGCGCGCCGCGGCCTCCGGCCTGCTCGCCGACCCCGACCGGGCGCGTGAGCTCGGCGCGGCGGCCAGGGAGCACGTGCGGCACGCGTACTCGCTGCAGAACTTCCTCGAGCGCTGGGACACGGTGCTCGACGACACGGTCGCGACCTGGCGGCTGCGACATCCGCGGCAGCGCAGGGCCGGCCCGCCGGCGGGCCCGGCACCCCGCGTCGACCACCTCGACCCTCTCGACCACAGGCCGGGCACGCGTTCCCCACAGGGATCCGGGCCCGAAACGGAAGGAGCACCATCGTGAGAATCGCCATGGTTTCCGAGCACGCGAGCCCCCTGGCTTCCGTCGGAAGCGTGGATGCCGGCGGGCAGAACGTGCACGTCGCCGCGCTCAGCAAGGCGCTCGCCGCAGACGGGCACTCGGTGACCGTCTACACCAGGCGC
>Ga0164242_10007667_pt1 | contig 11783 bp, 12 predicted proteins | sample OricomgcompostMG_FD_108783 | JGI IMG/M metagenome (GOLD analysis project Ga0164242, IMG submission 108783) | Miracle-Growth compost microbial communities from Emeryville, California, USA - Original compost - Miracle growth compost (MG) ... | reverse complement strand
CGCAGCGGCCATCGCGACGCGCTTGCGCATGCCGCCGGAGAGCTGGTGCGGGTAGCGGTCTTCGAAGCCGGCGAGTCCGACGCGGCGCAGCCAGTCCATGGCGAGCGTCGTGGCCTTGGCCTTTGGTGTGCCGAGCAGGGTCGGTCCGATCATCACGTTGCCGAGCACGGTCTTCCAGGGGAAGAGCGAGTCGGCCTGGAACATGTAGCTGACGCCGTTCGTGATGCCGTCGACCAGCTTGCCGCCGACCCGAACCTCGCCTCCGCTGGGCTTCTCGAGCCCCGAGACCTGCGCCAGCGTCGTGGACTTGCCGCATCCGGTCGGTCCCACGATGGCGCAGAACTCGCCCGGCTCGACCGTGAGCGTGACGTCACGGATGGCGGTGAAGGGTTCGCCCTTCGGGGTGAGGAACCGTTTGGTCAGTCCCTGGATCTCGATGCGTGCCGCGTCTTCGTGTGCGATCGGAGCGCGGTCGCGGCGAGGAGTGCGTTCACTCATCAGTCCAGACCTCTCTGTCTTCTAGCTGGTGATGGACCATGCTGTGCGATCGCAGGCGAGCTTGTCTCGCTTGTGCGCCATAGCCGTCGATTAGCGCGTTTCACACCGTTTTGCGCGTTCTGCTCACCCGCGCCACGGGCGCCTCGTCAACCCCTGGTATCCGCTCCGGAGGCGCGCGAGGGTGCCACCATGACTGACACATCGAACCCACAAGGCAGCGACCTGCCCACGCCGCCCGGGCACGTCGATCCGGGCGACGGCGACCCCACGGGGCGCGATCCCGGCGACCCGGTGCAGCCCGGAGGTCCTGTTCCTCCCGATATGCCGACCGGGCCGGGCGGGCCGACGGAGCCGGACATCGCGCCGGATCAGCCGAACCAGCCCGGTGGTCCGGGCGATCCGACACCTGAGCCGAACCCGCCGTCGCCGTCCGAGCCGACCGTCCCCACACCTGCCGAGCCGACGGTGCCGAGCCCGGCGGAGCCGAGGCCGGCACCGCCGGATGCCCCGAACCCAGGGGTACCCGATGTCGGTGGCGCCGGGTCAGGGGCCTCCGCCTCGAGCGATTCGTCGCTGGGCAGTCCCATTGCCGACAGCAACGCAGCGGAGGTGCTCAACGTGCCGGGAACGGCCGACATGCCGGCGAACAGCTCGTCGTCGGCTCATCCCGACCAGCCCGACATGCGGCAGGACGGCACGCGGGGCACCTCCGAGGGGCTGGCCGGAAGCCTCAGCGACTCCAGCGGCAGCGGTAGCGGCGGGTCGGGTGGCGACGATTCGGAGCGGTTCGTGCGCGGCGAAGGATCGAACACCTCTGACACGAACCTCAGCGCTCTCGCGGAAGACGTCGCTCACCCGTTCGACCAGACGAACGGGATCCTCGACGATCTGGAGGGCGACGCCGACGACCCGGACCGCGTAGCGGAACGCTTGGGCGACCCGAAGGCGTTCGGGGATGCCTTCGCCGGCTCGGCCGAGGAGGGCGTCGACTACAGCCGTGAAGAGGTCATCGAAGACGACGAGGAGCCGTAAGCCTCACTCGGCGCGATCGGCCTCGGCCCCCGGCGGCAGCGGTACGTGCACCGCGACGATCTCGAGCGCGTCGAGTGCCGCCACGACGGTGGCCAGTTCATCGTCGTCGAGTCCGGCCAGGAGCACCGAGATGCGCTTGGCCCGCTCGGCGCGGGCGGCGAGCACCGCCGCCTGCCCTGCATCCGTCGCGCTGACCAGCGATGAGCGCCCGTCGGCCGGATCGGGTTCTCGCGCGATGAGTCCACGCGACTCCAGTTCGGCGACGACGCGAGTCGCACTCGGCGCGGCGACCGACTCGATGCGGGCGAGGTCGCCGGGGCGCAGCGGTCCCTTGCGCACGATGCTCGACAGCGCAGACAGCTGCGCCTGGGTCAGACCCTCGCCGACCGCACGGATGCGCCGGTTGATGCGCCCCACCACGACGGCGAGACGTGCCGCGGTCTCCGCGCGGTCGGCGCCGGCAGGGGATGCGGCGCCGTGCGTGGCGTCGCGGCGTTCCTGGTCCAGTGGGGCAGGCATCCGTCGATCCTAGGCCGTCGTCAGTCGCCGGGGCCGCCGGTGTCGCGGCGGGAGGATCCCGTGACGGCAGCCGCGGGGGTGTCGGCTGCCGTCACGGCGGCGGGAGCGGCCGCTCGGGAAGCAGCATCGCCGCGCTCGCCGGGCTTGTGCGGAAGGGTCGTCGGGGTCGTGTCGACGTGCACGTATTTCTTGCCGCGGCTCAACGAGGCGACGGCGCCGATCAGCGACATGATCGCGGCGGCGATGAACACCACCACGAGCCCATTGTGGAACGACCCTTGGATGAGTTGCGGAAAGAACTCCTTGCCGGTGAGTACCGCGGCGTCGGTCTTCGGCAGCTTGTCGAGCACGCCGGTCGGGCCGAGCAGGCTCTGGATCGGGTTGTAGCCGAGGAATGCGGCGAAGACGCTGCCCACCGGGGGCAGCTCGGAGATCTTCTGCGCCGCGGCCGTCGGCACGCCGTGCGACGTGAGCCCGTTGTAGAGGGCGGAGGGCAGCGACGCCGCGAGACCCGAGATGAGCAGCGAGAAGAACAGTCCGATCGACAGCGACGTTCCGGCGTTCTGCACCGTGCCCGCCATGCCGGATGCGGCGCCTCGCTGATTCGCGGGAACGCTGTTCATGATCGCGGTGCGGTTCGGTGCGCCGAACATGCCCGATCCGATGCCCGACAGTCCGGTGATGATCGCGAACTGCCAGTACTCGAAGTTCACCGGGATGATGAGCAGCAGCACGAACGTGGCCGCGACGATGAGAAGTCCGACGGTGGCGAACATCCGGGCGCCGAACCGGTCAGAGAGCACGCCGGACAGCGGGCCGGCGATGAGGAAGCCGATGGTGATCGGCAGCATGTAGATGCCGGCCCAGAGCGGTGTGTCAGCGTAGTTGAAGCCGTGCAACGGCAGCCAGATGCCCTGCAGCCAGATGATCAGCATGAACTGCAGACCGCCTCGGCCGACGGATGCCAGCAGCCCGGCCAGGTTCGCCATCGCGAAAGCGCGAATGCGGAACAACCGCATGTTGAACATCGGTGCGCGGGAGCGCAACTCGATGAACGCGAACACGACGAGCAGCACGATCCCGGCGACGATCCCGCCGATGACCCACGGGTTGCCCCATCCGGTGGAGCTGTCGCCGTAAGGCTGGATGCCGTACGTGATCGCGGTGAGAAGTGCGGCGAGTCCGACCGCGAACGTGATGTTCCCGGGCCAGTCCAGCTTTCCGGGATTCTTGGTGCCCACTTCTTTCAGGGAGATGTACGACCAGATGGTGCCGATCACGCCGATCGGAACGCTGACGAAGAACACGGCACGCCAGTCGATGACGGCGAGCAGGCCACCGACGATGAGGCCGATGAAGCTCCCCGCGATCGCGGCGACCTGGTTGATGCCCAGCGCCATGCCGCGCCGGTTGGCGGGGAAGGCATCCGTCAGGATCGCGGTGGAGTTCGCGAACAGCATGGCGCCGCCGATGCCCTGCACGAACCGCCACACGATCAGCCACATCGCGCCCGCACCGTTCGTGAACGGATCGAACGCGAGCGCTATGGATCCCACCGTGAACACCACGAACCCGAGGTTGTAGATGCGCACCCGGCCGTACATGTCGCCCAGACGCCCGAAGGTCACGACCAGCACGGCGGTGACGAGCATGTAGCCCATGAGCATCCAGAGCAGGTAGCTCACGTTGCCCGGCTCGAGCGGGTTGAGCTGGATGCCCTTGAAGATGGCGGGCAGCGAGATGATCACGATCGAGGAGTTGATCGTGGCCATGAGCATGCCGAGCGTGGTGTTGCTCAGGGTGACCCACTTGTAGTGCGGGTGCTCCTTGGTGAAGAGGGTTCGGGAGGGCGGCGGTGTGGCGGCTGTCACGGAACTCCAGGATGTCCGACGGGCGCGGCTCAGGCAGCGCGCCCAAAGTAGTTGCTTGTTGTGAAACAACTATAGTCGCGTTCCGGCAAAGTTGGACCGCCGTCGAACACTCGGATGGCCGCTACCGTGCCGAACGAGAATTCGCGGGGCGCCGGCGAAGGGCGGCGTTCGCGACCTCGGGTCCCCGATAGACCATGTCCATAGCGCCGATGCTCTCTCCCGGCGGAACGATGGCGTCGATCCGGTCGAGGATGTCGTCCGACAGTGAGACATCGGCGCCGGCCAGAGTGTCCTCGAGCTGCTCCATCGTGCGCGGTCCGGCTATGGCGGCGGTGACGCCGGGGTGCGCGATCGCGAACGCCATCGCCAGGTGCGTGAGCTTGATGCCGACCTCTTCCGACAGCGCGATGAGCTGCTCGATGGCCGCGAGTCGGCGCTCGTCGCGGAAGTGCTGCATGCCCGTGCTGGCGCGGAAGTTCTCGTTCGCCTGGCCTGCCCGGTACTTGCCCGACAGTGCGCCGCCGGCCAGCGGGCTGTAGACGAGCGTTCCCATGCCGTAACGCTGTGCAACCGGCAGGATCTCGCGCTCGATCTCGCGGTCGAGGATCGAATAGTTGGGCTGCTCGGTGCGGAAGCGCTCGTATCCGCGGCGTTCGGACATCCACTGCGCCTCCACGATCTCGGACCCGCGCATCGACGATGTGCCGATCGCACGCACCTTGCCCTGCCGGACGAGATCGGTCAGTGCCGAGAGCGTCTCGTCGATGTCGGTCTCGGGGTCGGGGCGGTGCAGCTGGTACATGTCGATGTAGTCCGTGCGGAGGTTGCGGAGCGAGCGCTCGATGGCCTGCATGATCCACCTGCGCGACGCGCCGCGGTGGTTCACGTCATCGTCGACCGGGCCGAAGAACTTCGTGGCGAGCACGACCTCGTCGCGACGGCCGGCAAGCGCCTCGCCGACGACCTCCTCCGAGTCGCCGTAGCGATCGGCGGTGTCGACGAAGTTGATGCCGGCGTCGAGTGCCTTGCGGATGATCCGCACGCCCTCTTGTCGGTCGGGATTGCCGAACGAGCCGAGCATCATGGCGCCGAGCGCGTAAGGGGTCACCTTGATGCCGGTGCGGCCGAGGGTGCGGTACTGCATGGGGTCCTCCTGTAGCATCGAATACGGAACAACGTTCCGCTATCGACTCGACTATATGGAACGTTGTTCCGAATAGCAAGGAGGTGTTGTCGTGGCCTCGTCCATGGTCCCCGAACGACGAGTCCGTGCGGACGCGCGGAAGAACCTCGACGGTCTGCTGACGGCGGCCCGGATCGTGTTCGCCAGGTCGGGCGTCGACGCTCCCTCGCGTGAGATCGCGGCAGAGGCAGGGGTCGGGGTGGGCACGCTCTACCGGCACTTCCCGACCAGGGCCGAGCTTGTCACCGCGGTCTTCACTACCGAGATCGACGCCACTGCCGTCGCAGCATCCGAGCTGCTCGCCGACCACGACCCAGGCGAAGCCCTCGACCTCTGGATCACGCGTTTCACGCGGTTCGTCGCGACGAAGCAGGGTCTCTCCGCGGCTCTGCGCTCCGACGAACCGGCGTTCGACTCCCTCCCCGCGTACCTGAAGGACAAGCTGGGGCCCGCCATCCGGTCGCTGGTCGACGCTGCCGTCGAGGCCGGCGAGGTCCGCTCGGATGTCGACCCGTTCGAGCTGCTCCAAGCCATCGGCGACCTCAGCCACCGAGCTCCTTCGCCGGACGGCTCACCGAACCCGATGGTGCGACTACTGCTCGACGGCCTGCACGTGCGTCACTGAGGGCGCCGGTTAGGCCGGAGGTCGGGTCACCGGCCAGGGCGCACGCGAATGTCGGTGAGGTCGGCGTCGCGCGGCAGGTCAAGAGCGGTGAGCACGGCGGTGACCACGGACTCCGGTCTGATCCAGTCGGCGTCGTCGTACTCCGCGCCCTCCTGCTCGTGCACCTTCTGCTGCATGGGCGTCGCCGTGCGTCCCGGGTACACGCTTGTCACCCGTACGCCGTTGGCGCGTTCCTCCGCGCGCAGGGCGTCCGCGAGGGCGCGCAGGCCGAACTTGCTCGCCGCGTAGGCGCTCCAGTCCGGTGAGGCGTTGAGTCCGGCACCCGAGTTCACGAATACGACTCGGCCGTGTGCGGCGCGCAGCGCCGGGAGCGCCAGCCGGGTCAGCTCCGCAGGAGCGGCGAGGTTGACGTCGAGCGTGCGGCGCCACACCTGCGCAGGCAACTCCGACACCGGACCGAGGTCGACCACCCCGGCGACGTGCAGCAGGGAGTCGAGCGTTGCAGGCATCCGTTCGCCGACGGATGCCTGCAACGACTCCGGATGCTCCAGGTCGCCCACCAGCGCGGTCGCCCCCGGAAATCCCGCGACGAGATGTTCGGCACGTTCGGCGTTGCGCGCGAGCAGCACGAGATCGTCGCCGCGCTCGTGAAGTGCCTTCGCGAGGGCTGCGCCGATGCCGGAGGACGCACCGGTGACGAGGTGGGTGGGCATGGTCAAGACCCTTCTTTCAGGAGCGCGGGGAGCAACCCGAGCGCGGGAATCTGCTGCCGGTTGATCATCCTCCATGGAGACATGCGCCGGTTATGCGATTCGTGACCCGTTCGCCGGATGGTGGTTTGCGTGGCGGGCGTAGTAACGGCGCGCCTTCATGCGGTTGCCGCAGCCGGACATGGAGCACCATCGTGCCGTGTTCGGTTTGCTGTGGTCGATCAGGAACTTGGTGCAGTCGGGATTCGCACACGGGCGCAGCCTGCCAGGCAGTTCTCGCGTCACGCGCGCCCACTCCAGCACGATCCCGGCCGGCCGCTCGGCTCCGTCAGGCGCGTGAACCTCCCACTCGAGCCCGCTGGCGGTGAAGACCGGTCGCTGGTGCACGCCTCTCAGATGACGCGCCAGGATGCCCGCCTCGGCTTCCCCGCGGATCACCGCATGCAGGTCGTTTCGCACCGCTATGAGCCTCGGGTCATCAAGGGTTTCCACGATCTCGCCGTCGACGACAGGGGCGCTGTTCAACAGCGCCAGCAGTTCGTCTTCAGTCACATCCACCTAACCAGCATACCTCGATTGACAAGTTAGGGCGCGAGTCGTACAGTGAGCCCTTGACTAATCATCGGTCCTTTACCGGTTAGAGCCGGGAGGCTCGTGGTGGGGATCGCGGAAGGGATCTTCAGTGAGAACCGCTCTGATTGTGGGGCACCCCGACCTGGCGACATCGCGAGTGAGCCGGGCTCTGACCGACGCGGCGCGTTCGCTGCCGCTCGTCGACGTGCGCGTTTTGGGCGACCTCTACCCTGACGCAGGTCCGGATGTTGCCCAGGAGCAGTCCGCGCTCACCTCGGCTGATCATGTCGTTCTGCTCTACCCGACGTACTGGTACGCACCGCCCGCGCCGCTCAAGCGCTGGATGGACGAGGTGTTCGTGCGAGGCTGGGCGTACGGTACCGGAAGGCCGGGTGCCCTCGCAGGCAAGTCGCTGACGGTCGTCACCTCGACAGGCGGTGACATTCGTGGATATCACCCGGGGGAGCTTCACAGCTTCGCCTACGACGACGTCCTTGCGCCCATGAAGGCGACCGCTCATCGGCTCGGAATGATCTGGCAGCCACCGCTCGTCATCCACGGCGTCCGGGAGCTGAGCGACGAGGAACTCGCCGAGTTCTGCGCATTGTTCACGGAACGCCTCGCAGCGGCGCGCGGGGCCGAGGCTGGGCAAAGAAGCGTGGCATGACGCAATCCGGGCGCATTGGGAGCACCGACATGGCGACGAGCGCAACGGATCCATCCATTCCGCGGTGGCGGGCACCCGCTCCTCACGGTCACACTGAGCCCATGGCATCCGCAGACCAAGAACCGACGCTCGATGTGGACCTCGCCGTGATCGGGTTCGGCAAGGGCGGCAAGACGCTTGCTGCCGCGATGGCGAAGGCAGGCAAGCGCGTCGCGATGATCGAGCAGTCCGCACAGATGTACGGGGGAACCTGCATCAACATCGGGTGCGTACCGACCAAGGCGCTGGTGTATCGGGGCGAGCATCCCGAACTCCTCGGAGATCACGTCGACGGCAGTGCACGGTGGGCTGCCGCGGTCGGTCAGACGAGCGAGCTCACGACCCTGCTGCGTGGCAAGAACTTCGCCATGCTCGATACGCCCGACACAGCCACAGTCATCACCGGGCGCGCCACCTTCATCGACGAGCACACGCTGCTCGTGACCGCAGGCGACGACCGTCTCACGGTTCACGCCGACACGATCGTGATCAACACCGGAGCCGTGCCGATGCTGCCGGACATCCCCGGGCTGCGCGGCAACAGCAGGGTGGTGACCAGTACCGAGCTGCTCACGTTGCCGAGCAGACCCGAGCGGCTGCTCGTTCTCGGCGGCGGATACGTCGGGGTCGAGTTCGCCTCGATGCAGGCGTCGTTCGGTACGGATGTGACCCTCCTGCACCGGCGTGCGCACATCCTCCCGGGGGAAGACGAAGACCTTTCCGAACGCGTGGAGGCGCTGCTTATCGAGCAAGGCGTCCGCATCGTCACCGATGCCGCCGTGAACCGGGTGCGCACCGTTGCCGATGGGGTGTCGGTCGACTACAAGCTCGCGGATGGCACAACGGAGTCGGTGGAAGGCGACCTCGTGCTCGCCGCCCTGGGGCGCCGGCCGATGACGGATGGGCTCGGTCTCGGGGACGTTGGGATCGATACGGATGCCCGTGGTGCCGTGACAGTCGACGAACACTTGCGCACGAGCCTTCCGCACGTCTTCGCCCTCGGTGACGTGAACGGAGGGCCGCAGCACACCTACATCTCCCTCGACGACTACCGCATCGTGCTCGACCAGCTCACCGGTGCCGGCACGCGCTCCACCGCCGATCGCGTCGCCGTTCCGCACGTGATCTTCACCACACCACCGCTCGCTCGGGTGGGCCTCACCGAGCGTGAGGCGCGCAGCACGGGCCGGTCGCTACGCACCGCCACACGCGAGGTAGAGGCGATGGCGACCGTGCCGCGTGCCCGCATCGTCGGCGACACCCGTGGCGTGATGAAGGCGGTCACGGATGCCGCCACGGGTGAGATCCTCGGCGTGACGCTCCTTTCCTACGACTCGCACGAGATGATCAACACGGTGGCCGTCGCGATGCGGCTCGGCGCGACCGTGCAGCAACTGCGTGACGGGATCTACACGCATCCGTCGATGACTGAAGCCTTCAACGACCTCTTCGCAGCCCTGTCTTAGCGCGCGTCAGCAGGCATACGGCCTGCCGGGGATCACGCCGGTCAGTCGTCCTCGCGCGACCGCCGCCTGGTCAGCGCGATCACCACGACAGCGATGAGTGCGAGGAGCACGATCGACCCCGCGATCACGATCACGATCACGATCGCGCCGGAGTTCACGGTCCCCTGCGCGGTACCGGCTCCTGCCTTGGGGGCGGCGGTGGCTCCGGCGCTCTTGCAGGCGCTGGTCGAGGATCCGGCGGCCGCCTTCGTCCCGGCCGGCGGCGCGTAGGTGAACTGGATGGAATCCGACACGACGTGGCCGTCGGCAGAGACGATCTGCCACGTGACCAGGTACTTGCCGGGACCACCCAGCGCGACGGGAACCGTGACCTTGCGATCGCTGATGGTCGGGCATCCGGTCTCGAAGTGCTTGCCGGCACCGTTCGGGCCCGTCACCTGCAGCAGAGCGCCAGGCCCCGTCTTCGACAGATCGAGCACCACGTCGTCGAACGTGAGCTTCACACTGTCGATCGGTGTCGTCTGCGTCGATCCCGCCTTCGGTGAGCTGTCGACCAGGTAATCGTGAGCGCTCGCCGGAGCGGCGGCGAGCGGGGCGACGACCGCGGCCGCCGCGAGGGCGGCGACCGCGATCCCGGCGCGCAGAGCGTGACCGATCGATCGGCGGCGGGGGTGAGCCCCACCGTGCATCGGAGTCGGTGTCACCGAGCGTCGTGTTGCAGGACGCCCTGCCGCGCGCAGAAGCATCAGACGCCGTCCTCGCGCGTCGGCGATTGCGGCGCCGCGCCGGGATGCTCCGCGGTCGTTGCCGGCCGGGGCCGCCGTACGAGCCCGAGCACCGCCACAACCAAAGCGATCGCGGCCAGGGCAAGTCCGGCGATGCCGAGACCGAGAGCAATCGCATCGGACGCCGTGATTGATGCCGCCGGGGCAGGCGTGCTAGTCACGACGGTCGGTGCCGTCTTCGACGACGACGGCGGGGCGTCGTTGATGTACAGCGTTGGCGCCGGATGCTCCGGCTCCTCACCGGATGCCGGTGTCGGCTGGTCCCACTTCACGACCGACCCGTCGGAGTACGTCTGGATGGCCGGCATCTCGATCTTGCCGGTGTCTGGCACGATGCCGGCCGAGATGCTGAACTCTTGGAACTGTCCCGGCTTGATCTGCACTCCCGGATCGGCGGTCCAGACGATCTTCGTCGGTGCCTCGGTGACGGTCGCACCGGAGATCTTCACCGGCTTGGCGAGCTTCGACGTCGTGACAGTCGCGGACCAACCTGGAACGGGCTGGTACGAAACGGACGTGAACGGAGTCGCGGTCGGGAAGTCGACTTCGAGGCCGACGGTGCCCGCCGTCGCGGATTCGGTGGGGACGCGGAACGTGAGCACGCTGTAGCCGCCAGGCGCTGCCTGATCGGGGTCGACGCGCACGTGCGCGCTTGCTGCCAACGGTGCGGCGACCGCCAGTGCGATGGCCGCGATCGCGGCCGCGCCTGCGGCCACGAGGGTGTGTTTGGTCATGGTCTCTCTCGTATGCCTGTTCGCGCATATATACGCGCGGTGCGTATGGATGTCTTGGATGTCTGCGTCGATCGGGCCGGTCGTCTCTCGTGGCAACGCCTCGTGTCTCAGAAAGCGTGAGTGCGCGGCGCCGAGCGCGCCGTTTGTGAGACACGCAGGTCGGCGGTGTCTCAGCAGGTGCTTCCAGAGGGTGCCGGGAACCGCGCCTTCTGTGACACCGGAAGGACGGATGACTGACGCAGGAACGAGGGACAGGCTGCCCGGGCGGCTCGCCCCTCAAACGAAGACAGGCGGGCCGCGGTGGCGGAGCGAGCCGAGCACGCGCGTCGGGGACGCGAGCGTGAGCGGGCGCGTCTGCACGGGCATCCGTGCAGGGGTGTGGAACGGCACGACGACAAGGTGCGCTATCGACGTCACCAGAAGCGCGGCGAAGTTCGCGAGCGCGTGCAGTGTTCGTTCGCCGTGGCGCAGAGCGGCCAACGTGACGATGGCCGCGAGCCCGTGAGCCACGTACATGAGCGGGCTGTCGTCGTGCATCGGCATCGCCCGCCCGGCCGTCATGGCGATGTGCTCGCCGAGGTGCAGGTGGCCGGCGGGAGCGTGCAGGATGGTGCCCGAGGCATCCGACCCGAGGCCGAAGAGCAGGTGCAGGAGCAGCTGGCTGATGCCGACGGATGCCGCCTGTCGCCACAGTGAGATCCGTCGCCCCGCGAGCACGATGCAGAGCGGAACGGCGAACGCCAGCGAGAGCGAGACCGCCAGCAGAGAGGGCAGACCGCCACCGGCCGCGTCGTGGAACAGCGCCGCGACGAAGACGGCGAAGCACGCAGCCGCGGTGCCGCGGAGCGTGCGTATGCCGCGTGAGGTCATGCCGTTTCCTGATGCGTTCGGATGCGTCCAGCCTAGCTTCGCGGCGCTTGGCCCCGCCGGGCCTGAACAACGCGATTGCGCCGGCGCTGCGGCGCGATCGCTGGAACGCGTCGCAATTGCGAGGACGCCAGGCCCGGCCCGGGCTGTGGAGAACGGGTTTCGCACAGGAGCCTGCGGCCCGGGGCCGCCCGTCGGGAGCCCCGGTTAACCT
>Ga0164242_10007666_pt1 | contig 11784 bp, 8 predicted proteins | sample OricomgcompostMG_FD_108783 | JGI IMG/M metagenome (GOLD analysis project Ga0164242, IMG submission 108783) | Miracle-Growth compost microbial communities from Emeryville, California, USA - Original compost - Miracle growth compost (MG) ... | reverse complement strand
GTTCGGCTTGCGCGAGTTGACGGGCAGGGGAAGTTATCGTGCCTGGGGCATCGTCTGACCAACAGCGATTGCTGATTGGCTACATGAACATTATATGGTACATTAACCCCAAATGAGACAGAATGGCTGACGATAAGCCGAAACAGATTCCGGTTGTCTTCTACCGTACGGCTGCCGGAACCGAAGTGGTTCGGGAGTGGCTGTTGGGTCTCGATGTGGAGGACCGGCAAGCGATTGGTCTCGACTTGATGCGCGTTCAGTACCGATGGCCCGTAGGCATGCCGCTATGCCGGTCGCTCAAAGACGGGCTCTGGGAAGTTCGCACGACATTGCCAAGCCGGCGGATTGCTCGAACGCTTTTCTGTGCTCATGCCGACGCACTGGTCGTGCTTTCGGGCTTCATCAAGAAGCCCAGAAAACGCCTGACGATGAGTTGGCGCTCGCTCGCCGTCGCATGCGCGAGTTTCTGGATTGAGGAGTAGCGAGATGGCTTCTGAAAAGAAGATTGAGAAACGGTCGGTGACTGAGTTGGCAGCCTTGGACGATTTCCTTGGCGAGATGGGTAAGCTTGAGGAGTTCCAGGCGACGGCCATCAAGGAAGTCCTGGCCTGGCAGATAGAAGAGGCGATGAAACAGGAGCACCTTTCTCGTAAGCGTCTCGCGGAGCGGATGGGCACAAGCCGAAGTCAAATCGGTAGGTTGCTGGATCCCAACGATGGTAACGTCACTCTCGCAACGCTTCAGCGCGCTGCGGAGGTCGTGGGACGAAAGGTGCGGATTGAACTGATCTGAATTACCCCAACAACCTGTTCACTTGGCAGCTTTGCGCCCCCATTTCGGTCATCTCGAGTGAAGGATGCAGTTCCTGAAAGCAGCCATTCGCCTAAGAAATCGTCCTCGCGCAGTGGCTGTCGTTAAGCGATGACCCAACCGTTAATCTCCAGTTTCGCACCGGCAACACTGGCCAGAGAGAGCATGGCAACAGAGCTGAGGGCTTAGTGCTGTTGAAACTGGGCTTCCGCCACAATTTGGGTATTACTCCAGTAGTGGCCGCCGCCCGGGGTCGGATATGTGCCAGGATTCAAGTTGGCACCTCTACGTCCACGGCAGACATTTCATGTTGATGTCTGTTGCAGCCGCTTGTGCTTGAACATCGACTCCTGGTTACTGTCTTCAAGATCCAAGGGAGCTGGTTGATGGGAACAACAATGTACCTAGAACGCGCAGTAAAGGACGCAGGATCTCGGGAGGAAAGGGTGGTAGACCTTGAAATGGGAACCAGCGGCTATGCCGGTGAAGGCTCTCAGCTATATCTGAACGTAGGTGCGGAGTCCGTTCTGATGTCGCACGATGACGCGGAGGCGTTCGTCAAGGCAGCGGTCAGCATCGCGCACTACCTTGGCTATAAGCTCGAGTAGGCTTCTGGCTGCCGCATAGATTTTCTGAAGCGGAAAGTCATTGCAACGGCGCATTGTATCCAGCGCTGAGCACCAGAGTGCGGCTAACCAAATCTCCGGGCGTTGAAAGGGATCGATTTGCCACCAGTTAGTTTTGCCGACTACGGCGGCGCGCGCGGATCTAATGCCGGGGACCAGTTTCATGAACTCTGGGCGCTCCAGCAGATTCTTGGCCTGCTCAAGCCCAAGTCCACACTCGCATCGGTCACAGTCGAGGGTATCCGCTTTACCGAGCCACCGGGCACCGCAGATGCACCGACATGGGACGGCGTCGATTGCGCCCTTCTCTACGGCAATCCATCGCTCGACCAGTCAGACCGCGTCGAACTCGTTCAACTGAAATACTCAGGTTCATCCCCCTCAACGCCTTGGACCGTCGCGCGCCTATGTGCGAGCACCAAGGCAACGGGAAACAATTCTGTTATGCGCCGACTGGGCGACGACTACGCCAGTGCGCGCGCGCGCATGCGGCCAGACGCCACTCTGGTCATAAAGATCGTCAGCAATCAGCCCGCCGGGGCAGACATCCTCGCGGTACTCGCGGGCAATCAAGCAGAAGGCGCGGCCTCGTCCACCAACGACCGCACAAAGGTCCAGGCGGCCACCGGCCTGAACGATACGCAGTTCGTCGAATTTCTTTCGTGTCTCGACCTCTCCGGCTGCGGATCGCTTTCGAGGTTCGGACTTAGTGAGCAAGTGACGGAGAGCGTAATCGCCCTGCTGGGCGATGATGTTCGGGCAGAGGTCGAATATCTGCAAAGCCAAGTTAGAAACCTGATGCTCCCGGAGCGAGCACGCGAGTATGTCGACGAGCGAAAGCTCCTCATTTGGTTTGGCCTAGGCGGGCGCCAAGGACTGTTTCCGTGCCCCCCAGCCATAGAGGTCCCGGAGCAGTCGATTGAGCGGGTCGGCACACAAGAGGTTCTGGACAAGATCGAGACGGGATTGCGCCTCATCCTTGTCCACGGAGAGGGTGGCTGCGGGAAGACGACCCTGACGCAACAGTTGGAGTCGCGACTCCCGATCGGATCAATTGCTGTCACCTACGACTGCTACGGCGCCGGCACCTATATGCATTCAGAGGACAAACGTCATCTGCCGGACCGCGCCTTTCTTCAGATGATAAACGATGTCGCTGTTGCGACCGATCTGCCTTTGCTTCTTCCAAGGAGCAGCACCCACCCCGCGACCATTGAGACCTTCCTTCAGCGGATGACAATGGCAGGCAAGGCTCTTGCACTCTCAACACCGGGTGCACTTCTGCTCATTGTTATTGATGCCGCCGACAACACGGTCACGGCGGCAGAATCTGCGGTTCCCCCCGAGCGGCCCTTCATCAGGGACCTTGCCAGTGCAGACCTCACAAAGCTTCCCGAGAACGTACGCTTTGTGGTCTCGGCGCGGACAGCCAGAAGGGACGGGCTTGGCCTTCCTCCAGCAACTGCAGAAGTCATCTGTCGAGCCTTCACAGAAGCAGAAACGCGTCGGCATCTGCTTGACGTGTTCCCGGACGCGACGGACGCCTCTGTAACGTCGTTTCAAAGTCTCACGTCTGGAAACCCGCGCGTACAGTCCTACGCACTCAAGGCGTCAGGTGGGAACCTGGAGACACTTTTCGATTCACTCCTTCCCAACGGACGAACGCTCGCAGATGTCATTGATGCGACATTTGCCCTGGCCCTAAAAAAACTCGGACGGCAGACAGACCTCGACCGTTTGACTGCTGCGCTGGCTTTCCTGCCAACACCGGCAACTGTGGCGGCAGTGGCAGCCGTCGCCGGAACAGGCGAGCCACTTGTTGCGGATTTTGCAGGCGACATGTTGCCTGGAATCCGGCTTAGCAATGGTGAGTTGACGGTCTCCGACGAGGACTTCGAAGACCATATCGCCAAGCGTAGCGAGGCCGCCCACGCAAGCACTATTGCACGCATCGCCGACTACTTCTGGCAAGGTTACAGGACCGACCCATATTGCAGTAACTACGTCGTCGACTTCCTCATCAAGGCAGGACGCGTCTCGGACGTGTTCACCGTGCTGGACACGGACCAGGCCGTCGCAGCCGTTGGCGACCCGCTGCTTCGGCGGGAGATACAAATCCGGCGTCTCACGCTCGCCCTCGCCACCTGTCGCGAGGCCGGTGACATCGTCAAGGCAGTGCAGACCATCTTGATTGGCGCTGAAGCCCAGCATGACGAAGGCGCCTTCTACGACCTTGTCGACAAGGAGGTAGACCTTTCCGTTGAGTTCAGCGGTCCCTCGCTCTTGCGACGCACGCTACTTAATCGCGACCGCGCACCTGTACATGGCTCCGTTCTCGCGCACTGCGCTTTGAGCGCAAGCCTAAAGCATGACCGTGTCGGTACCCTTCACTACCTCCGGATGTACGATGCGTGGGTCAATCGGCGCCCCCGGCGAAAAGAAGGAGAGTTTCGCGGATGGAATGCCGAGTGGAAGATCGACGACGGGGACATCGCCGCCACGGTCGAAGCCGTGTTCAGAGTTTCGGGACCGCAGGCCGCTGTACGAGAAATCAATAGGTGGACTCCACGCGAGGTGAGATTGCGCGTAGCCCTTCAAGTGGTCTCTCGCCTTGTGGCGGACGGTCACGGGCAAACGCTGCTCCACTTCGCCAACGGCGCCTCTCCTCGCGGTCCGTGGCGATTGTTGATCACTGTCCCGCTCGCACTGGCAGGATTTCAGGTTGATGCTGCACAGATGGCGCGGGATATCGGCACACTCCGCACCAGGTTCATCGCAGCTCAGGACTTAGGCATTTCATCGACATCCCCCTCCTGGGCTGCCGAATGGATGCGGGTAATCTTGACCGCGATCGAGATTTTGTATGCAGGCGGTCAACACACAGACGCAGTCCGAAAGATCTGCCAGAAGCTGATCTCTTTGCTGACGCAGAACGTTGTCGGGCTCCGCGTATCGGACGCGTCTCGCGCCGATGCTCTTATGCGAGCTTGGATTGTCGCTCGGGCCGTTGATGGTCGGTCCACCGAAAAGTCAGCCTTCCTCGACTATGCTGACACCATCGGTGCAAAGCCAAGCGCGCGTCCCAAGCCTGCGAAACGCAAAGGTAGCAAAAAGCAGTCAAACGGACGCGACCAGGAGCGAGAACAGAGAGATCGCAAGCTTGGCGTTCTTTTTGGCGTCTATCTCGGCCGGATGAGCGTTATCGAAAAAACGCGCGCCGCCACACTTACAGACGCCGACGTCTCGTCGTTGGGCACTACGACCCACTCCTACGAACTCGATTCCGGCTACGAAGCGGTCTATCTCCGGCAAGTCGCTGCCCGCAGCATCGCAGAGCTAGCGTTCCTGCCCGATATTCCAATACCGCAGCTTTGTGAGGCTTCACTTTCAGCAGCCACCAAAGAATTCGGCACCTACCAAGGACGGGAGACGTCGGTGCTTCCGACCTTCCGATTACGTCGCGAGTTCCATGCCGATCTTTTGGCGATCCTTGGCAAAGCACGCGACTACGCAAGGCAGCGCCGCACGCGGGCAACGGAGAAAGTGGCCGACCTCGTAACACTTGCACGTTTCGTGTTTCCGGTGAGTCGACCGGATGCGGAGGCATTCTTCAGTGACGCCGCGATCATTGCGAAAGAGATCGACGATGAGGCAATTGACCAGATCGAGTTTGTTGCGCACGCTTCGGACACCGTAAGGGCATTGAAGTCAGGCAGCCAGGCTGCAATGCCGGGAAATTTGCGACCTTCGTGGGCGCAGCGTCGGTTCGCTTGGACGGGCACGAAGAGTTTAGCTGGGATGACGCGGTTCGCGGTCTTGTCCGTCTTGACGCGCCCACCGCGTTCGCCTGCGCCGGTCGATGGATGGACGACGATACAGCCTCCTTGCGTCAGACCCTCCCACCTCTTCTCGTTGAAACGTTGACCACCGGTGATCTGGCTCCCGACTTGGCGGCCGCGCTTTCACTCCTTATTGACGGCCCCGATGCAACACTCATCACCCCCCTGGCGCGCGCGGCAGAGGGAAATGCGGCGCTTTGTGAGGAACTCGCCCGAACCGTACTCCTGACCGATGGTCAGGCCACTCGGGTTTCTCGTGGCAAGGTGCTTCTGGAGAGCTTAGGAAGTCACCCTGGGGGCAGATGGCTTGCCCAAGTCCGCGAGCTGGTCGCCTTTGCCGAAGCAAGGCCTAAAGCAAAATCCAACGAAGTCCGACATACGGCTCCTGAACGTCGCGCCGAACGAGACGACGAAGACGTTATGCCTGCCTTGCTGTTCGCCCCGGCGCCGGGGGGGTCTTGGCGTCAAGCTCTCGAGGATGCCGTTCGCGCGGCGGCGGCCAATGAACGCCGTGGCTATCCCACGTCGGTGCTTACGACGATTAGCAACAACCTGCGGTCGCCCGCCGACCGCGCGCCTTTCCTGGACGGCCTCACATCCATGGATGCCGGGATAGCCGACGCTTCTGACTGGTCGCTTATCCTGTCGCGGGCCCTGCAGGAATGGGAAAGCACGCCAGCGGTACAGCGGTGGTGTCAAGAAAAACTCCCAGCGATCATTTCCAAGCACTTGGCTATCTTCAGCCGATGGATACGATATCGACAAAGCAATCTCGATGAGCTTCTGGTCAGGACGGGGGCCGACGCACAAAAAACAGTTTCCGTTTTGCTAGATGGTATTGCGGCCTCGGGAAGCCGCATGGGCAGCGCCGCGCTGTTCGGTATTGCCTCCCGCATCGTTGCGCTCGTCACAGCGGACGATGCCAAACGCATACTGGATTGGTACCTTGATCGTCTCATCACGCGGCTCCCCAGTGATGACCTAACAGCCTTCCAGCCGCGCGACACGCCGACTGGAATGCAGGAGGCGACGTCGCGTTTTCTTTTCTCGTTGCTGTCCGATATCGATACGCGCGTCAGGTGGCGTTGCGCGCACTCAGTCAGACTGCTTGCGCGCATAGGCAACGCGAGTGCGATCTCCGATCTCTTCGCTGAGTATGGGCGAACGGCCGATCATGCATTCCGCGATCCGGAGGCCCCGTTCTACGATTTGGCGGCCAAGCTCTGGCTTACGCTCATCGCCTACCGATTGAGTGCCGAAGCGCCTGAGGTTTTAGCATCACCCAAGGATGCACTATTGCAGGCAGCCTCATCTTCCGAGCTGCCACACGTTGTCATTCGAGAGTATGCTAAGCGGGCTCTGCTGGAGGCTTCCAGCTCCGGTCATATTGACCTTAGCGACGAGCAGCGACGGCAATTGTCCACGGTCAACGAGCCTTTGCAGCGCCTGAAACGCAAAAGCCAGCGACGATCTTTCGGCTGGGGCATGGACCGGGAGACACGGCGCTTCGGATTCGATCAAATGGACACGCTGCCCTACTGGTACAGCGACCTTCTGAACATGTTTCCCGAGATGCCAGGCGACGCTATTCTCGCTAGCGCAGAACGTTGGATACTCGATGTCTGGAAGGCACCCGTCGACGCCAACAAGTGGGTCATGGAGCCTCGCCGTGAAACGCGCCTGAGTGGCCGTGGGTACGATCTCTGGAGCCACCGTCACGGGTCACTGCCGACCGTCGAGCGGTACAGCACCTATCTCGAATGGCACGCCATGCTTTGCGTGGCGGGAGAGCTTCTTGCACAATCCCCGTTGGGACCGGAGGAGTATGGCGAGGACCGCCTTCGGTCCTGGCTGGAACGATTCATGCCGACCCAGCCACCATCATGGCTTGCAGACCGTCGTGGTCCGGCGCCCCTTTTGCCAGATATCTGGTGGCAGGATGAGCGTACTGACAACGGATGGTTGCGGAACTGCCGCGGCGACGAGTACCTTGGCGAACTTGGCCTTCTCGGGGCCGCGCCTAAGGGCTGGATGGTCGTCTCCGCCAGCGTAACAAGCAACCATCCCACCCGCGAGCAAAGCTCCCGCATAAACTCGGCCCTCGTCTCACCGACGACGGCAGCGGCGCTAACGCGCGCACTGCAATCCGTGCGCGATCCTTGGGACTTCCGCATTCCCTACGAGAATGACGACCTGCAATTCGACGAAGCGCCCTATCGCCTGACCGGATGGCTGTCGTCATGGAACGGCGACAGTCGATTCGACGACCACGACCCGATGAGATTTAACATCCGCCCTGTACAGACGTGGCCGGGCCGACGTGTCGCACAGTTGTTCAAGCTCGCACGTCGCGACCAGTCTCCTGTCGACTGGATTGGTTCGGGGCGCGACGAACCTTCTTTCATCTATGAGGCGTGGAGCGACGACGCGCCGTCCGACCATGAATCGCAGCGGACCACAAAGTCGGAAGGCTGGCGTCTCTTGGCCAAAATCGATGACGTTGCCGAGTTTCTTACGGAAGCGGGCGATGATCTGATCTGCGAAATAAGTATCGAACGCCGGATAAGAAGCCCCTACAGTCACTCATATGAGCCGGAAGCAAAACGAAAAAAGCACTTCAAGATCGTCGTCCTCACGCGTGACGGCAGGATCAACGACTTCAGAGGAAACGCTGGCGTTTGGAAAAAGCCTCGTCGCCGAGTACCAACTTGAGCCCACAGTCGATACGCTCGGCAAGTGGATGGTTCACCACATTGCTGAACTCATCAAGGATGCGGAAGGTGCTCCAGAGCCGGATCGATCATCAAAGGTTGTGGCGGCCATACAGGCGATCCTTGCATTCTGGGATCACCGCGCAACCGTCGACCGCATCGATCCCCTCCGCGATCTCAAGCCCCTGCTTCGCGTGATCAAAACGCTTGATCCGGAAGACAACCGCTGGGGCATCTATTTCCGACGCGACGGCTATGGGGCTATCGCCGATGTTTATGGCGCTTTCCGGAGATTAGTGATCTTCGAACTCATCCGCCAATCGGAGCGCACAATCGACTTAGCGAAGACATCCGACTTTGTCGGGGACGAGGAGCGTTCGATTATTGAGGCGCTCAACCTGTGGATTGCGGACTACCAAAAAGCGGCCGCACAGGATGAAGACTCGGACCGAGAACAAGGCGCGGCCAATGAGACCTATGACGCTAAAGCCCATGCGCTCCACTCAATCGACAATGCCCGCCGCGCACTCGACGCCCTAGCAGATGAAATCCAAGGCAAACCGCGCGCCAGCTTTGATGCCATAAATGCTACCCTGCTTCGCAAGCTCTTTGGAAACAAAGATCCGAAGATCCTCGATCCGGAAGTCGAAATTGCCAGCGACCTGCCGGATAAGGGAGACGACTAGTACTTGCCGGTTACAGTGCTACGAATGCGGTCACGATCGGGAAAATGGGAGCGTAAAAAGCTTCGGATCGCAGTCGGGCAAGGAAGGACTGCTTCGTGCCCAGCTAGCGCTCCTGGTATTCGTCGCTGATTTGTCCTTGTCTCGCTCGAAGCATCCAATTGATGGGCGATATTGGTACAGCGCTCAGAGGACCACTCTCAGGCGGGTAGCGGATGGCCGCTTTCTCCAACGTCGTCGTCAAAACCGGACATTCCGCTACGGCCCCGAATAAGACGGAAATCGATTACCACTTTACCGCGCTAGAATCTACGACCTCACCTATGGTGGTAAGTCGGCAGACCGCTTTTGGCCGTGCCATGGAAAATGGAAGCCGATGCCTCTGCCCGCACATTCGGCAACGTTTCGGGCTATCTCCTCCTGCGCACCCACGAAAGACAAGACTCAACAGTCACTCTTCGAGACGTTCACCGCTTCCAGAATGCTACCAGGCCATGCTGCGCATGGTTTGGAGGGCAGATAAAGGCGGGGACCACATAATTGGAGCTAATTTAATAATGGGGAATATTTGAATTCGATGTGCTATCGTCTAAACAGTTCTATAGTAAAAAATATATTTGTAAAATTTTACTGCACAGGGGATTGGTCGAATTTGATTTGTTTACATCGGAGAAGCTACCTGGGTCTGACGTTTTTCTCATCGAATTCCGGTAATTCAAGCTCGCGGAACAGCCAGTCGCGAAAAAGCCTGACGCTCGTCTTGTTCCTGGAAGACTCTGGATAGACGAAATAATGCGCCAGATAATCAACCGATTGCGATTTGTTGATGAGAGGACAAACGAGCCGGCCATCACGCAGTTCGCGTTCGGCAAGACGGGTCGACTCCAAGCACACCCCCAGCCCGTCCACCGCCGCGGCGATCGCGATGAAGCTCCGATCAAATCGCGAGCCGGCCGTTTCTGGCGCGGTGATGCGATTCCGGTGAAACCAATCGATCCATCTGACCCGTTTGTTGTCGCTGTGGATCAGCCGTTCGGAAAGAACGTCTTCGGGACGTTGCAGCCTGTGGGCAAGATGGGGCGCGCACATCGGCGTGACGGTCTCATAACCTAGAGGAATCGAATAGCAGTCGGGGCCGGCGTGCTGCCCGTAAGTGATGTCGACATCGAACTCCGCCGCGGGAAAATCCGCGTAGCGCAGATTCGCCGCCAACCGCACGTCGAGCGCCGGATAGGCTCGAAAAAGAGAAGCGAGGCGCGGGGTCAGCCATTGCGCCGCAAGGCTCGGTGCGCAATGCAGCCTGAGCAATTGCGGTTGATGAGTGGAAATCAGGTCGATGCCCTCACGGATGGATTCGAGGCCGGCCTGCACGCGCTCGAGCAACGCTTCTCCCTCCGCAGTCAAACGCACCTTTCGGCCATTGCGCGAGAACAGGCGGACACCCGTCAGTGTCTCAAGCTTGCGCACGGCGTGACTGACGGCGCTTGGCGTCAGATTCATTTCCTCCGCCGCGCTTCTGAATGAGCACAAACGGCCGGCGGCCTCGAAAGGTCCCAGAAGAGATAGCGGAACGGAGGGCATCTCCATAGATGAACACGATTCAGCAATCGTTGTAAATCTTGCGTTTGTCCTGCCCGCAATCGCGGTCCATTTTCGCCGCGAAATCTGGGAGGACATCCATGATCCTGAAAGACAAAGTCGTCGCGATCTCCGGTGCGGCAAGCGAACGCGGAATCGGCTTGAGCACTGCCCGGCTTATGGCCGAATTTGGCGCGCGCATCGCAATTCTCGATCTCGATTCCGACGCTTCCAGGAAGGCCGCCGGCAGCCTTGAAGGCGGGGGCCATATAGGCATCCGCTGCGACGTCACCGATCGCGCGGCATGCCGAGCGGCTGTGCAGGAGATCGTCGACCGTCACGGCCGTCTCGATGTCCTCTGCAACAATGCGGGCATCACCGCGCCGCTGAAGTTTCTGGAAATCGGCGAAGGCGATTGGGCGAAGATCATCGCGGTCAATCTGACGGGCGTGCTCAACCTCAGCCAAGCCGCCATTCCGCACATGCGGGAGCAAAAATCTGGCTCCATCATCTGCATGTCGTCCGTCTCGGCGCAACGCGGCGGCGGCATTTTCGGTGGCCCTCATTACTCGGCCGCCAAAGCGGGGGTGCTCGGCCTGGCGAAGGCGATGGCGCGGGAGTTCGGCCCCGACGGCATCCGCGTCAACTGCATCACACCCGGCTTGATCCAGACCGACATCACCGGCGGAAAACTCACCGACGCGATGCGGGTCGACATTCTGAAGGGCATTCCGCTCAATCGGCTGGGAGATGCCAAGGATGTCGCGGGCGCCTACGTCTTCCTCGCCTCGGACCTCTCTTCCTACATCACCGGCGCTGTCATCGACGTCAACGGCGGCATGCTCATCCACGGCTGAGGCGACATGAATTTATCTCACGAACAACACCGTGGCTCGAATGTGAGCCTTGATGAGCGGGCCTACCGCATCCGCCGGAATGCACTGAGGATGGGCGAAGTTCAGGGGCAAGGCTATATCGGGCAGGCGCTGGGCGTCGCCGACGTTCTCGCCGTTTCCTACTTCCACGCGCTGAAATATCGGCCGGAGGATCCGGAGTGGGAAGGCCGCGACCGGTTCTGCCTGTCTATCGGCCACTACGCGATTGCGCTTTATGCAGCGCTTATCGAGGCCGGCGTGTTGCCCGATTTCGAACTGGAGACCTATGGCACGGACGACAGCCGCCTGCCGATGTCCGGCATGGCGGCCTATACGCCCGGCATGGAAATCACCGGCGGCTCGCTGGGACATGGACTGGGCATTTGCGTCGGCATGTGCCTCGGCCTCAAGCGAAAGAAATCGTCGTCCTTCGTCTACAACCTGATGTCCGACGGCGAACTGGGTGAAGGCTCGACCTGGGAAGCGGCCATGTCGGCCGCGCATCATCGGCTCGACAATCTCATTGCGATCGTCGACTTCAACAACCAGCAGGCCGACGGGCCTTCGACGAAGATGCTTTCGAGCGAACCCGTCCCGGAGAAGTTCCGGGCCTTCGGATGGCATGTGCAGCGCGTCGACGGGAACGATATCGATGCCGTTCG
>Ga0164242_10007665_pt1 | contig 11785 bp, 6 predicted proteins | sample OricomgcompostMG_FD_108783 | JGI IMG/M metagenome (GOLD analysis project Ga0164242, IMG submission 108783) | Miracle-Growth compost microbial communities from Emeryville, California, USA - Original compost - Miracle growth compost (MG) ... | reverse complement strand
TTCGAGATGGGCGTGCCGGTGCTGGGCATCTGCTATGGCGAGATGACCATGTGCGCCCAGTTGGGCGGCAAGGTCGAAGGCGGCCACCACCGCGAATTCGGCCGCGCCGACATCCATGTGCGCAAGGCCTCGCCGCTGCTGGAAGGGTTGGCGGAAAGCGGAACCGAGCCGGTCTGGATGAGCCATGGCGACAAGATCGTCGCCATTCCCGACGGCTTCGCGGTCGTCGCCACCAGCGAAAGTTCGCCCAACGCGGTGATCGCCGACGAGAAACGGCGCTTTTATGGCGTCCAGTTCCATCCCGAGGTGATGCACACGCCGCGCGGCGCCACCATCCTGGCCAATTTCGTGCGCACCATCGCCGGCATCGAACCGGAATGGAACATGCACGCCTTCCGCGCCGCCATGGTGGAGAAAATCCGCGCCCAGGTCGGCAAGGGCAAGGTGATCTGCGGCCTGTCGGGCGGCGTCGATAGTTCGGTGGCCGCCGTGCTGATCCACGAAGCCATCGGCGACCAGTTGACCTGCATCTTCGTCGATACCGGAATGATGCGCGCCGGCGAAGCTGAGGAAGTCGTCAGCCTGTTCCGCGGCCATTACAACATTCCGCTGATCCATGCCGATGCGCGCGACCTGTTTCTGGGCAGGCTGGCGGGCGTCAGCGACCCGGAACAGAAGCGCAAGATCATCGGTGCCGCCTTCATCGACGTTTTCGACAAGGAGAGCCGCAAAGTGGGCGGCGCGGAATTCCTGGCCCAGGGCACGCTCTATCCCGACGTGATCGAGAGCGTTTCGGCCACCGGCGGGCCGTCCGTCACCATCAAGAGCCATCACAATGTCGGCGGCCTGCCCGATTACATGACGCTGAAGCTGGTCGAGCCCTTGCGCGAACTCTTCAAGGACGAAGTGCGGGCGCTGGGCCGCGAGCTGGGCCTGCCGCCGGCCTTTGTCGGCCGCCATCCCTTTCCGGGGCCGGGCCTGGCCATCCGCATTCCCGGCGAGATCACGCAGGAGAAGCTGGAAATCCTGCGCCGGGTCGACACCATCTATCTCGACGAAATCCGCAAGGCGGGCCTCTACGACAAGATCTGGCAGGCCTTCGCCGTGCTGCTGCCGGTGAAGACGGTGGGCGTGATGGGCGACGGGCGGACTTATGACCATGTCTGCGCCCTGCGCGCCGTCACCTCGACCGACGGCATGACGGCGGACTATTACCCGTTCGAGCATGCCTTCCTGGCCCGCACCGCCACCCGCATCGTCAACGAAGTGCGCGGCATCAACCGCGTGGTCTACGACATCACCTCCAAGCCGCCCGGCACGATCGAGTGGGAGTGAATTAGGGTGGTTTCAGACCATCTCGCTCCGTGCCAAAAGTCGCCAGACCACATTGAATAACAACGATTATTCTTCTCACCCCGTGTCCCTGCATGTCACCGCAGCCCGGCTACTTTGTTGGTAGCGATGTTGGTACGGCGCAGGATGGTCCAGAAACGGGCATTCGCTACCAACAGCCCCCCTTGTTGGTATCCGTTTGCCCCCGACCGGGATGCGGATTTATGGGCGATCTCACTGATAAAGAACTGAAAAATCTCAAGCCGAGGGCCAAGCTCTACAAGGTGACGGACCGCGACGGGATGCACGCGGCCGTCACGCCGACAGGGGTCATCTCGTTCCGCTATCAGTACCGGGTGAACGGGCGGCAGGAGGTGTTGACCATCGGCCGGTATAGCGCCGAGGCGGCGCGCAATCTGACACGGGCGCCCGACGCGCTGGAATACGGAATGGAAGTGTCGCTTGCGGAGGCAAGGACGCTGCTGGCGCGTGCCCGGCGTCAGGTCGAGCGGGGCGAGTCGCCGTCGAAAGCCAAGGTAGAGAAGCGTACCGCGTCAGCCCAGGCGTTTACGTTCGGCGGGTGGGCGGAAGCCTATTTCAAGCACAAAGCCGATCCCAAGTCGGGTGCCGAGAAACTGGCCGACAGCACCTTGGCGATGCGCCGATCTGTCTATGACCGTGCCATCGCGGGAGAACTGTCGAAGCTCAAGCTGGGGGAGGTGACGCCGCAACGCCTCAAACACCTGTGCGACGAGGTCAAAGAGAAGCGCGGGCCGGCCGTCGCCGTGCATGTCCGCGAGGTCGTGTTGCTGGTGTTCCGCCACGCCCAAGCATGTGGACTGGATGTGAGCAACCCGGCCGAGTCGATCCGCACCAGCGCCATCGCCACTTTCGAGCCGCGCGAGCGCGCCCTGTCGCCGTCTGAGGTCTGCGCCGTCCTGACAGCTTTGGATCATGTGACGGCGGCGCCCACGCTGCGCTCAGCGGTGAAGTTTGTCCTGCTTACCGGCGTCCGCAAGTCAGAGTTCATCGACGCCACATGGAAGGAAATCGACTTCACCGCCGCGCGCTGGACGATCCCGGCCGAGCGCATGAAGGCCGGCAAGGCGCATGTCGTCCCGCTGAGCGATCAGGCGCTCGACATTCTGACGGCGTTCCGCACCATGTTCGGCACCAGCCGATACCTGCACCCCGGCCGATACGACGGCGATACGCCGATTAGCAATGCCACGCTCAACCGCGTGATCGACACGGTGGTAGAGCGTATCCGGGAGACTGACTCTGACTTTCAGAGCTTCGGCGTTCACGACCTGCGCCGCACATTTTCGACCGGCCTGAACCGCGCCAAGTTCGATGATCGTTGGATCGAGATGAGCCTAGCCCACGCGCCTCGGAACCGGATCGCCGCCGTCTACAACATGAACCGCTACCTCGCCGAGCGGAAGATCATGCTTCAGTGCTGGGCCGATATGCTCGACGTGTGGGTGAAGGGCGAATCCGCGAAAGAGCTGATCGCCGACGCGAAGCAGCGTGCCGCCGAGGTTCACGACGACGAACTGGACGCTGATCTCTGAACTACGTGCGGTTCGCATCCACTCCGTCAGTCGTCGTCATTGGAGGCCGCCAGCCGGCGGGATCGGCGATCCAGCGGTCGATGTCGGATTCCCGCCAGCCGGCGCCATTCATGCTGATCTTGATCCGGGGCGGGAACGTGCCCTCGGCGATCTTGCGGTAGATGGTGGACCGGGACAGGCCGGTGCGGGCGAGAATGGTTTTCATGCGGACGATACGGTCTGGTGCGAGCATGGTTGCGCTGCCTCCTGCTGGTTGTTTCTGACCGCTTCTGAGAGCAGACAACGCAGGAATTTGTGGCGTGCAATCGCGATTTCAGCGTCGTAGGGCTATAGCGTAGAGGAGGCAAAAAATAGGCGGGGCTAAAATCCGATGCTGCGGCCTCTGCCGATGTCGATGCCATGATTGAAGGCGAGTTCTTGGCCGAGGCGGCGGCCCGTTTCCATCTCGATACCGAGGGCTCGCTTGCGATTTTCGAGGATTGATTCAAGCTGCGGATCGCGTGCGAGACTCTTCGCCATGTCGCCCATGGCTGCGCGCGTGGCCTTGTAGCCGGACATGTTGCCAGCCTGATATTGAGCCTGACTGGTGTGGTCGAGCTTCTGCCAGCCCTCGACGAAACGATCCGCGCGAAGCTGCGGATCGGTGCGCAACTCGGTTTCGAGCTGTAGGGCGCGGATGGCGCGGCTGACCTGGCCCGTTGCAGCTTCCTGAGCGAGTTCCGGGTCTTTCTTGTAGGCGGCTTCGGCGTCGTGCGAGCCGTGGGGCCGCACGTCCTCGAAGACCTTGCGGGCTTGCTGCAATTCCTTCACCTGCTGCGTGCTGGCCCTGCCGCCTTGCTCCCGCATCTCGAAGATCGCATCCACGGCGCGAGCATGACGCACGAGTGCCTTGGTGCGGGCCTTGCGCAGGGCTTCTTCTGGGTCTTTCTCCACCTTCCTTTCCGGTTCTTGCTCGCCCTCGGTGGGCAGGCGCAACCCGTCGAACATACCGCGCACCTTCTCCGGCACGACCTTGCGCACGATCTCGGCGACACGCTCGCGGAAGGTGATGCCGCGCCGCTCGGCATAGTCCCGCGCCGGATCGGCGCGCTCGTAATCCGCCGCCATGTCCTTGGACCGGTCGCGCGACAGGGTGCGGAAAAGTCTGTTCTCGTCCGCGAAGTCATCGCGGCCGTAATGCAGGTCCATGCCATCACGATGGCGCGACAGGGCGACATAGCTGCCGTGGGCATCCAGGCCAGGCGTCGCCAGAACATGGGTGCGGTCCACCGTCATGCCCTGCGCCTTGTGAATGGTCGCGGCATATCCGTGGTCGATGCGGTTGTAATTCTTGAGGTCGAACGAGACGCTACGCCCGTCATCGGCGCGCACAGACATGGAGCGTTCGCTGACGTGCTTGACGGTCCCGAGCGTGCCGTTCTTCACGCCGAGCCTGCGCTCGTTTTGCAGGAACATGACGCGATCCCCGCTGGCGAACTTGCGCTCGCCGCGTTCGACCATGATACGCACGTCGTCGCCCAAGTCGCCGGCGGCCCGCATCCGGCCGCGCGCCGCCTCGTTGAGCGCGCGCACCTCGTCGTTGGTGTGGGTGAGGATGATGCGGCTCTTGTCGGGCGATGCCTGCCGCTCGCGGTCCCAGCGGTCGATCAGATCGTCACGCGCCTCTTCCTGTGTCGGCGCAGCATGGACCATGCCGTGACCGTCATAGGCATGGATCGCGTCGCCGATGCGGCCGGTCGCGAGATCGCGCGTGGCTTCACGCTGCCAGTCCTCCCGTTGGCGGCGCACCTCGCCGATCTCCGCGCCGCCGTGGCGTTCGTGAATGGAGCGGAACGCCGCGCCCGCCTCGATGGATTGCAACTGCTGCGGATCGCCGACCAGCACGACCTTGGCACCGGCCTCGGCGGCATGGGACAGCACACGCTCCAACTGGCGCGTGCCGACCATGCCCGCCTCGTCGATGACAAGAACATCGCGGGAAGTGAGCACGTCGCGGCCCTGTCCCCAGCCGTGTTCCATGCTGGCGATGGTGCGCGACGCGATGCCCGATCCGCTTTCCAGATTCTCGGCCGCGATGCCGGACAACGCCACGCCCCGGACCTCGTAACCCGCCGCTTCCCAGGCATCGCGCGCCACGCCCAGCATCGCGCTCTTTCCCGTCCCGGCGTAACCGACCACGACGCCAAGATCGCGCCCGTCTGTGACATGCGTGAGCGCCTCGGCCTGCTCCCCCGAAAGCACAAGGCCGCGCGTTTCTGCGCGGGCCAGCGCCGTTTCCCGATCCGCCTCACGCACGCCATGGCGTTCCGTCTCGGTCATTAGTTCGGCGGCGCGGTGCAGGCGCTGTTCGGTCTCGATCATCTCGCGGGTGGTGAAGCGGTCCTCGCCGCGTCCGTCCGCGCCGAGTTCGACCAGTTCGGGCGCGCTCCGCATCGCGCCCATGACCGCATTGAACTGCTCGATCCCGTCGCTGTGCCGGTGCGCGAACATCGCCATGTTGCGCCGCGTGAAGGTCGATTGCTGATGCGTGATGGCGTCCAATGCGATGGAAGGATCGGCGACGATCCGCGCGCCATTGTTGCGCGCGATCTCCCGGTGCATGTCCGCGCGGTCGGCGGCCTCGATCCCTTCGCCTTCGATCCGCTGCGCGGCCGCGCCGATCTGGCTTTGCGGCTCCAGCGCGATGCCCTGCGCCTCCAGACTGCGATGGTCGATACGCGCGTCGATGTCGAGTTCGGCCAGCCGCTCGTTGACCAGCTCAGCCCAGCGTTCGCGCCAACGCTCGACCATCTCGGTGTGGTTCCAGTCACGCACCTTCGGGCCGAAGCCGTTCTCATCCACGGACCGCATGGTCAGCATGACATGGGCGTGGGGCTTGGGCGTCCCGTCCTCGGCCCTATCCCAGTGCACACTGAGATCGGCGATCATGCCCTGATCGACAAACTCCGCCTGCACGAAGTCGCGGGCGAGTTCGATGCCCTGGGCCTGAGTCATCTCACGTGGAAGGGCGAACTCCACCTCGCGGGCGAGCTGTGCGTCCTTCCTGACCTCGAACGCCTCGACATCGTTCCAGAGCCGTTCGCGGTCGCGCCATTGTTCGGGCGCATCCTCCGGCAGCATAACCTCGGAGTGGACGACGCCGCGCTTGTTGGAGAAGTCATGGCTGCGCTCAAGCCGGTCGTCGCGCAATCGCGAGGCCGAGCGGTAGGCGGCGGAGGCCACCGCGCTGGAGCCGGCCTTGCGGCCGATGACCTTGACGTGAAGATGATAGATCGCCATTGCGATCCGAACATCATCATAGTGAAGCGCACGTCGGAACGACGTATAAGCGCGCCCTCGAAACTAATTTCTCGGGACCTCTCGCGCCGTTTCAGCCTGTCTCGGCAACCTTACAGCATTGCGGCAGGCGCTCAACTATCATCGCTCCATCGACAGCTTATGGAGACGGTGATGCGCAAGCTACGGGATTTCGATGCGGAACTGAGGTCGCTCGAAGACAAGACGCGAGACCTGAAAGCCCGCAAGGTGCAGCAACTCGGCGAGTTGGTCATCTCGACAGGAGCCGACTTGCTGACCGCCGACGAACTGGCGGGCGCGCTGATCGTGCTGGCCGAAACTAAGGACGCCGGAAAGAGGCAGGCATGGGCGAAGCGTGGGGCCGCGTTCTTTCAGGGGCGGTCACGGCGATCTGCTCCATCGTCTGACCGCGACACTGGCGGCGCTCAATCGCAACCAGGCGGCACACAACCGGCATCAAGCGGCGCGGGCGCGACATGACATGCGCACCTGGCAGGTCGAGCGCCGCAAGCGCACGCGGCATCTAATCGAACTCGGCGGCCTCGTGGTCAAGGCCGGGATCGTGGACCTGACGGTTGATGATCGCGCTATGATCTACGGCGCGCTGCTCTGGATGGCCGACAAGTTGCAGAGCGAGGACGGCGAACGGGTGCGCGGCATCTGGATAAAGCTGGGGAAGATGGCCTTTGAGGCGGATCGTCCAGCAGACACGCATGGCAGGACGAGACCGCCGCAAGACCGGGCGTGAAGGAGCGAAGCTCTGCCTCTGACTGGCGACAATCAGGTGCGCACGTAAACGCCAACCTTCATTGGAAGCTGCAAACGATCTGCAAACCGGGCGTCGAGCTTGCCGGATATCTCGCCGAAATAGGCGCGATCATCTTCGAGAATAGACAAGATTGTCTGCGTTTGAGCAGCAAGCGCCGCGATCAGCCGTTCAAGCGGACCTCGTAGCACGCCCGCTTTCTTGTGCGAGAGGACTGCCGCGTGGGCTGCCTTCGCCGCCCAATTCGAGAGCGCAAGATATTCAAGCACTCGCTGTTGCTCGGACTCATCCGGCTCAACGGTTAGGCGTTGCAACGCCCTTGTCGCGCCGAAATGCTGTAGCAGCAATCGACCGATCAAACGCGGCCAGTCGTAACCTTCCGCCGTATATACGGGAAGGATTTGCGAAGGTGAGAATGAACCCGATAGGGGCTGCGCGTGAGAGAGAATGATCTGCATGAGCGCGCGAAGTCTGACCATCTCTGATGTCGTGACCTTCTTTTCCGAGAGTGCCTTGCACCGTTTCTCGAAAGCGGTGACGGCCTCTTGAAACTTCTTAGCGGTCGCGCGGCTTTGCGCCGAAAGTGATCTGGTTGGGGATGTTCTTTCCGCACGCGCGTCACCGCTTCCGTCATCATCTGCCGATTGCGGTTCTGTGGTTCGGAAATCTATCGCACCAAGAGCATCGACATCCTCATCTTCCATGCCCCTCAAATCAGGGCTGACCAAGCCGATCATTTGATTAAGACAGACGCTCATCAAACTGGCCGCGCTATCGTGGCGACTATTCAGATATAGCCCGAACGATCTGCCTTGCGCATTCGCATGGGTGCGCGCGCGGATAAAGTCATCGTATGAAAGGACTTCATATGTCGGTGGCGCAGCATCGGGAGCTTGCGACTTGGCTCGCGGCGTTTGGTCGGGCTGGCTTGCGCGATCTTCTTCCTCCAGCGCTTCGAGCTGATTGAGCGTTTCGATCAGGACCAAATCTTCGTGGATGGACTCCATGAGCGTATCCATCAGTCGCCGCTTGCGTCCTCGCTGCGCGGGCAATGTCGCCACTGCGAGATAATCGAGATCGACGATCTGGACGGGGGCCGACATCGCGCCGTCCGCGAATGTCACGATCCCATATTTGGGACGCTGGGCATCAGGCGAAACTGGGTAGCCCGCCGAACTGCCGTTCAATTCCATCTCCGCCAAAGCTAATCCATCGCGGTCATAGAGTTTGATCGTCGCCGGGGCCGCCGGCGGCGCTGCCGGGGCGATCCATGACAGTTTCCCCAACTGCAATATCAAGGTGCCGCCGTCTATCGACGGCTCAGCCCCCTTGGCCTCCTCGAATGATTGCTGAAGCTCTGCGAGTTGATCGCCCTCAACGCAGGCATCTTGATAATCCGCCAGTCCCAATGCTTCCAAGGCTACGCCGCGCGGAACGCGCTTGTAGATTCCCGCTTCCGCATTTCCGTGGGCTGCCGGTCCCATCAAGGCCGGGAAGGTGCAATTCATGCTGCCGGAAATCACATGGTCCCAGCGTTGGCCGTGAGCGATGATGAGCTTTGCGTGTAGGAATCGGCTCTTCGCGTGCGTGCTGACATCGAACAAAGATGTATCTGAAAATCCCGACAGCGCGGCTGAGGGGAACCCGTTTGTGTCGCTCTCGATCAGAATATCAGTGACGGGATTTTCGAGCGCGGCGCGGAGCCGCGCCAACCCTTCAAGCTGGGCATCCCAATAGGGCGACATGATTACAAGCCGTTCAATCGGATCGTCCCCTATGGATGCGATGATCTGATCGAGGAAATTGATCTCCGGGCGGTCGAACAAAAGATTGAGTTCTGCCATTCCCGCTCCATCGAAGGCGTGATCGAAATTATCATCACGCAACCATCCTGCGGATCGCAGCGCCCGTTGCAGGCTGATGGGAAACCACTGGTCGTCCTGCGGCACATAGCGCCGCAAATATCCAAGTGCGCTCTTGAAAAACTTGGCGTTCTCCTGAGCCTCCGGCGAATATGAGATGCTGGCGATCTGCTCCTTGTTACCGCCAAGGCCGAGAGCGGTCAGGTTCGCCGAACCTACGATCAACCGACCTTTGGCTTCGCCGATCAACATCGTAATTTTGGGATGGAAAGCGCCCGGCGCGTCAGCCTTGATGAGATGATAGCTGGTTCCGGCAAAACGCGGCGGCCCAAACTCGGAAAAAGCTTGATTGATCATCCCTCTATCGGCGAGGACCGCGATGTTGCGACACTCGGCACCTCGGAGCTTCGGGAACGGTATATCCTCGAAGGCGAGCGATCCGAACGCATAGGTCGTCATGAACGCCGAATGGAATCCGCCTTCGCCAAACGCTTCAAAATACTTCATGCGGTCACCATCTCTGCGCGGCCGCGTTCCGTGATTCCGTTCTCATCAATGAGGCTGATATCGCGCAAAAACCGGAGCGCCTGATCCAGCCGTGGGCTGCTCGGCGAAACTCGAAAGTGGCTGCGGTAACGTAGCTGCCCTTCTTCCGGCTCTATGTGGAAGGTGTATGCCTTCTGGTTTCGGAATTTGCGGGACGCGACCCACATATGGCGCTTTAGAATCCGCTCGCGGATCAAATCCGCGATCACGCGGCACGCCGAAACTGCGCGGGCGCGATCGAGGAATTGCACTTCCGTCCGTAGTGACTGAAAATAATCCGCGCCGCTTAGCGCCTCCTCGATCAAACTCGTGGCTGCCGATGATCTGTCATAGAGGATCGCGATGAGCGATACGGCGAGGCGTACCTGTTCCGCTGTTTCGCCTTCCTCTATCGCGGACTGCATGGCCTGAGCATGTTCGCGCGCCGCCGTCGCTTCATTGGCAAGGCCAAACGAAAAATCCTCCCACGTCTGATCGCCCGCAATTTCAGCGAAGCCGGTCAGTCGGTCTGTGAGGTCGGCAAGAGTCATCCGGCGTCGTGGCGCTGTTTCTAACAATGTCAGCGCGGCTGATAGGATCGCCTCATAGGCAAGACGCACAAGATCGCAGGCTTGATACAGAAACCAGAGATGCGGAACCTCGCGAGCGTTGCCGCCCTGCAAATTCGGCACGTTCTCAAACCAATGCCATTTCACCTGCTCGGCGCGCGGGATCGAGCGCGAGGACGCGGTTACGTCGAGGAGCATTTGAAGTGTTCTGCGCCGCATCCGATCCTTCTCGCTGCGCGTGTCGCTCTTCCCCAAAAGAATCTCTGTCAGCAAAATATGCTCATCGCTGTCTTGTTTGAGCTGGTTTGGCTTCATGACCTCGAACGATTTCAGAGATGGCAGAGCGATTTTCCCGGCTGCCACCACTTCAAAAAACTCATCCGCTGTTGCGCCAAGCTCCCGCGACAAAGCGTCCGCCAACTTCAAGGCAACATCGGAGCACACGGGATTAGGGTTTGGATCGCCCGCACCGGGGAAATGAATCAGTCCCATTTCCGACATTTGTGTTGCGTAAATCGCGCCGAACGCGCCGCCCTTGTTTCGCAGATAGCGCAGACTCTCTTCGGTATTGGGATCGGCACCGACGCTGAAATCTATGATTGCCGCTTCACCGGATTGGGCGCGCGCGTCGCTCAGCGTTCGGCCGGCCCAGTCGGACCCCGTAATGCCCAATTCGCTTTCGCCGTATGTGCAGATAAGCGCGAAAAGCGCCTCGCATCGGCGCTGAAACTTCCGAAACTCATTGGGATCAGAATGTCTGATCTTTTCTTCGTAGTGTCTCAGTATGAAGGGGAAGAACGAGTAGTAGCGATAGCGCAGCGTGATCGTGCTGATCCCCGGCACAATCGACTGATAGATGACTTCTATTGGCCGCTGCATGCCGAGCGGGTCGAGGCCACTGTCCTGACCGAGTTCGGTCCATTCTGGAAATCCGTGCCCTAAGTCCATTCAAACACCGCCCTTTTTGTTCTTCGTTATATCGCTGAACTACGGTGTCGGCGCGGGGAGGGAAAGCAATCGTTCGAGGATGGCTAGACTCCAAACCGCTCCCGCATTTCCCTGGCCTTCGCCCATTCGTCACCGGGTATCAGGTCGATCAGTTCGTTCATCACCCTGACGAAGGTGGCCTTGAGCGTTTCGTCGTTCAGCGCCCTGGCGCGATCTGTCTGAAGCAGCGGGCGCATATCGGTGAAGAAGGTCGGGTTGACGAGTTTCTGGAACATGCGCTGCTGTGCCTCGGCCCTGGAAATCGTCACCTCCGACTTTTCAAGGTAGAGCCGAAAACATTCGACGATCCGGGCCGTGTTCAACCCCTCGAACACCGTGAGCGCGTGATCGAGGTCGAACAGATCGCGGCCCTTGTTGCGTTGAAGCAAAGCCCGCAATTTGGTCGCCAGCATTTCCTCCCGCGAGAAAGTTGGGATCGCGGCCTCGCCGGCGAACCACGGATTTTCGACACCGAACGAAATCTCGATGGGCGGATCGTAGGCTTCCCGCTCGCGTGTGTTGATTTCGATCTTGAGCCTTATCGGGCTCGGCGAATCTCTGTCTTCGGCTTCGACCGTGTATTTGAGCTTGGGTGCAACGGGGCTTTGATCGAAGCGCGGCTTACCCAGCCACGGATCAAGAACGTCATGCAGGCGATCCAATAGCGGTCTGATGGGACCGACGGTCGTCCGGACAAGGTCGATGTCCTCTGAATAGCGCAGCGGGGCAGGGAAATGGAGCTTGTTGAGTGCCGTGCCGCCACGGAAGCGCAGTTCGCCGCGCAGGAACGGATCGGAGAAGATGGCGACAAGCGCGCGGCTGATGATGAGGTCTTGCTCGACCTGCCGCTGGCTTGCCCACGGTGCGACGCGG